>Ga0209911_100071_pt1 | contig 106014 bp, 86 predicted proteins | sample FECB21metaG_FD_188301 | JGI IMG/M metagenome (GOLD analysis project Ga0209911, IMG submission 188301) | Cyanobacterial communities from the Joint Genome Institute, California, USA - FECB-21 (SPAdes) (version 2) | ecosystem: Environmental > Aquatic > Thermal springs > Hot (42-90C) > Microbial...
GGCGAATCAAATAAGCCCAACCAGCACATCGTTTATTACCTTCTACCTTAGTGTCAGTAATAGCTTGAGCATAGAGCCACACTATGGCATCCTTAATAGTTTGCGATTTACCAGCGAGAGCTTTTGCACCACCCAACATAGCCTGAGTATCGCCATGACTGGCAAAGGAAACGGACATATTAGCCTGCCGCAAAAATTGCACTACTGCTTCCCAGAATTTAGGCATCACAGTAGAGTCAATCGCATCAATTTCGCTGGAATAATTGGACATTTCGTCAAGCGATAGATGCAGGTGATAATCTTCAAATGGTTCGTACTCTTTGGTTTCATCTCCAGCTTCTGCGATTCTCCAAAACGCAATGCGAGTAAATTCTCGTATAGCATTAGTTGCTTCGACAAAGTTGTAACCGCGTCCAAAAACCTTGATTCCTTTCCACTGTTGACCTTTGGCAAAAGGATTAACCATCCAAACCAAATGACCAAGTTTGATATGTTCGGCAATTAAATAACCAAGTTTTGAGGTTTTACCGCTGCCTTTTTCCTTACCAACAATCCCCACCGTGTTTTCGTAAATTAATGATTTAACTTCGGCATATTTCTCTTCTGAGCTACTATGCGGGTTCAATCCATTTGCAGCATTATAATCATTAGATATTGAAGCACCAATATCACTTGTTTGGTAGAAATTTGGAACTTCCTGTAGTGGGGATTTTTTAGCTTTTGCAGAAACACTCTGCTGTTGGATTTGGTTGGATATTTGAGTACTTGCCGGTGGTTCTTGATTGTTTTGTAATGGCGGCATTGCTTGAGAATTGTTAACTAATTGAACTGTATTCGGGACACAGTTTTGACCAGCAGCTAATAAAAGTCTCTGTTTGGTACTCTGCTTTTTATCAGCTAATTCCCAAAACACTAAACTTGATGTCCCCAATACTGCAATGACAACACCACCAAATCGTAGAAAAGATTTTGCTGGTTCTGGCATTTCTATTTCTACCGTTTGCTGTTGAGTAGAATATGGTGTTGCTGCTACATGAATGGTGCTACTGCTAAAGCTGCTAGTGAACATCCAACTTCCTAATAGCAGAGGTATAGGTGCAAATATTAATTTACTGGGCATTTTTACCCCCTTTCAGTTTTGGTGAGGGTTTATCTTCTAATGGCTCTTGCTCAATTGATCGAGTAGTGGGGGTTGTTTCTGGTTTATCTTGCTGATAATCAGATATCTGTGCATCCTCCGAACTTGCTTTATTCCCAAACCAATCAGTCTTCTCAAGCTCGGATGCAACCGGACTTAATCCCTTTACACGCAAAGCTTCTAACATAGCGGCTTTTACTTCTTCTAAGCGAAGTCGCGTATTTTGGGCAATTGTAACCAAATTGAACCGCTGTGTTGTTTCCCTTCTGCTATTAGAGATAATATTGAGTTTAACTAAACCGCTGGCTGCTAATTCCGCAGAATCTATTGGAATAGTTACCCAAGAGCCGCTACTAGGGTCAACGTATTTAAGTTCTGCTTCTTTACCGGATGCTCCAAGATTAATCCGTTTTAGTGCTTCAATTTCAGAACCTTGATTTATGACTTCTTCGTGTTGATTATAAGCCGGATTTTGGGGATTGTTTTGGCTGGCAATAACGAAGTTGCTATACCTTGCGCTCGCTTCCAACACCACAGCCTGTAATAAACCAGGATTACTTACTAATCCCGAACTATAATCATTGCGAGTCAAATATTCCCGGAAGTTGCTATCAGCTGCATCTAAATTTTGGGACTTTTGCAAAAGTTCGGAATAAGCTTCTTGGGATGGGTTCATTTCTGACGAACGTTGACCAGAAAGAGTTGTTGCGATCGCAGCAATCACAACCAAAATTACTGTTGCCACAAAAATAGACATCAACCAGGGATTAGTTAGCAAGGAATCTAAGCTTCCGGATTTAATACTATTTATTAACCCATGTGTTGCAGCACTATATTGTACTTGCCCATGAGGATTTGGCACCCATATTTCATCAAAGTCATCTTCTGAAAGTTGATTGTTTTGATAATTCGGATGTTGATCTGAAGAAAGCATCGTTACTCAAAACCTCCTTTCTATAGTGCCTTAAGATAAGTACTGCAATAAGTCCTCCCAAAATAGTCCCGCCAATCCCACCAAGCATAATTTTGAAGAAAACTGGTTTTGGTGGAGAGGTAACACATACAGTAATTGTTGCAACGGTACAAGTTGTAGTTATTGCCGCAGTCGTTGCAAGAAATCCCCCTTCAGTCATAAAATCGGTAATAATTCGACGCTCATTAACTACAGCTTTATTGATTGTCGGCGCGATTGCTTGTACAGTTGCGGTTGCTAATTTAGGTGCAGCTTCAATTACTTCTTCGACGACGGGGATGTTGATGTAATCGTTTCCTGTGTTGAAGGTAGGGCTGCTTTTTGAGATGCTGCTAACATCGGATGTTCCTCCTCCCCCCAATTTACCGATGTCCCCAAAAAATTTTGCTCGAACTGAGTTTCGATAGTGTCAAAAGCTTTATCAAAACCAGCAACTGTTTGATTTTGATTTATGGATGATTCTTCTGTCCCATTCATAATTAAATCTTGGGTTTGACGTAGAAACGCCTCTCTAAACAGTGCGTAACCAACCTGAGATATCGATTGGGATTTTAACAACAACTGATAAAGGTCGTAATGATAGCTCCCAGTATTTAATTCTTTTGGTGAACTACCGATACGTTGCTTAAAGAACTCATCTAAATTGAATCTTTCACCCAAAACTTTTTGTTGAGTTTGGGCTTCTCGCTGTAGCTGTTGTAGCTCTAATAATCCTTGCTCTATAGTTATTTCTTGATTCTTACACGCTCCAATAAATTCTTGAATTTTCTGTTTATCGTTTGGTGTAACTGCGTTTTTGATAATTTCAATTTTCAATACCTGGCAGATTGATTTGAGTTGCTCTAGTGGAATTTCAAGCTGCTGTGCCACCAAAGTTAAATTCATCATCTTCGATTTCCTCTTCTAATTTATCAACTAAAATTTGCGTTAAAAAGTGAGCTTTTTCATCTTTGGTTAAGAACTCCGTAACAAATTGACGCAAACTCATACGGCGTACTGAAGCAATATATTTTTTTAAGCCCCCCATACCTAGAACACAATCGATGTAAGCATTTTGTTGTACCCGCAGAAATTTGTAAGCGATATAAAAGTCAGCTAAAGCTTCCAACTCATCGCAACTGAAATAGGTTGCTTTCTTGGGCGGTGTAAGTCCCGCCCACATACACCAGTTTTTGATTGTTTGAAGGCTAACTTTACACCGTTTCGCTAATGAACTCTGGGTATAAAGTCGCTGAATATTTTTCATGCCTTCTTCATCCCAATTCGTTTTCAACTGTTAGTGACGTGCAACTTACATTCACATTGAATTGAATTGCAGTTGCGCTACATTTATGATATTTACTATTAAAACGTAAGCTACTTTATTAGAAGGAATATCCCTGTAAATCTCGGCTAATTTAGATGCTAAAAAAATAACCCCAATTATATTTTTTGGATTGGAGTTATAAAGTGTTATCTGAAATTTTTATAGCCCTTTGAAACTGGAATAATATGTGTAAACAGCGTAGTAATATTCCCAGCGTATGATGATAAGATTTACCATAAAACCATCCTTCTACGGTACTCTCGCTGTAACCAGTTAACTTACATAAGGTCATGATAGAAGCTTTCATATAACCCGTTGGACTGCGTTCTCCAGGGTATGGTGCTTCTACATCTGGGTGAATTACGGGAATCCATATTCTACACCATTCTTCTGGAGACATTGGTTCTAATATTGCCAAAAATATCTGTTGGTTATTTGGCTGGCTTTTTGTTTCATTTAAGATAAATTTTGCTAACCAACGAGGAATATTAAGAGTTTGATTTTGTTTCATAAAGCAAGGAGAGGCAGGTTGTTAAATCTCATACAGGATAGGGAGTTTCTTAACGAAACTCCCACGGATAGACAAACTTTACACAGCTTTCAATTCTTTCTTTTTACGGTTTGATTCACACACAGCATTCATCCAATTCTGTATCGCTATAATTTCAGATTCACCGTTAACCACGGCTCTGACTACGTTCTTATCATAGGAATCGGCAGTGTACTTAGGATGAGCAGACAGAGGTGAAGCCCAAGCAAGGCACATAGTTTTGACTAATTCATCAACCTTGCTGCTATCAAGCTGACTTGGACGCTCAACACCATTGGATTGCAGCCACTCCTTAATTAATTCAACTGGATAATCAAGTAGGGTACGAATTTGTTTTACTCGCAAGTCTTGAGTGTCTGGAACTGGTTCTGTTGACTGTGGTGGTGATTCTTCAACTGTCGCTAACCAAGATTTGAATTCAAGTGCTAGCTCCTTACCAGGATTAAGAAAAGTTTTATCGGTAACAGCAGGACAGCGACTTTTACTAATGGTCAAAATGTGGGTGTAGTCTAGCTCCCCTGCTACGTCAAACTCGAATTCTATTCCTGATGCTTGTATTGGTGATGTGCCTATTTTTTTAGGACTATAAGAGGATTTACCGTACTCGCTGATTTTTGTGGTGTAGATCAACCTGCAATCACTCAAATATTGAACAAAATTCGTGATTGTGACCCCATAACGAATGATTTGCCGAACTCACTAAAACCCTATGCTGGTAAAGAATCAAGGCTTATAACAAATGATGTAAAAAATAGCTTGTTCGTAATTGACGAACTTTGTCACGCAATCCTTGAATACTACGCTATTGATGCAAGAAAGTATAAAGGTAAACAAGTTGCAATTAATAATTACCGAATGGTTTCCAGAGCCGGGTTGAGAGTATTTATTTGGTCGCAAACTGGTTATTCTTCTCAAGCTCTTAGTCGCGAGCAAATTGAGTTAATCCAGGCTATCCCTGCAATGCAAGAGGCGATAAACTCTTTAATATCTGCCAACGCTCAACTCCAATCCCAAATACAAAATTTACTCCCAGCTTCAAAAGTAAACTATATTCCACCAGGATGGGATGCCGAAGTATGGAACAAACTGCCTCTACAAGATAAACGTCACTTCCGTTTTCTACATCGTCACCGTGGTTTTAGACCTGATTACCGTAACGAAGTACCTTTAGAAGAACTCACAGAGCAATTCAAACAGAAGCAGAGAGACGAACTAAAAACTGCTGTGGTCGAGGTATCACCCCAAGAAAAACAGAGACTCGAAGCCTTGCGGCTTGAAGCTTTAAAGCTATTAAGGGAAGAAGGAGATGTCTAGTGACTAGTTTTACTTCCGCAACATTGGGAGAAATTAATCCCCCAATCAACATCCTCAAAGAATTCCTTGCCACATTCAACCGCCGTCAGAAGTGCAAGGCTGCAATACTGTCGTGGTTTGATGGAAAGCACTATTACGGTAACTCTTGGATCAGAATTACTTTTGAGAAGCTGGCTGATATTTTAGGCTACTGTCGAGAAACAATCAGCAAGCATATGAAGGAATTGATTTTTGATGGACTTGTAGAAGATAAACCATCTCATCGTTTCCCTAAAGACACAGCTTCTGAATATAGATTAAATCTGCAAAATATTTCAGAAACCATAGAGTTTAATCGATGCGAAATAATTGATGTAGATGTGCCAGATATTTCAGGTGAATGTGCGAATAATCCGTCAACATCTAAAGCTTACTTAAAGTTTTCTGAAAACAACAACACTGCTGCTGAGGAAGATAAAGTTGATGAACTAGAAGAAAAAACCCAAATACCTCGCTACGATGAGAAATTAGAAGAAGTTAACTCGAATCACAACACAGACTCTAGTGTTGACAAAATTACCCAGCCGCAAGTCAAAGTCATTACAACTTCGGAAAAGTCTGTGAAGCGAGAGATAAAAGAGGTTTGTGCTGAGTTGAAGCGATTGCGAATTAATCCAGACCCTTGTTTGGGGGTAATTAAGAAGTATTGGGATAATGTGAATAACGCAATTGCCCGCGTTAAGGAGGCAATTCATGAAGGGTGGTGCGATAATCCCACGGGTTTGTTCATAGCCACTTGCAAAAATGGGGAGAAGCCGAAAAATACCGTTACGGATGATGTGAGTGTTTGGTTTGAATGGGCTAGAAGAGAAAGAATAGTAATTGCGATGTCTCAAGGAATGGTTTATACACCAGATGGGGAGGCTGTGGAAATTGAAGAGATGATAAAAAAATATCCTCAAATATTCACTTAAATCCTACACAAAAAAATAGAACTTGGTGCAAAGAAAGAGGTATTAGAATAAGTGGACCACCATTAGGAAGAGCACCTGCAAATATTAGTAAGGATAAGAAGAAATAAGCTGCCTCCGATGAGAAGTAAGAGAGTTCAATAGAAGGAAAGTTTGGACAAGCTAGTTTTGGCTTTGTTTGGGCTTAATTTTTATTTAAGTCCCGTTAAAGCAAATATAAATGACAATAAACTACCATACAAACCATAGTTTTCTCAAATATTTAACTTTCTAATTCAAACCACTCCCAACCGCTTGCTGTCTGGACAGTAAGTATTTCACGGGGAGGAATCCCTAATTCTACAAGCTTCACATTGTCAGGAGCATTATCTAGCTCGACAGTTGTTCTTGGTCTTAGAGGACTTTGACATAAGGGACAGGAATCTACATAAGGAAGCCCCCATCGTATTTCTTGAAAGTGACAATTGGTGCATTCAGCTGACTTCTGTATGGGTTCCCAAATAAGGGGTACTGCTGATTGTGGAAGTTGGCTATGAAGCTTTTGCATGGTGTCTTGATTACTAACGTCAATCTTTGTGACATTATCAATTGATGTGTGTAGGGGACATTCAGAATCTCGTAATTGGGGGATAATTACCGTCGTTCCCTTAGAACTATCAATTTTTAAAGTGCCAGTGGGACAATTTTGATGCATGAGAAAACTTACGGCTATTGTTCCCATCCAGGTTCCCACTAAAGCTGATGATGGTACTGCCGCTCCCACCAACTGTTCTCGTCTATTATCTAGGCAACTCCAGGGTACGTCTGCAATACTACGCTCTTCCGGTGTTAGGCTACATCCATAACAAGCTCCATCTGGATTTAAGTAAGGTCTAACTTCTCCTCCCCAGGGATGGGTTCCTCCATCAATATAAGGTGCTTTAACTAAATTACAACGACCAGTTAATTGCAAACGAGCCAAACGACTATCTAAACAGCTAATTACTAAATTGGCATCTCGGATTTCCCCCAATCCTACCCCATGAATCAAGGGAAGCGATCGCGTTTCGACCCGAATTTCAGGATTAAATTCTTTTAAAGCCGCAGCTGCTGCTTCTACCTTAAAATTACCAATATCGGACTGACGAAACAACAGCGTTCTACTCAAATTAGATTCTTCAATTCGATCTGGATCACACAAAAGTAAGCGACCAACCCCAGACATTGTTAAAATTCTCGCAACCTCATTACCTAAAGCCCCCATCCCAACAATGATTACTTTCGCATCTGCCAGTTTCTGCTGGTTCCAACCTGGCATTAACTCATGTCGAGCATAACGACTACTCATACAGTTTTCTTGATGTTACGGGGCAGTAAAGCTCATAAGTGTATTCTCTATAGAACAACTTTTGCAAAACCTCAAGCCCTTATTATATAAGGCTTTTTGTTTATAATTTAAGATATTGTTTATGACAATACAATATGAAGGCTTCAAATGTGCTTTTAAGATTATCAGCAAACGAATCATACCAAAATGCAGAATTAGAAATTGAAGCAATCTTCTGGTGTTAGTGTGGTCAGCAGATTAAACGTAAAGGACTGAGGGCTATGAAATTTATAGAGTCTACGTTCTAGCTAATTTCGTCGCCCCTTCAGCATTGATGCAGTTGGTGAAATGGCAGTAATATTTCCTAATGATTGGGGTGTTTCTGATGATGCAGCATTATTAAGTGCAGGTGAAAAACGGACAATTCCCAGCCAGGAAGACGGATTTAAATTAACAGTCGGCAAACCATTTGGGATGACAGAAGCATTAATTATTAGGCGGGCGTTGCATAACTGAAGTATGAGTGCGATTCGTTTAACCGTCCCTGAGTAGAAATACTCAGGGACGGTTGACAAGATATAAATCTTGATAACTTGATTGTCATGTAGGTGAAAAGCCTACCATTCAGGCGCAGAATTGAAAGCATCACCCCCTGAGTAGCGACTGGTCATCAATCTCAGAAGCGGGGTAAGAAGGCGTTCTTACTGGAAGCCTAATCCGGTACACGTTGAGCAAGAGACTATGGGTACGAATACGGAAGGTACGTCAGAACCATCGTAACATTTAACCAGCCAAAAGGCTGACAGGCTGGAGCCAAAAGGCAAAGGATAAAGGTGATGGCTATTTCATGCTAGACCATTAAGCGCTACCAATAAACCCGGTGGATAGTACCGCCCTAAAGTCTCAACCAATGACATTCAGGAACGAAGTAACCCAACCGATACCTCTTACCACAAGGTCGAAATGGTAAGTAATCAACCAAGACGTAAAATCTGGATAAAACCAGGGTACGGATGGGCAGGATGGTGTCAGAAGCAAATGCCTTGTTGTAATGATAAGGATACGCAGACGGACACCCGGTTACAGGAATTGTAAAGGAGTGACTAGAGGTACATATGCCTAAAGCCGAGGTAAAAACTCAGGACGGGATAAACGAGGTAAAACAGTGGAACCAAGTAAATTGGAAGAAATTGGAACGCCGAGTATACAAGCTTCAAAAACGCATTTACAGAGCCAGTGAACGTGGTGATAAAAAAGCAGTTCGTAGACTCCAGAAGACACTATTACACTCGTGGTCAGCTAAATAAATACTGGCAAACCATAGGAGAAGACCACTGGGTATTTGCAACCCCACAAGAAGGTAACAATCCAATTATCCTTATCAAACACTCACAAACTCCAATAGTGAGACACATAAAAGTCAAGGATAAAGCAAGCCTTTTTAATGGTGATTTACTTTACTGGAGTACAAGGATGGGTACTCACCCAGAAGTTCCCATAAAGACTGCAAAACTGCTAAAGAAGCAAAAAGGTAAGTGTACCCACTGTGGGCTACATTTTAAACCAGATGATGTGTGGGAAATTGACCATGTTAATCCGAAAGCTAAAGGCGGTCGGAATACATTCAACAACCTGCAATTATTACATCGTCATTGCCACCACCAAAAAACCAGATTTGGTATGGTCGGTATGTTTGACAAGCATCCTGTAACTGAGGAGCCGTGTGAAGTTAACATTTCATGCACGGTTTTGAAGACGAGTCAGCAAGGTGACTTGCTGGCTTAGTCTAACATTAAGGCGATCGCCATGAAAGTGCATCGGTGTGCATCAACTCATATTCGTAAGAATGGTAAACAACGCGGTAAGCATTCATTACATTTATACGGTTACGGTGCTAGAAAACGCGAAAACGAAGTATCTGGATTGTTCGCAAACCGTAAAATTGATGACGAACCCTGCGAACTTACTTCTCGTGTCAGCACCAGTAAAGTCGCGGAAACAAAAAGACGCTTGCAGCAACCTTTTCATGAAAGCGAACGAGTAGACGTAGTACTTGCGACCAATATGATTTCCGTGGGTTTAGATATTACCCGCTTGGGTTTGATGGTTGTATTGGGACAACCCAAAACTGCATCCGAATATATCCAAGCTACCAGCCGTGTGGGACGAGATGAAAACAAACCGGGTTTGGTGGTAACATTACTTAACATTCATCGACCCCGCGATCGCTCTCATTACGAACGCTTTCAAATTTGGCACGCTGCATTTTACCGTGATGTGGAAGCAACCAGCGTTACCCCATTTTCTCCTCGTGCTGTAGATAGGGGAATTGCTGGTATCACCGTTGCATTAGCCAGATTGGGGAACCAAAATATGACCGCACCAATAAGGGCTGCCGATATTACACAACATCGTCAGCAATTAGATATTGTCGCCGATATTATCGCTCAACGAGCCGAAATGCACGACGCAGAATTAGATAAAGCCGCAGCCCAAAACCTAAGCTGTCAAATTAGAAGTCGCGTTACCGACCTTTTAAATGCTTGGGAATTAATTGCCACCGAGAAAGGACAGCTACAATACCAACAGGAAGTAGGTTCTGCTCCCCCCTTGCTTTACAACTTTCTCGATCCAGAATTAAAAAATCAAAAACCCGAAGCCCAAAAATTTAAAGCCCAACGCAGCTTGCGAGATGTCGAGCCAGTTGTCAATCTTTGGGTGGTCAATCCTAATAATATCGAGGAAGAGGAATAATGGCACAGAAGAAACAACCTTCCGGAGAAATCCGCAGTTCGCAAATTTTATCTACCTTTGGTCCCGGCTCAATGGTAGATTTACCGAATTATTCCGTATTAATTAGCGGTTTAAATCATTGGCAAGGATACCGCAACCAGCCAATTTACGAAGACCGTCTCGCTGCCAGAGTATCCCAGCTTTTAGGTGTAGCCAGAATTGATATGTATGCACCACCCGCAGCCGAACAAGACCCCGCAGCACCGCGCACGGGTGTTAAAGCATTAGACTTGTCCGACTTGGTTCGTCGCCCAAATTGCCGATGAAAAATGGATATCTGCTAATAGTAAAGAGTATCAAACAAGACCAATGATACCTTGGGTACGCTTAGTCCAAGGAAAATATTTAAGTCAGTTAAGAAACAAACATTCCGTCGTTCCAGTACGTTTTGTTCAAGCTTGTTTGAACGGTCATATAAGTGACATCGACTGGTATCTTGATGTATAACTTTTTGGTTGCTGACTTTTAAGCCGCTTGGGTTTGATTTCGACCGAGGGGAAAACGACTTGCAATATTTTGGTAGGTTTTTGGGCATATAGGCGATACCGGAGGTATATCGCGGCAACACACTTGTAACAACAGGTACATCATAACCGCTCTTTTATTTGTATTGGCTTGTCACAAATACAGTAAAGTGCTAAGGAACATCACCCGTTACTAGTATAATATTTAACTTTATTATCGATTTAATCGCGTTAAAGGGTATGTATTAATACAAATAGAATTAATTCAAACAAAATATCATGTACTTATTTGTTTTGATTAGTTACGGTTTAAATATTTAGTTTTATATGTAATATGAGTTTAAAATATGACATCAGACTCTGTAATACCTGAAATTAGCTTTTCGGTAGAACCAACTTTAGTGGAAGAGGGCGCTCAACTGCGTTGGAACTTTAACCTTTCAGAACCAGTACCAGACTCTGGTCTAACAGTTATTGTATCCTTACTAGAAGACATCGAGCTAATTGGCAGCAGTGACATTGAGTTCTTTGTAGACGGCAGTACCAACATTACAGAACTTAAACCGTTAGTAGAAAACGGCTTATTTAATAAAGTCGCAATAACTTTAGCACCAGGAGCAACAACAGCCACATTAGTATCAGAAATTATTGATGACGGCATCACTGAGGGGGCAGAAAGCATTAGTATTGGTTTAACGCCTGGTGATGGATATAGCGTTGACCCAAAAGCCAATATAGCCAGCTTTACAATTGTCGAAAATCCCAATCTAAGAACTTTAATTGGAACCCCAGGTGCGGATGTTCTACTAGGTATCGATGATGCAGAATACATTTTAGGTCGGGATGGAGATGATTTCATCTTTGGGAATGGTGATGAAGATACTCTACTCGGCGAAAATGGCAATGATACCATCTATGGAACCGGGAGCAGTGAATTTATTGATGGAGGTTCCGGTAATGATACTATTTTCGGCAACGGTGGAAGGGACACTCTAGTTGGTAGTTTTGGCGACGACCTGATTTACGGAGGGAGCGACGCTGATATCATTTTTGGTAATAGTGGTAATGACATTATTTTTAGTAATGGTGGCAACGATCTTATTGACAGTGGCGCTGGCTTTGATACGGTTTGGCTGGGAAATGATTCTGCTACCGTTGTCCTAGAAGCAGGAGTTGGCTACGACACCATTAATAACTTCCAATTGGGTGCAACTTCGTTTAAGGTAAGTAGCTCAACCGAATTGAATTTTGTTGATAGCCCAATGGGAGCGCAAATTTTACTTGGCGATGATTTATTAGCGGTTGTTTCCCAACAATCAGCAAGTACCATCGGCAGCAATATTAGTGAAATTTTTATTAGTTAAAATCTACACAGCCCGCAGGAAAATGGAAGCCTGCGGGCATTGCATTCGAGGTGTGTTGTTTTTACACAACGGAATGTTTAATGGAAGTATTTAGGAGGGATAGCGATCGCACTTCGATTCTCATCAACGTTTTAACGCAACCTATCGTTTCATAAAATTAGCTTTTTTCTCTAAGCGCTATGTGAAAGCTTAGAATAAGTAGCGTTGTGAGTTGAGGAGCTTATTGGGCGCATCGGGACTGACGTTTAAGCCTTGTTTGCCAACAAGAGTTCTAGGAGAGAATTTTTTGATGCAGTAAGCAAGATTTTTAACTATTTTTTGAATTCAAAATGCATAAGAACTGCATAAGTTGTGGTCAGTTGCACCTATACATATATCGTATATACAGTTTCAGGAAAAAATAATGAAGCTAAAACGGTATTTGTGGATTGCGGTATGCCTGATTGCGCTTGCAGTAAGTATGTTACCTGCTTATTCTGAAGATTTTTTCCAACATCATAAAAGATTCGGACGATTTCTCCAACATCACACAGGATTTCAAGTTTCTACCTTGGGAGCTTTAAACGTTGGAGTGTATGAAGCCGCCGCTACATTGGCTGAACTTAAACCTCATGGAGACTTTGGGCTAGGAACTTTTGAGGGATTAGACGGAGAGATGGTTGTTCTCGATGGTAAGTTTTATCAAATCAAATCGGATGGTGTTGCTTACCCTGTTAAAAATAATTCTAAAACACCGTTTTCCGCTGTGACATTTTTTCGTCAAGAGCGATCGCTTCGTTTGACTGGACTTTTGACTTATCAGGAATTAATTTCTCAAATTGACGAACAGTTGCCAACGTCGAATTTGCCCTATGCAATTCGCTTAAAAGGAACCTTTCCCTCTTTGAAGGTAAGAAGTGTTCCCAAACAAACACCGCCTTACAGCCCATTGGGCGAAGTGATTAGTCAGCAGCAGGTTGTTTTTGAATTCCAAAATGTGCAAGGTACATTAGTGGGATTTCGGCTGCCACAATACCTCAAGGACGTGAACGCAGCAGGATATCACTTTCATTTTATTACAAGCGATCGCCGTAAAGGAGGACACCTACTTGATGGAGCATTTTTTAACCCTGTAGTTGATATAGAAACCTTGCGAGATTGGCAGATAATGTTGCCGAGTAATACTGCTTTTGAAGAAGCATCCTTGGAATAACTAACATAGCGAGTCCAAAAATGTTAACTGTAACTTGTTTTAAGCGCTATGTGAAAGCTTATGATAGTTGGCGTTGTGAGTTGAGGAGCGATCGCTAAACCATGCAGAAATTAATGTGTGGGTTAATATACTTCTATCTTGGGGGTTTTGAAGAATGTCCTACAGTTGCTCATCAAGATAAGCATACTCAACCGTTCCTCGAAATCGCCTTATTGGTCAATAATTTGGAAACATCTATACAGTTAAAAGTAGTCGATTTTATTAATTCCAATAATTTGTAGGAGACGTTATATCTAACGTCTCCCAAATACCGAAACAATCAACCAATCAAAATTAATCAAACAAACCATCAGAATATTTACTTAGCAGCAATCAATTTTTCTTCTGCTGCTCGGACATATTGACTGATTTCCGAATGCTGGGGGAACAGTCTTTCAACGGTTTCAAATTTTTCAATTGCTTGGGAATATTCACCTTGAGCGTAAAGTTGCAACCCTTCTTTGTACAACTCATCAACCGTTCCTGGTTCGTTAGTCACACCAGCTGAGCGAACAAATTCCATGATTGTTTCACTGGTGACTGCAAAAGCTACACCATCGACATTTCCCGGACCAAAGGTGGTAATACCGATTACTTCACCTTGTTCGTTGAGAACCGGACCACCTGAGTTACCATGAGTTACACCAGCGTTAAATTGTAATGCTGTTGAACCATCGGGTAAACGTTTATTTATAGAAGAAATTTCTCCCTGACTAATTGTGACTTCGGCTTCAGATTTTTCGTCAAATAAACCACCAAGTTCCAGGTATGGATATCCAAGTGCGATAATTTGATCTTGGGTTTTTACTTGTTCGGAATCAGCTAGTTTTAAAACCGGAGCATTTCTAATTTGTACTTTGATCACAGCAACGTCCTTTCCTTCGCCGATAGGGGCACCGTATTCCTTAACATCAAAGTCTAATTTATCGCCGTTAGGTAACTGCACTTGGTTGATTGGCATCTGTGCATTTTGGAAGCTGCTTTCAATTTCTTGCATTATTTCGGGATTGTTTATAATTTCATCGGGGGATACGCCCGAATCTTCAGCAATTTGAGAGATTAAGTCTTCAAGAAATATTTCTGATCGTTGGTAAATTTCGGGGTTTACATTTGCTTCAACCACATGAGCGTTAGTGACAATGTAACCGTCGGAACTAACGAAGAAACCAGAACCTTGTCCCACAGCAGAAACTTCGTAATTTTTACCATTAAATGGAACAGAAGCTTCGTAACCGCTGAATACTTTAACTACAGCAGGTTTGGCTAAATCATCTACTGGTACTGTATTTTGAGTAGCGAGTGGGCTGTTGGTTTCAGTAGCGACTTGATTGCTTGGTTGGGTAGAATTATTTTGAGCGGTAATTTGATTACCTGGTTGAGGTGAATTACGGGTTACTAATGAACTTTTAACTTGATCGTTGGCAGTAGTTTGTTTATTTAAGAAATCACAAGCAGGTAGAAAGGTTAGCGCGAATAAAGAAGCTGTAATAGCGAAGAATTTTTTGTTGGTTTTGTTTGTATTGCGTAACATAATGGTGTTTCCTGAATTTGATGTTTCTATCAAACACCGCACTCATAGGAGTTAAACCTGGAGTTATTTGAGTAATATTTGATTTTTATAGGATTTAACTTCGAGTTGATTCGAGAAATTAACTAATTCGAGAAAAATTAAAAATTGATATTTTGGCTAAATTATTCATAACTCGAACGTAACTCGAATTAAGTCGAATTTCTCATTGTCTAACTCGAATCACTCGTGAAAAGATATAAGCAAGTGTCTCTTTTTGAGGAGGTACATTTTATAAATAATCTATCTAGATAGAATAAATTAATTATGACAGACAAATATAAGTATCAATACGAGTACAAAGTCGGAGGAAGTTTAGAAGAAAATGCCCCATCTTACGTGGTTAGACAGGCTGATGAAGAACTTTATCGCTATCTAAAATCGGGAGAGTTCTGTTATATTTTTAACTCCCGACAGATGGGTAAAACCAGTTTGATTATCCGCACTCAGAATCGTCTCAAAGCCGAAGGGTATGCTTGTACTTCTCTGGATTTTTCGGTTAGGGGTAGTGGGGATATGAAATCGGAGCAGTGGTATGCGGGAATTGTCTACAAGCTGGTGACAAATTTTGAGTTGGGGAATCCCACAGATTTTCTGCTTAATTGGTGGAAGCATAGAAGTGCAATTTCTGGTGTAGAGCGTTTGGATGAGTTTATCGAAACTGTATTGTTGACATCTATCAAAAGTCAGATTGTTGTATTTATAGATGAAATAGATAGTATTTTAAGTTTGCGATTTCCTACGGATGATTTTTTTGCGTTAATTAGAAGCTGTTATGAAAAGCGTAATTACAACCCGGAATACAAGCGGTTAACTTTCGTTTTGGTGGGAGTTGCAACTCCAGGGGATTTAATCGGGGATAAAAGACGCACTCCGTTTAATATTGGGAAAGCGATTCAACTTGATGGATTTAAAGAAAGTGAAATCGAACCGTTAGCAAAGGGTATGAATGGAATTGTAGAAAATCCTTTGGGTTTAATCAAAGAAGTTTTAACTTGGACTGGGGGACAACCTTTTTTAACTCAGAAGGTTTGTAGATTATTAAAACAAGACTTGGGTACGAACAACATAAGTAAAGTCATTGCGACGACAGGAAGCATTCACCCGGAGGGTGTGGATCATCTCAACCCATTGGAAAATAATCAAAAATTAGAATCAATTATTCACAGTAAAATCATTGATAACTGGGAAGCTCATGACGAACCGGAGCATTTAAAAACGATTCGGGACAGGATGCTTTTAGGAGAACAAATTGCCGGACGTTTCTTAGGATTGTACCAGCAAATATTACTCACAGGTTATATTAATGCCGATAACAGTTTGGAAAACATGAGGTTCCGTTTACTGGGGTTGGTAGTTAAAGAAGATAGAATCATCAAAGTTTACAATCGCATTTATAAATCGGTATTTAATTTAGATTGGGTAGAAAAAGAATTAGGAAAACTGCGTCCCTATGCAGAAAGTTTTCAAGCTTGGGTGGATAGTGATTATCACGATGAATCGCGATTGTTGAGGGGACAAGCACTACAGAATGCTCTAATGTGGGCTAACGAGAAGAACTTGAGTAATGAAGATGCTCGGTATTTAGGAGCTTCTCAGGAGTTGGAAAAACAGGAATTAGCAGCAGCTTTAGCGACTCAGGAAGAGGAGGGTCGGATATTAGCTCAAGCGAATGATACCTTAAGACAAGCGAATCAAACTTTGAAGAAAGCGCAGAAAAAATCTCAACGAATGATTCGATTTGGTGCTGGGTTTTTGGTAGTAGCGATAGTCGTAGCGGTTGTTGCGACTACAGTTATTCAAATACAATCTAAAAATACTCTCATAGCGCGATTGGAACAAACTGCAACAATTTCATTACGAGTACCCAAAGAATTACTATTTATTGAGACTTTATCAGATGCTATACGAACTGCAAGGGAGTGGAAAAATTTAGCAAAAGATAATTATTCTGCTTCTAGTCCTACATTAAATTTACTAAATGTATTACTAAACATTCAAGAACGCAATCGCTTAGAAGCACATCAAGATTATGTCAATAGCGTGGCTTTTAGTCCGGATGGTAAAACTTTAGCTTCTGGAAGTAACGACATCAAGTTGTGGAGTTTGGATTTGGATGATTTGCTGGCTAAGGGTTGCGATTATTTGCAGGAATATTTGGCTAGTCGGGAGGAGGAGAGGAAGGAGTTGTGTCCGGGAAAGTGAGGTAGAGGGTAGGCTGTGTACTTTGTGGGTTTTGTTTTTATAAAAGTTCATACAGTTTTTTTGTTCCCAGTCTCCGACTGGGAACGAAGTTTTCGAGGCTCCGCCTCGCGTCGGACTTGAGACAGAGCCTCAAGTTATGGATTCCCAGGTAGAACCTGGGAACAAGGGTTTGAAGGCTCAGCATAGCCGGTTATTGAGAATGATGCAAGATGTTAGATTGAATTTTCCTACTCTATGACATAATAATAGTTATATAATAGATATTATATCTAGGAGATATATTTATGACTACAAGCACAAACAAGAGCTATACTCTTGGCACTCATTACGAGCAGTTTATTGCTAACCAAATAGCCGAGGGGCGCTTTAATAACGCAAGTGAAGTAGTACGTGCTGCTTTAAGACTCCTTGAGGACTATGAGGCACGTATGAAACAGCTTCGCGCTCTGATCGATGCAGGTGATGAAGCTATTGCTGAAGGGAAAATGACCCAATACGACTCACCTGAAGCTTTGGTTGCCAAGATTATAGGGCAAGGAGGTATATCATCAAATCGAAACGCTTAAACATCTCTTCCCTAGCAGAGCGCGATCTTGTGGCTATTTATGACTATATAGCCGAGGAAAACCTTATGGCAGCGCAAGTTTTTGTTGCTGAGTTGGTTGACCAAATGTTTAAAATTGCCAATCTTAATCTACCCGGTTCTCCTAGAGATTGGGTTCGTGAGGGACTACGAGTCCTTACATATAAACAGCGTTGTATCTATTTTCGTAGCTATGATGACTACATTGACATTGTACGGGTTGTTCATGGCAAACAGGATATTGATACAATCTTTGGACAGGAGACGGATGAATGATGCTAATCTTGGCTACAGTTTCTCTATATGTTAATTAATTGCTTGTTGACTAAACTAGATCACCACATTCATCAGCAAGATAACATAAAGCCTTGAACCGCAAAAGTAAAACTTCGTCGTAAAGAGGATTTAACTTACACATCGGTGGAATATAAAGTAATTTTTTCCCAAAAACGATGATGTTACGTTCAAATGGGCATTGAGCAGGAATAAGTTTACAGATTAAGTAAGCTAGTCTGCGGTTGCGAACATCTATTGACTCAAGCCACTGACGCAAAATTGTCAGAATGGCATTTTTCGGAAATAGAGTAAAGTAGCTCATAATAGTGATAATTGTTCTCTTGATTAAAAATTCTAACTCGCTCCCATGCTCTGCGTGGGAGCGTCTATGCGAGGCTCTGCCTCGATTCGGGAGGCGGGAGCCTCCCTTTATTGGTTCCAAGCCGGAGTCTTGGAACCAGCGATCGCGATTTCTGTATGAAATTTAAACTCCAAGCAAGGCACAGAGTACACAGCTTAGTGCGTAGCGCTATAAAAGAATTTGAACGTAGTGATAAGACTTGTAGCGTCACGCACCTCGCAAGAAAATTTTGAGCGCTCAAATTTTAGTTGCTGCCTTATACTAATGAATTTGTATCTGGCATATAATCAATAGGACTTGAGACAAAATCCTTTTTAGCACCTTCAATGTCACCTAATTGATAACGGGCAAGACCTCGATAGTAATAGATTTTAGTCAACCTCGGAGATATTGCTAATGCTTGATTGAAATTGTTGATCGCACCTTGATAATCTTTTGTTTGAAGGAGTTGATATCCTTTTTGAAAGTATGATTCTGGTATGGTAGCTGAAGATTGTAAATTGTTTGATGCTGTGTTTGCTAAAACACTGATGTTAGCTACAGTCTGTAACGAAGTATAAGTTTTGAGATTGCTTTTTGCAAATGCTGGAGCAGAAGATAAAATGTACAAAGCTCCGATCAATCCAGAAATATAAGTATAACGTCTCATGATTCAATCTCCGCCTCTGTGAGTTTTTCTATTGAAGTGTTTGATTAATTTGGATGCTTTTTTGACGAAATGCAAAGTTTAGTTTTTTGCTAGCCAATGAAGCAATGATTTAATTGAACACCTTTGATATCGGAGATAAACCCAGAGATATTTGAGTTATATACTGACTTAATTTTTCTTTGCTATGAGTTCAATAACACCTTTATTTTCTACTTATTCGACAACTTTTACAGATTGTTTTTCGTAAGTAATATCAAGTCCGGTAAATTAGTTGTCATTCTGTTCGCGTTAGCGTGCGCTTGCGCTTACGAAGTGAAGAATCGTTGTTCCCTGTTCCCTTTTCTGGTAAACTACGATTATGGGTTCTAACTTACATTCTCACTTACCAGGACACAGTTCCTTCCTTTCCTGATCGCGGGTGGCGAGGTATTCTTTTAAATAGTCGCAACCGCGTGCAAGTAAATCATCTAAATCTAAATTCCATAATTTGATCGTGTTGTCCGAACTACCTGAAGCGATGGTTTTGCCATCCGGACTAAATGCCACGCTAAAGACATAATTTTGATGCCCCTTCAAGGTAGAAATTTCTTGCCCACTGCTGATATTCCATAATTTGATCGTGTTGTCCCAACTACCTGAAGCGATGGTTTTGCCATCCGGACTAAATGCCACGCTAAAGACATAATTTTGATGCTCCTTCAAGGTAGAAATTTCTTGCCCACTGCTGATATTCCATAATTTGATCGTATTGTCCGCACTTGCAGAAGCGATGGTTTTGCCATCCGGACTAAATGCCACGCTAAAGACATAATTTTGATGCCCCTTCAAAGTAGAAATTTCTTGCCCACTGCTGATATTCCATAATTTGATCGTGTTGTCCCAACTACCTGAAGCGATGGTTTTGCCATCCGGACTAAATGCCACGCTAAAGACATAATTTTGATGCCCCTTCAAAGTAGAAATTTCTTGCCCACTGCTGATATTCCATAATTTGATCGTGTTGTCCGAACTTGTAGAAGCGATGGTTTTGCCATCCGGACTAAAAGCCACGCTATTGACATAAAATTGATGTCCGTTTAATGATTTATATTTCCTGATATTTGACAATATATATTCTAAGCCCAATACAGGACTGTAGATGGGGTAATCAGCTAAAGATTGCTTACCTTTGACTAAAGTTTTCAACTCCCGTCCAGCCTGCATGGCTTTTACCAGACTCTCATTTTCTCCTCCTGTAAACTGTTCTTGTAATAAATTTATTCCAGTTTCTTCCAATTGCGCTATTTTAAGTTCTTTTTGAGCATTGCTAGCAAATACCGAAGCAACAATTGCTCCCATAATAGACACTACCAAAAACCCAGAACCAAATTGAATCATTCGCTTAGATTTCTTTTGCGCTTGGCTTAATGTTTCATTCGCTGCTGCTAATATTCGACTTTCTTCTTCTTTAACTGCTAAATTCGCTTCAAGTTTCCTTTTTTCCAATTCCTGAGAAGCTGCTAAATACCGAGAATCTTCATTACTTAAGCTTTTTTGAGTTGCCCACCCCAATGCATCCTGCAAAGCTTGTCCTCGCAACAAACGCGATTCATCTTGATAGTTACTATCAACCCATGCTTGAAAGTTTTCTGAATAAGGACGGATTTTTCTTAACTCTTTTTCTACCCAAGTTAAATTTAAAACTGACGCATATATTCTGTTATAAACTTTAAGAATATTCTGCTGTTTTACCACCAATCCTGTGAGGCGAAATCTGATTTGTTCAATACTTTCATCTACTGAAATATACCCAGATAGCAATATTTGCTGATACCATCCTAAAAAACGCCCTGCTACCTGCTCTCCTAGTAGCATCCTATCTCTGATGGTTTTGATATGTTCTGGTTCATCATGACTTTCCCAAGAGTCAATGATGTTTTTTTGAATTAAATCCTGTAGAGACGCGATATAATGACCTCCGGTCACGCTACGCGAACGTGTTTCTATATTTGGGTTTGTCGCAATTAAAGAGCATATTTTTTGTGTTAAAAAAGGTTGTCCCCCTGTCCAAGTCAATATTTCTCGTACTAATGCTATCGGGTTTTCAACATAACCCGAAAATCCCTTTGCTAAAGGTTCAATTTCGCTGTCTTTAAATCCTTCAAGTTGAATCGCACGTCCTATATTAAACGGGGTTCGTCTTTTATCCGCAATTAAATCTCCAGGGGTGACAACTCCTACTAACGCAAAAGTCAAACGTTTATACTCTGGGTTAAAATTACGTTTTTCATAACAGCTTCTAATTAACGCAAAGAAATCACCCGTATCAAAGCCTAAACTCAAAATACTATCTATTTCATCAATAAATATAATTATCTTACTTGGGATAGATGCTAATAATACGGTTTCGATGAATTCTTCTAAACGTTCTACAGGAGTAATGGCGCTTCTCTCAACCCACCAATTACGCAAGAATTCTGATGGATTACCTAAGTTAAAATTATTTGTCAGTTTATAAACTATGCCAGCATACCACTGGTCTGGCTTGATATCTCGACTACCTCGCACGGAAAAATCAAGGGAAGTGCAAGCAAACCCTTCTGCTTGTAGTTTATTTATTGTCCGAATTATTAAACTCGTTTTCCCCATTTGCCGAGAGTTAAAAATATAACAAAACTCTCCGGCTTTTAAGCTGTGGTACAAATCAGAATCTGCTTGTCTAATAACGTAAGAAGGGGCATTTTCTCCTAAACTACCTCCAACTTTATACTCATAGTCTGTTGTCATGATTGAGCTACTATATTCTAGAAATTACTTAGAAAAGTATGCGTTAGACACACTTGCTGCTATTAAAACATGACCCCATTTGAGTTCAGCCATAAGAAATTTGAGTTAGATTCGACTTCTGGCTAACTTTACCAATAATACAATTATCTTGTAAACTCGGTTTAGTAGCGTCAAAGCAAATCACCTATGGCACGTTCTGTCGTCCTACGGAAAGAGAAACAAGAAAAAGTCTTGCAGCGTATCACCGGGGAATTTTTTAGTCAGCAGGATTTTGCAGAAGACCTAGGTATTGCTGCATCTACGATTAGTAATTTTGTTAATTTCAAACCAGTTGACCGTAGGTATTTTATCCAGATTTGTGATAAATTAAGCCTTAATTGGCGAGATTATGCTGTTTTGCCGAACCAATTAGGACCACCAGCAGAAATACAACAATTAGCACCGCAAAACCCCCTATCTTTAACAACCCTCGAATATCCAGAGGGGCAGATGTCTGTAGATTCCCCCTTTTACATCGAGCGTCCACCAATTGAGCAACGCTGCTATGAGGAAATTAGTAAACCTGGTTCTTTGATTAGAATTAAGGCACCTAGACAAATGGGTAAATCTTCTCTACTCGCAAAAATTCGACATCGGGCAGAGCAGCAGGGAGATAGAACTGTATATTTAAGTTTACAGGTAGCTGCACAAAAATGTTTTAGCGATATCGATACGTTCCTAAAATGGTTCTGTGTTAGTGTGACGGTAGCTTTAGATTTAACTCCTAAGCTAGATAAGTACTGGGATTTAGCTGAAATCATGGGTGGAAACTTATCTTGTCAAGAGTACTTTGAACGGTATCTGCTCCCAGAAATCAATCAACCTCTGACTTTGGGTTTAGATGAAGTTGATAAAGTATTTGAGTACCCGGATATTTGCTCAGACTTCTTTGGTTTACTGCGTGTACTCCACGAAGAAGGTAAACAACGCACGATTTGGAAGCAACTGCGGTTAGTAATAGTCCACTCTACAGAAGTTTACGTACCAATCAACTTAAATCAATCACCTTTCAACGTCGGTTTACCAATAGAATTACCAGAGTTCACCCAAGAGCAAGTGCAAAATTTAGCACAACTGCACCAACTGAACTGGAGCGATCGAGAAGTTTTACAATTAATGAAAATGGTGGGTGGACACCCATTTTTAGTACGTTTAGCGCTATATAATGTCGCACGTCAAGATATAACCCTAGCTCAACTTTTACAAACAGCACCTACTCAAACAGGAATATATAGTACTTACTTACGGCGCTTAGAGTCAATTTTAGAACAGCATCCAGAATTAGAAGCCGGATTAACACAGGTGATTACAACTACACAAGAAACGCAATTAAGTAAAAAAACTTGCTCAAAGCTAAATGCTTTAGGGTTAATTAACATACAAGATAACGAAGTTCTGCCAAGCTGCGAATTGTATCGGCAATATTTCTCGAAATAGTCGCGCTTTTGTCGTCAAACTCGTAGGTTGGGTGGAGGAACGGAACCCATAACGAGCGCGTTAGCCATCAAAACTAATGTGGTGGAGTATTAGTACTTCTTTTCATTAATTATGATGGCTTAAAAAAAACCGCAGAGGCGCAGAGAGCGCAGAGGAAGAGAAAGAGAGAATAAGTTTAGAACCTAGTTACCTCTCAAAACTAATGAAATGAACTACTAGGTATGCGCGATTTTTACAACCTAGATAGGATAGCAAAGAAAAATTAAGTCAGTATATAACTCAAATATCTCTGTGTCGATCTCCGATGCCAAGGGTGTTTAATGAAATCATTGAATTGGTGAAAACTTGTAGCTGTTCAGCCAATCACGGCACCACTCAAGTAATTTACTCTCAAAATTCATAAATCTGTCTTCAATACTAATATACACTCTTAAGGTTTAAATCAATGCCTGTAGTCAACGTTTAGAACACATACTCTTAGCGTGTATATTGTCTTGGAAAAAGACCTAGTGGTTAAATTTTAAGTTAACAATAGCACTTTTGAACCATCCTATTTTTCTCTACTGACAATTAACATTTGATTCAAGTTTGTAGAGACATGATTGAAAGGAAAGGGTGAACAATAAACCTCTGTATAAACGTTATACGCAACGTCAAATACATTAAATAGTAGGACGACATTTAGGAGGACAAAATGGCAAAAATTTTAGCGTTCGAGGAAAACTCTGTAAATCAAAACCTGTTGTTTAATTGTCTCCAGACAGCAGGTATTGAAGTGGTTGATTTAGGTAACTACTCTATGGAAATAATTCAGAATTTATTAAATAATATCGACAATATAAATAATGACGAGTTGATGTTGAATAAATCTATTTTTCCATCTATTCCTAAACTCGAAGAAGTGTTTAAATATATTGAATTAAATTATCAAGAGCCAATTAGTCTTAAAGAAGTAGCACAATTTGTTGGTTATTCAGGTGCATACTTAAGCTGTTTAGTGCGAAATTTGACTGGAAAAACAGTAAATGATTGGATTACTGAGCGTCGTTTAGCAAAAGCACGCGATTTATTATTAAAAACAAATTTATCTGTGTATGAGATTGCTATTTTTGTTGGATATCAAACCCCTAATCATTTTTTTAAACAGTTTCGTGATTACCATCATGTTTCACCTAAAGTCTGGAAGCAAAAACATTACAATCATTAATTGTGTTAAGTAAATGTAGATAAATAAGTAGTTTATTTAATTTTTCTTTGATTGAGTTATATTTTGATTTACGTTTTCAAAAGCTGAAAAACGCATATTTTCTACGTGATACAAATAATTTTTCCAGCTTTTCGTAATAATTTGTGAACGCATATACCCCTTTAAAAATTAAATTTAGAGGGGATTTTATTATTAAGTGTACGTCGCGGTACAAAGTATCTTGGCATCTTTATAAATAACTTACAAATTATATTAAGTTAATTAGATAAAAATAATATACATTTTTCTAAAAATACAGGATTGGTAATTATAGTTGATAAGCATATGATGGTAATCATGGAAGCAAAGAGATGAATTAGTTAGTGACTTTCGAGTTATTAAATATAAATTAATAATTTGAACTCACTTAAAACTTTAAGTATTCATCAATTTATTTCCAATTATTAACTCACAATTTTGAGGCAAAAATATGTCTAACAATTCTGTTCAATCCATCACCAAAAAACTTTTGTTACCTCTGGGCTGTTGGTAGCTAAAATTTCCAAAGCTCAAAATCGTCGATTTTGTAGTTTGCAGACACGCCCTATTTTCTACACTGATTACAATTCCAAAAAGTCAAAAGGAGTATTTAAATGAATTCCAAGATGCAAAATCAAAAAAGTCTCGAACAGCAAGTCCAAATAGCCACTTCTGACCTTGAGTTATTAAAGCATGAGGAGTTAGAAGCGATCGCAGGGGGAAAACTTGACGACCTATTAAAAAACTTTTCTTTGCGAAGTAAGGTCGCCAGGTGGGTTGCCGTGGCTGCATCCATAGTAGGAATCTCTGTTGGTATGATTATGCCTGCTGATGCAGTCAACCGTGCAAGATGCGAGCCTGGAACCTTTAACATCTATCAAGGACCTAGAGGCGATCGCCCCACAATGTGCTTCGCTAATCGTGGCGAGATTCTAGTTGGTATCGCTGACGTGCATCGATTTTTTTCAGGAGACAACGCAGGCTTTGTTTTCACTAACAAGGGAAGATTCGACTTCGGAAAGCATCAGTCCGTTGAATTCATCAACACGGTTGGCACAGTGACCATTCACACCATCCATATCAACTGATGCTATACGGGCGGTTGGCAGCCAGCCGCAGGTCGTAATCCTCATCGGTTATGTCGCACACGCGATCGGGTCCTGCCCTGTGGCTTGAAGCTACAGGGCAGGACTTGCAACTTGGGTTCCAAAAAGGCTGTAAGGTAGTTGTCAAGGGGCTTTTAAAAGAAGCTTGGAAGAAAAATTGTTTAGTGCCTCGCTGTTTTTCAGGAAAGGATGCAACAATTAACTTAACCAAACGAATGCTGAATACTCCCTCTTTGCCAAGGTCAAAACCCTTATTTTTCCGTGAGTCTTTCCAAGTTTGCGAAAAAGCTGACTTTTGCTACTTTTACCAGTACCAGATAAATACCAGTTTTTGCAACAGGGGGTGAACGATCAATCGTACAGGAAGTGCAGATTTTAAGATTTTGTTATACAAAATTTTTCAAGGACTAATAGCAAGCGATAAAAGATTATTAAAGCTTGTAGCAAATACTGATTTATCAAAGGTTGTATGGGAGCAAATTAGCTCCAGCTAAATTTATACTTTGCAAATGTGCTTGGCAAATTATCAGGTTTGATAAATCATACCCTCGTAAATCTACTTGCAAACGTACTAGTACTTCACCAAGGGAACTATGAAGGGTTAATAATCAGAAATTTTTTTCTTCCCTCTCTTCCCCCTCTCCCCCCTCCCTGTCTTCACCCGGCAATTTTGGGTTGGCGGAGTACTAGCGATACTTACTTATTTTTAAGGTTTCTAACTAAAGGATGAAAAAATTCCAGCTTCTTGCTTCTGTTCTTGCTTCTTAAATTGCTGAACCTGCTTCATCCAATTGTGAATTGCCTCAAATTCCGAATAACCTTCAATCACTGCTCTAACTACGTTCTTATCATAGGAATCGGCAGTATAGTTAGGATGAGCAGATAATGGAGAAGCCCAAGCAAGGCACATCGTTTTGATCAATTCATCAACCTTATTGCTATCAAGCTGACTTGGACGCTCAACATCATGCGATCGCAGCCACTCCTTAATTAATTCAACTGGATAATCAAGTAGAGTACGAATTTGTTTTACTCGCAAATCTTGACTATTTGGAACTGGTTGTGTTGTCTGTGGTGGTGATTCTTCAACTGTCGCTAACCAAGATTTGAATTCAAGTGCTAGCTCCTTGCCAGGATTAAGAAAAGTTTTATCGGTAACAGCAGGACAGCGACTTTTACTAATGGTCAAAATGTGGGTATAGTCTAGCTCTCCGGCGACATCAAATTCATATTCTACGCCGCTTGCTTGTATTGGTAATGTGCCTATTTTTTTAGGACTATAAGAAGATTTACCGTTCTTTTGATTTTCTTCTATTAACCATTCAGTCTTGGTTCGCATTGTCGCAATGATGTGGCATTTGCTGCCAATGATGGAATCAATCAATTTACGCTCTAAAGGACGGACTTTTGCCCACCCGTCGAATCTACCTCCCGCTAGCTCCAATTCACTAAACCATGCGTGGCTTAACGAATCAATAATGATAATGGAATACCCAGCTTCTTCTGCTTGGTGAATTGCTTCTATGTATTTAGCTGGGTGGTGGTTGGTAAGTTCGCAGGTGTCGAAGTTGAATAAATCGGCGTACTTACTTGCACTACCTCTTTCTGTGTCAATTAGAGCAATGCGCGAGCCAAGATTAGAAGCGATGGATAGTGCTGAGTATGTCTTTCCAGAACCGGATGCTCCGCTTAAAGCGAGCCTTATCTTCAAGTTCGATTTTGTTGCTTTCTGGAACATTGTTATTACCCTTCAAATCCTTGATTGTTGATTTCAAAAAATGGAAACTCGTCCTACAGAACCCACAGAGGCGATTGTTTCACCGTTTATATGATTCCCTGTTCTTTATTGTTTTAGTACAGAGAACAAAGCCTTACTTTTAGGAAGCGGTTTGTACTTTCTCAATCGTTCCCATTCTTCGCTAATCAATTCGTCGAAGGGTTTATCTAATAATTCTTCGCAATTTCCGTTGTTTGTATCCGGGGTAGATGTAATTTGTGTGGCTTCTATTGGAGAAACTTCTACCATCCACAAAGACTATACTGCGTCAGATATGGAATTACACGGCACTTGCAGCTGATGTTGAGATGATGCTCTTACTACCCACCATTTACCGTCAGTGCAACCAACTTCGCCTAGCTTCACCGAGTTGTAGTAAATACCTGAGTCGTGCAAGTCAAATCCAAACTTTTTGCATTCAGTAGCAATCTGCGCCATCTGTTCGTTATCAGTATTAACTGGCTCTACTTCTTGCTGTTGTTTCGGTAATGTTCCTTTTTTGTAATGCCAGATGATGTAGTCGTAGCACTTCATCCAAGTGTTTGCTCGGTGAATTTCTACGTCATTTATTACTACTACCCAGCGTTGCGTTACAAAATCGCTATGGTCATGGGTAATGTTAGCGATTAATTTGTCGTCAACGTGGATTTCATGGTCGTAAAATGATATCTCAACTGTTTTAAAAATCTCCGACCTTACACCCTTGTGTTGTTCTTCTAAAAAACTCTTGAGTTCTGCTTGTGAAGCAGCTTGTTTCGTGATAGCTTCATCATCCGAGCAATTTAACTTTGAAATGGGAAATGCTTGCAATGACCTAGCTGTGTACGCCATAATAATATTCTCCTCTAAAGGGGGAAGAAAGGCGAATCGCACTAGTTTGGCAGACGAGGCGATCGCCTTTTGTTTTCTATCATAGAAATAATGTAATTCATATGCGTCGCAAAAGCAATAGCTGTGTCGCAAAATTACTTTTTGTAAAATGAGGAATTATAATTCAGTAAAAGCATTGCAACGCAAGACATAGAGGAATATGAAGCTTGATACGCAAATAAACTTTCGCACTAGTAGCGAAATCAAAGAAGAAATAGAAAATATTGCCAAAAGTAAAGGTGTAAGACCATCACAGCTCCTTAACGAAATAGTGGCGGATTTTGTTAAGCGGCAAGAAAATACAAAGTCGGAAAAACCAGACCTTGATAAAGTCTATGAACTACTTTCTCGGCAAGGACAACGGCTTGAGCTATTAGAGAGGCAGCAGCAAGAAATGGCAAAAAAATCAGCAGCCTGAGAGAAGAGAATCAATCTCTCAGGCAACAACGTGACCGTGTTTTACAAATCATGAAAGAAAGCCCGCCTCCGTCAAACGACAAGGCGGGTTAAATTTTATTATCCTATTAGTAACGCATTGCATTGCTTTGCGTTACAATCAAGTTTATAGCAAAAGAATAAATATCAAGCGTATAAATTCTGCAACGAGGATAAGAACCCCGTGGCAGATTTAACGTCAACAAAAAGTTTTTTGAGATGGCATAAGCTCATTTGCCACAATCTTGCTATGTCTCAAGATAGGAGAATATATGTCTAAGCTCGATGTGACTAAGTACGATGGAGTATTGGTTGTTGACTCTCGGTTGATTGCTCAAGAACTAGGAATCAAACATAAAAATTTTTTGGCAACTTTAAATAAGTATATTGATGAGATAGAAGAAGATTGGGGACAGGTCGCGTTTGAAACGGAGACTGTCACAAATTCAGTTGGGGCAAGTAATTATCTAAAATATGCTCTTTTAAACGAACAGCAAGCAACGTTGTTAATGACCTACAGTCGAAACACCGATCCAGTCAGAAGATGTAAACGCCAACTGGTTAAAGCGTTTGATAAAGCAAAGGTAATTCAAGGTATAGAATTAGATTTGAGAATTGTGGAGATAGAAAGTAATTTGGAAAAAGCGCTGAGTGCAATAAACTCATTAAGCTCTATTAACGCTCAACTTCAATCCCAGATACAAAATTTACTCCCAGCTTCAAAAGTAAACTATATTCCACCAGGATGGGATGCCGAACTATGGAACAAACTGCCTCCACAAGATAAACGTCACTTCCGTTTTCTGCATCGTCACCGTGGTTTTAGACCTGATTACCGTAGCAAGGTGCCTTTACAAGAACTCACAGAGCAATTCAAACAGAAGCAGAAAGACGAATTAAAAACTGCTGTGGTCGAGGTATCACCTGAAGAAAAACAGAGGCTCGAAGCCTTGCGGATTGAAGCGTTAAAGCTATTAAGGGAAGGAGAAAATAATGACTAGTTTTACTTCCGCAACATTGGGAGAAATTAATCCCCCAATCAACATCCTCAAAGAGTTTCTTGCCACATTCAACCGTCGTCAGAAGTGCAAGGCTGCAATACTGTCGTGGCTTGATGGAAAGCACTATTACGGCAACTCTTGGATCAGAATTACTTTTGAGAATTTGGCTGATATTTTGGGCTACTGTCGAGAAACAATCAGCAAACACATGAAGGAGTTGATATTTGATGGACTTGTAGAAGATAAACCATCTCATCGTTTCCCTAAAGACACAGCTTCTGAATATAGATTAAATCTGCAAAATATCTCAGAAACCATAGAGTTTAATCGATGCGAAATAATTCATGTAGATGTGCCAGATATTTCAGGTGAATGTGCGAATAATCCGCCAACATCTAAAACTTACTTAAAGTTTTCTGAAAACAACAACACTGCTGCTGAGGAAGATAAAGTTGATGAACTAGAAGAAGAAACCCAAATACCTCGCTACGATGAGAAATTAGAAGAAGTTAACTCGAATCACAACACAGACTCTAGTGTTGACAAAATTACCCAGCCGCAAGTCAAAGCCATTACAACTTCGGAAAAGTCTGTGAAGCGAGAGATAAAAGAGGTTTGTGCTGAGTTGAAGCGATTACGAATCAATCCAGACCCATGTTTAGGGGTAATCAAGAAATATTGGGAGAATGTGAATAACGCAATTGCTCGTGTCAAAGAAGCGATTCATGAAGGGTGGTGCGACAATCCCACGGGTTTGTTTATAGCTACTTGCAAAAATGGGGAGAAGCCGAAAAATACCGTTACGGATGATGTAAGTGTTTGGTTTGAATGGGCTAGAAGAGAAAGAATAGTAATTGCGATGTCTCAAGGAATGGTTTATACACCAGATGGGGAGGCTGTGGAAATCAAGGAGATGATGCAGCGATGTCCGAAAAAGGATTAGCCAACCTATAAGAAAGTTGAGGTCGAGTAAATATTTGATGTCGAGCGCGTAGGCGATCGCACTCAAATTAAACTGAAGTTCCCCCCAAACAAAAAAAGCTCACTCTTTACCAGAGGGATTTTCAAGCTTTTTTGATATGCCGTCTTGCGGCGGCACGCAGTGCTATCGCTCTTACTAGGTACAAACGGCTTTAATCTACTATCCTATATCACCATTTTTGCACTTTATTAAATCGACGTTCCTTACTCCTGAGTAGATTTTTTTCTAATTACCGAAAAAATGAGCGAATCGTTAACAGGTAAGCAATATTTGCAAAATGTAAACTTTTGTAAAAATTAGCAGCTTTTGCGTAAAAGTCTCAAGTGCGGGAAGATACCAGAGTAGAGATTCTCTCATGCGTAACCAGAAGTACTAATGAGCAACGATTTTCACGAGAGAGATAGCGCTCTCAACCTGCAATTACAGCAGCTTGTGGAGGAGGTAAAGCAATTTTCGGCTACTGATGATAGTCCAATCATCAGAGCCAAACGACGGATAGCTTTAAATCGACTGGTTAATGCTATTCAGTTTTCTGGACGATTGAGTAAGCAAGCTAAGTGGTTGGGATTACCTAATTATCAAGATTATTATAATGAGGCTTTACAGAAAACTTTGATAGAAATTTGTGAAAAAATTAACCAATATAATCCACAATATCCTGTGATGGCATGGGTAAATCAAATTTTTAAGTGGCGATTTGAGGATGTAGTTATAAAGGAAAAGAAAAAAGGACTGACTCAGGTTCCTAAAAATCAAGAAATGTCTGCTGTTTTATCTTTAGATAATCTTCAAGAAGAATTAATTATTGAGGATAATATATCTGATGAAGAACAGCTGAAGCAAATAATAGAAGTTGATACAGAAAATTATTTGACGAATGAAATAATTCAGGGGCATCCCCGAGCTAGTTTAAAAGCAATTTTACTATTATTATTAGCAGGAAAGAAATGGAAAGAAATATCTGAAGAACTAGGTATTCCTATGACGACAGTTTCTAGTTTTTATCAGCGTCGGGTGCGTAAAATAGTTGCTTATATTAAGAAATATATATAGAGGATTGTTAACCTAGTGGTCAAATCCGGGAGATTGTATGAATAGTATAACGAATACCCTTACTTTCACTGTTCCTTTGTCTTTTGAAGCTCATTCTCTTGCTCAAAAATACCGTCAAGGTATTTCTAATCAAGCAAAAGCTGAACAGGTTTATCTTAATACTTTGGCTGTGTATGCAGTAGATAATTATCTACATTGTATGGGGTTTAAAACTGATTGGGAACACAGTTATAGCCGTGATAATGTAGCAATGAAAATTATGGATGTGGCTGATTTGACAGTCAAAAGTATTGGCAAATTAGAATGTCGTCCTGTTTTAGCAGATGCTGGTATTTTACAAATTCCACCAGAAGTTTGGGAAGACAGGGTTGGTTATGTGGCTGTGCAATTAAACCCTGCTTTAAAGTCAGCAAATATTTTAGGTTTTAGCCGTGATGCTGTGGCTGAAGTTCCTCTAAATAAGTTGCAATCTTTGTCAGATTTTTTGCTTTATTTGAGTGAATTGGAAGTAGTTGAATCTCAGCAGGAAGAAAAATTATCAAGTATTGTGAAAGTAGGACAATGGTTAGAGGGATTAGTTGATAGTGGTTGGGAAAATATTGATAAACTTTTAAAGCCTCAACAATTGGGATTGGCTTTTAAAAAAGAGATGAGTGTGACGCGGGGACAAGCAATTGATTTGGGGATGCAAATCGATAAACTTTCCCTTGCTTTGGTGGTTAAAATTACCTCAGAACCTCATAGCGAAGAGGTTGATATTTTAATTCAAGTTCATCCAATGGGAGAAATTACTTTACCGGAAGGGGTGAAGTTAATTATTAGTGATGAATCAGGAAAAACTGTTTTGGAAGCGACATCAAGGGATGAGGATAATTGGATTCAAAGGGAATTTAGTGCTGAGTTGGGGGAAAAATTCAAGATAACCATTGCTTTTGGTGATTCGATGTTGACGAAAGATTTTGAAGTGTAATTTAATAATTCCAGATTGAATACAAACCTATTGATAACAGACAATGAACAAAATTATCGCCCTTGTTTCTACTTTACTACTTTTACCTTATCCAACATTAGCTCTGGAAATTGCTTCTAATGCTTCTTCTCAACCAGCTTCAGAAAGTTCATATTGTCAAATAGAAGCAGAAAGTGAAGAGTTGTCAGAAAAGCAGTTACAAAGTCTTGCTCATAAAATCACAGTTAAAGTTACTGGGGATAATAATGGTGGTTCGGGAACTTTACTTGCTAAACAAGGTAATTCCTATTTAGTTCTTACTAATGCTCATGTTGTCAGAGGGGTTAATTCTATTAGTCTTCAAACTGCTGATGGGAAAACTTATCCAGCAGAAATTGTGAAACAAACAAATGTTGAAAAATCAGATTTGGCTCTGTTGAAATTTCAAAGTAGTTCTAATTATTGCGTAGTTGAGGTAGGAGAAGTTCCCGACAAAGATGCGCCAGTTTTAGCGGCTGGATTTTCTGGGGAGAAGGGTGAAATAGTATTTCGGACGGGGGAAGTTCAACAAATTCTCGAACAAAGTTTAAAGGAAGGTTATCAAATTGGTTATAGCAGTGATATTGAGCAGGGAATGAGTGGTGGACCAATTATTAGCAGTCAGGGAATGATTGTTGGGGTTAATGGTAGGGGTGCTTATCCGATTTTAAATAGTGGTTATGTTTATCAAAATGGTTCCCGTCCGAGTGAGGCAGAAATTCAGGAAATGCGGAAGTTGAGTTGGGGGATTCCTGCTTCTACTTTTTTAGCACAGGTAAATGGAGAAATTCTGACTGCTTATAGTTTACCTTTACCAAAATCACAACCTATCGTACCCACAACGCAGTTAACTGGATGGTTAGGAGATTTAGGAGAAAAAGCCAGAAAATTTACGGTCAGAATTGATAGTAGTGATGGTGGCAACGGTTCAGGGATAATTATTGCTCAAAATGGGGATACATATACAGTATTAACAGCAGCGCACGTTTTTGGTGAAAAAGACAATATCTACAAAATATGTGGTTACTGTAATTATCAAATACTTGCGCCAGATGGTAAACAATATCCAGTAGAGAAAAGCACAATTAAAACAGAATCGGGCGTAGATTTAGGGGTGGTTAAATTTACTGCACCGAATCAGAATTATCAGGTAGCCACCCTAGCAAACTATAACCCCAATGATGACGATTATATGTTAACTGCTGGCTATCCCCAATTAGGAAATAATTCACCTTGGCGATTTACAATCGGGCAGATTTTTGAAAAAGAACAAGGATTACTAGAATCTAACCAATCAGATTTTCAAACTGATAGTTCTGGTAAGTCACAAACAGCAAGTTCCTTAACCGGAGGATATGAATTAGTTTATAGCAGCATCACCTATGGTGGCATGAGTGGCGGCCCAGTTTTAGATTCTCTAGGACGAGTAATTGGGATTCACGGACGTGCAGAAGGGGAACAAGCCTTTGATGATCAAACAGGAGATAGGGGTACTAGTAATGGAAGAGTACAACTAGGTTATAGTTTAGGTATTCCAGTAAGTACCTTTTTAGGGTTAGCAACAAGATTGGGAGTACAAGCGCAAAAAGTAGAAACTGATCCTGTACCGCAACTAAATGCTGAACAAAGAAAGTCTATTCAAGCAGCGATATTAACAACAGATATCGACAAAGGCAATGCAACAGCTAGCCAATGGATAGAAAGGGGAAATCAACTGTGGCGCTTGCGTCGTTATCAAGAAGCAATTACAGCATTTGATGAAGCCATCAGGCTGAAGCCAGCATTTGTTTACTTAGCTTATTATGGTAAGGGTTTGGCTTTGGGGTGGAGTGGAAAATATTCAGAAGCAATAGATGCATTAGAGTCAGCAACCAAACTCAAACCAGAATTTGTAGCTGCTTGGCAAACACTAAGTGAAGCTTATCGTGGATTCCAGCAGCCAGAAAAGGGGTTAATAGCCATAGAAAAAGCAATTGAACTCCAGCCAAACAACCCAAACCTGTACAATCAGAAATGGGTATTATTAGGGAATTTAAAACGATATGTAGAAGCAGAAGCAGTAATAAATAAAGCAATTGACCTCAATCCCCGCGCTGTATTTTACAACAATCGGGGTTTTCTTTACTTTGAGCATAAAACAGGGGAATTAGCACTGGCTGATTTTAACAAAGCCATTGATATTAATCCTCAGTTTGCTGCTGCTTATAACAATCGGGGTTCTCTTTACAAAGAGCAGAAGAAATGGGAATTAGCACTCGCTGATTACAACAAAACCATTGCGATTAATCCTCAGTTGGCTTCTGCTTACAACAATCGGGGTAATCTTTACTATGAGCAGAAGCAATGGGAATTAGCACTGACTGATTACAACAAAGCCATTGCGATTAATCCTCAGTATGCTAAAGCTTACAACAATCGGGGTTTTCTTTACAATGAGCAAAATAAACGGGAATTAGCACTGGCTGATTACAACAAAGCCATTGCGATTAATCCTCAGTTTGGGGATACTTACATCAATCGAGGTATTCTTTACGCAGAGCAGAAGCAATGGGAATTAGCACTCGCTGATTTCAACAAAGTCATTGATATTAATCCTCAGTATGCTAAAGCTTACAACAATCGGGGTGTTCTTTACTATGAGCAGAAGAAGTGGGAATTAGCACTTGCTGATTTCAACAAAGCCATTGAGATTAATCCTCAGTATGCTGATGCTTACTACAATCGGGGTGTTCTTTACGATAAGCAGAAGAAGTGGGAATTAGCACTTGCTGATTACACCAAAGCCATTGCGATTAATCCTCAGTATGCTAAAGCTTACTACAATCGAGGTGTTCTTTACCATGAGAAAAAGCAATGGGAATTAGCACTCGCTGATTTCAACAAAGCCATTGATATTAATCCGACTGATGCTCTTGCTTACAATAATATTGGCATTGGCTTGATCAAATATGAACAGGGCGCTATTGATGAAGCGGTTAAACAATGGCAACAAGCCATAAAGTTAGATAATAAAGCTGCCGAAGCACACCTAGCACTTGCAGTTGTTTTATATAGCAAAGGTGAACAAGAAAAAGCCTATAAGTTAGCCCAAACAGCCTTAAATTTAGACAAAAACTTTGCTGATATAAATGTTTTGAAAAAACATCTCTGGAGTGATAATTTAATTGCTGATGCTCAAAAATTACTCTCTAGTCCTCAAATTCAAAGCTTACTTTCACAGATGCGTTAATAAATAATAAATCAGCCGTAAATTAATTTAGATAGTTTTTCAGAAGCAGAAAAATCATACCAAGTCAAATAATGTTGGCGCAAAATGGATGGTTGCTGTCTTTTGGCGAATTGGTATCAGATACCCGAATTTTCTAAAAGTTGGGTATCTTGTTGTTCACCCATGATTAAGAACGGCTATCTCGTCAGTGAAGCGCGATCGCATTCCATACATATCTTCTATAAGCCCAAAAAAATAAATTTTTGTAATCCTCTTCCTCTCCTGCGTAAAATCACTTATTCGCAACAGTAATAGGAATAGAAGCAATCAAAAAGGTTGTATCACCTCGAATAAAGATTTAACAAAGGGAAGAATTATGTTGAAAAAAATCACTGCATCTCTGCTAACTTCTGTTGGTTTACTAACCCTTAACGCAAACCCTTCACTAGCAAAAAATACCGTTAATTTTACTAATCATCAAACCCTTTATCCTTCAACTTGCGGTGTCGTGATTGAAGATGAAAAATATACCTGTGATTATGCAGTCATGGGAGCTTTTGATGATGCTAGTGCCAATATTAAATTATGCAGCGATGATGCTTGTATAATCCTCATGCTTTCTCCTTACCAACTTGCGAATATCGCCAATGAGGAAGATTTTCGAGTTAGGCAAATAGCTCTGCAAAAAGGAAGTTCAATTATTGCACAATGGAATGTGTCTATGTATTGTGGTTTTAATGCTACTGGTATGGGATGTGTTGGAGAATCGGAGGATGGAGGAGAAATTGCTGTTTATATGGAGTAGGATTTTTAGTAAATTTATGTAACAAATGCGCTGATTTGCGTAAAATACTACCAAATAAGCAGAAATCTAATTGTAATTATTGTTCCGGGTAGGAGTGGTGACGACGATGAAAAAGTTGGTTGTCCTCAAGCTGGATGGTCAGTTGGGTGAGGGGGTTCGTGTTAGTTTGGAAATAGGTGAGGATGGTTTGCGTCCTTCTGTTGAACTGAGTGACAACCAATTAAGATTACCTCCTATCCCTACCCTACCTGAGATATATCAGCGCTGGTGCAGAAGTTATCGCAGTTTGGATGGGCATCGGATTAAACCGAAGAAAGAGCAAATTTCTAATGTTCGGTTTAAATCTCTTAAGGATGAATGTGAGCAATTAGCTGATACTATCAAGCAGAATTTTCTTAATTGGTTACAAGCTGACTCGTTTCGTTTAATTAAAGAGCAATGTTTGATTCATTTGTCTCCTAATGATGAGGTGCGGTTTATTATTCGTACTACTGATAATCAACTGCGGAAGCTTCCTTGGCATTTATGGGATTTATTTGAGCATTATCCCTATGCAGAGATAGGATTTAGTTGTAATACTGCTCAACGTTTTACCAGAAAATATCGCCCTCATGTGAGAATTTTGATTATTTTGGGTAATAGTGATGGGATTAATGTTGCTGATGATGAGAAACTGTTAAAGCAATACTGTAAAAATGCCGAGCTAGTTGTTTTAGTTGAACCTTCACCGTCAGAATTAAATGAATATCTTTGGGATGAAAAAGGTTGGGATATTCTCTTTTTTTCTGGGCATAGTCGAACGGAGGAAAGCCAAGGAAGGATATTTCTCAACCGCAGCGATAGTTTAACAATGCAGGATTTGCGAGAAGGATTAAAAACGGCAGTTAGGCAAGGTTTACAATTAGCTTTTTTTAATTCTTGCGATGGTTTAGGAATTGCCAGCGAGTTAGAAAGTTTGTATATTCCCCAAGTAATTGTGATGCGAGAACCTGTCCCGGATAAGGTAGCAAACCAGTTTTTAAAATACCTTTTTCAAGAGTTTACTGGGGGGAAATCTCTCTATCAATCTGTCAATATCGCACGCAAAAAATTACAGGGTTTCGAGAAAGATTATCCCTGTGCTAGTTGGCTACCTGTAATCGTGCAGAATCTGTTAGAAACACCTCCCACTTGGCAGAGTTTGGGAGCAATTGCGAATTGTCCCTATCGTGGTTTAGCTGCTTTCCAGGAGGAAGATGCACCCTACTTTTTTGGACGGGAAGCTGTCACATATCAGTTAGTTAATGCGGTGAAGCAAAAACCACTGATTGCGGTTGTTGGTGCTTCTGGTAGTGGTAAATCTTCGGTTGTTTTTGCAGGGTTGATTCCGGAATTAAAGCAAGATAGAAATAGGGATTGGCAAATTGTTGCTTTTCGTCCGGGAAATAATCCCTTTGAGTCTTTAGCTATTGCTTTTAGTTCCATAATAACCAAGGTTAATCCTTCTGGAAACGATTTAACCACAGAAACAGAGGTTTTAAATTTACCTAATTCTCTTATAGAAACAGAAGATAGGGAAGTTGGGCTTGAAGATTGTCATCAACAAAAGTTAACGGAATTAGAATTAGAAATAGATTTAAAAGCGAGTAATTTAGCATTATTTAATACTATTGAAAAAATCATTAAAGATACACCCAAAACACATCTAGTTCTAATTGCTGACCAATTTGAAGAGCTTTATACCCTTTATCATTATACTGAAGAAAGGCAAACATTTTTAGATAATCTCTTGAATGCAGTTGATAAGGCTCCCAATTTTACTTTGATTTTAACTTTACGAGCAGACTTTTATGGAGAGGCTTTATCCTACCGTCGATTAGCGGATGCATTGCAAGATGTTCATATTAATTTAGGTGCGATGAATGCCCAAGAATTAGAAGCAGTAATAACACAACCTGCGGCAATTTATAATGTGCAGCTAGAAGAGGGTTTAACTCAACGTTTAGTTGATGCAGTTTTGCAATCTCCTAATCATTTACCTCTGCTGGAATTTACTTTAACTCAGTTGTGGCAAAAACAATACCAGGGATATCTAACTCATCAAGCATATACAGAAATTGGTGGTGTGGAAACTGCATTAGCAAACCATGCAGAAGAAATTTATGCTCAATTAAATACAACAGATAAAGACAGGGTACAAGAGATATTTATTCAGTTAGTACAACCGGGAGAAGCAAGTACAGATATTCGTCGTTTGGCGATTCGTGGGGAAGTAAAAGACGAAAATTGGGATTTAGTTACCCGGTTAGCAGATGCGCGGTTGGTGGTGACAAATTATAATCAAATTACGGGAATTGAAACTGTTGAAATTATCCACGAAGCGTTAATTAAAAACTGGCGCAGGTTCGGACAATGGATGAGAATTGATGGAGATTTTCGCCGTTGGCAAGAACAATTACGGGTCATAATTAAACAGTGGGAAAATAGCGATAATGATATTGGAGGATTGTTAAGGGGAAAGCCTTTAATTGATGCGGAAGATTGGTTATTAAAACGCAGTCATCAAATTAGCGATGATGAACAAAATTTTATTAATTTAAGTTTGGAGTTACGGGAGAAGGAAGAAGAACTAAAAAATGCTGCACGGAAGCGTACTTTTATCTGGTTAACAGGTGGTTTAGTCACAGCTTTACTATTAGCAGGGTTTGCTGGATTTCAATGGCGACAAGCACAAATTAACGGGATAAAGTCTTTGAATCTTTCCAGCAAGATGTTAATTAATACTGACAATGAAATTAAAGCATTAATTCCCATTTTGAGAAGTCTGGAAATTTTAGAAAAATTCAATATTACAGATAAAGGTATATATTTATTGCCATCTATTTTGGAAGTTGTTAATCAAGCTAGGGTGTACAATAGCTTACAAGGACATGAAGGTTATGTTAGCAGCGTTAGGTATAGTCCTGATGGAAATTATTTGGCTTCTGCAAGTCAAGATAAAACAATTAAAATTTGGCGACGAGATGGGAAGTTAATACAAACTCTAAAAGGACATACAAATAATATTTTTACTGTGACTTGGAGTAGTGATAGTAAATTTATCGTAACAGCAAGTTTTGATAACACCGTTAATTTATGGAAATATAATTTTGCAAATGGATTATTTGAGAATAATCCTTATATGCCAATTTTAGAAAAAGATGACCTTTGGGGAGTTGCTTTAAGTCCAGATAATCAAATTATAGCCACTGCTACTAAAAATGGTTTAGTCAAACTTTGGAATTTGAATGGTAAATTATTAAAAATAATTCCAGCACACAAAGCCAAAATATGGAGTTTGAGTTTTAGCCCAGATGGGAAAACTTTAGCCACAGCGAGTGCTGATAGAACAATTAAAATATTAAATTTAGATGGAATAGTTTTACAAACCTTACGAAGTCATGAAAATGAGGTTTTAAATGTTAGCTTTAGTCCGGATGGAAAAACCCTAGCTTCTGGCAGTAAAGATGAAACCGTTAAACTTTGGGATTTAACAGGTAAATTATTGCATACCTTTGAAGGTCATACAAATGAAGTTTTAGACGTGCGCTTTAGTGGGGATGGTAAATTATTAGCTTCTGCGAGTGCTGATGATACAGTCAGAGTTTGGAATACTCAAGAAAAATCAAAACAAGAAATTTATACTTTTAAAGGACATGGGGGTAAAGCATCGGAAGTTAGTTTTAGTCCAGATGGAAAAACATTAGCCACTGCAAGTGCTGATAAAGCTGTTAAACTGTGGCGTTTTGATAGTATTTTACCGACTTTTGACGGGAACAGTGTTAGTGTCAGCCCCGATAGCAAAATTATCGCGACAGGAAATCAACAAGGTGTGATTACTTTGGCACAAAAAGATGGTGATTTAATCAGAAGTTTTAAAGCACATGAAACAGAAATTATTAAGGTGCATTTTAGTCCAGATGGGAAAGTGATTGTTTCTATCGGTAAGGACAATCAAATTAAACTTTGGAATTTAGAAGGTAAATTAATCAAAAGTTGGCAGGGACATGACAGTAATAATAGCAGCGGTGTTTTTGAGCCTATCAGGGATATTAGTTTTAGTCCAGATGGTAAATCTTTAGTTAGTATTGGGCAAATTGATGTTAAATTGTGGGATTTGTCAGGTAATGTGTTGCACAATTGGCAAGTTGATAATCAAATCATGACCAGTATTAAATTTAGTCCAAATGGAAAAACTGTAGTAGCTGCTGTTGATAATACAGTTAAAATCTGGAATCTGGATGGTAAATTATTATCAACATTATCAGGACATATAAAAAATATTGCATCTGTTAGTTATAGCCCAAATGGGAAAATGATAGCGACTGCTGGTAATGATCAAACAGTGAAGCTTTGGGATACTTCTGGGAAGTTATTAATAAATATACCCCATAGCGATAATGTTTACAGCGTTGGTTTTAGCCCAGATAGTCAAATGCTAATTTCAGCAAGCGGAAGTAATATCAATTTCTGGGGTTTGGATGGGAAGTTAATTAATAGTTTGCAAGCGGGAGAAACTCCAATGAAAGATGTTAGTTTTAGTCCTGATGGAAAGATATTTACTTCTGTGGATATAAAAAATAATATAATTTTATGGAGTTTGGATATTGATAATTTACAGCAGCTTAGTTGTAATTGGTTGCATGATTATTTGGCTAATAATTCTACTCTTAATGAGGATGAAAGAAGGATTTGTGATCATGTGTCTCGTTAAATTTATTTTTGGTTAATAGTTTGATGATGAGAAATAATAAATATGCGATATTTTCTGTCACGGGAGCATTCCACTTTTTAGTCTGTCATTGCGATCGCAACGAAATGGAGTGAAGCAAGCATAAGTCCTAGCCCTTTCAGGGCGGCTGAATCGCAAGTGACACGCTTCCCTTCTCTTCGAGACGCTGAGCCACGCCTTACAGTGAACGCGAATCTGCGCTTACGCATACGGGACATTTCGTAAACGCGATCGCAAAATCTCTCAATGAAAACGAACCGCCAAGAATACCAAGATATCGTCGAGTTTACGTAAATCTTACTAAATATAAAGGAATAATGAAATGACCTTTTCTATGTTTGAAGATTATTTAATTGTAAATAAATATAAGAGTGATTATGAAGGGTTTCATTATGATATTGATGAAAATGAATTAATTATTAGAAATTTTGATAAAAGACCTATCAAATTAAAAGAGATACCTCTAGAAGTTTTATGTGCATTGACCAAGTTCATTATTGATAATCTTTTATTAAGTATATGTCTCTTTACTATTAATATTTTTATAACTGGATTTTTATTATTATTTTTTCAAGTAAGTATCTTAGTTTTTAGTTGTGGAATAATAATTTCTTCTATAATTATGTCTCCTTTATTTTTGAAAAATATTTATTTTAAAAGTTACGTATGTGGTTTTTTTAAACATTCAAACTTATTAGTTTTTAATGTAGCAAAAAACTTTAATTTTCATAATATAAGGATATACGATTATTATTATCAATATAATTTATCCGATATAACAGCAATTATTTACGAAAAAAATCAATATACCGTGCCAGAATATTACGGAGAAGGTAATTCTCTTACTAGTCCAGAACATATAAGATTTACAAATAATATTAAATTATTAATGGAAGAAAAAAAGATTATAATTAATTTATCTTTTAGTACTTCGTTAAACCCTTATAATATTTATTTAGGTAAAGAGATTAGTGAATTTTTAGATGTTGAATATATAGTAATAGGTCATCACTACTATAATAAAACCACAAAATTTAATAATTTAACTTACTATTATTGAGTCTCTGCTTTTTACACTACAGAATATAGCAGAACTAAAAATATACTTTTACTACTTAAAAATATGTCACGATTAAAGTTAGTTTTTACTTGCTTAAGTTTGGCTGCTCTTAGCAATTTTATTGTAAATGTTCCAAGTGTTAAAGCGTCTTCCGTACCAGTTCAAGAAGTACAAAGCAAGGCAAAGTATTGGTTTGATCAAGGAATAATTAAATTTAATGAAGGAAATTATCAAAAAGCGTTGGAGGCTTTTACAAAAGCTATTAATATTGATTATGGGTATGCTGAGGCTTATTATCGTCGCGGTTTAATTCATGCTAAATATCCTCAAAATCAGCCATTAAATGCTGATGGAACAGTAAAGGGTTGTGAAAGAGTTGACACTTATCGAATTATCTGTCCGGTTTCAGTTCAAAATAAGGTTCAAGAAAATAAGGGTAAAGCAATTACCGATTTTACCCAAGCAATTCAACTGAATCCCCAATACACAGCAGCTTATCATCAAAGGGGATTGCTTCAAGAAAGTAGGGAGAATAAATTACAAGACTTGGAAATGGCGGTAAATCTTTATTATTCCAAAGTTCCGGTTTATTTAAAGAAAAAGCAATATGAGATAGCAGCTAAGATTTTACAGGCTGTTGAGGAAATAAATATTGCTAAAAAATCTGTGAATTCGCTGATGTTTGGTATAAACGCTTCGTTAGAAAATTCAATAGGTTCCTCAACAGATTCTCCTAATAAAAAATCACCTGAAGAGTTAAGGGATGAAGCTCTTCAGGTTTTGAGGAAGGGAGATGTGCAAACTGCTCTCCAGAAATTGGAGGAAGCTGGGAGGATTTATAAGCAGAAGAAAGATGATGCTAGATATCAAGAAATGCAGAGGATGATTGCGGAGATTAAGGGAAAGGGTAAATAGTATCTGCTGAATTATCATCAGTGATTGATATATCACAAAATCGGCTGAAAATGACTCTGCTAAAAAGCGACAGACGTTATCGAACACAGATAGGCATTATATCAGCAATTTTCTAAGTCTACTTTATAAAATACTGAGTTGTTTCATTGAAAATCAGCTACTCAATTCTGAGCAACCTTATTTAATAAAGTTAAAACTTCTTGAAATGCTGTTATGTCTTTTCGCTTTTGGTAAATTTCTGCCGCTAGTTGTAAATCAGCTATTGCCCCTTTTTTTTCTCCCATTTCTAAGCGAATTAAACCTCGTATTTTATAAATTTTTGCATATTTTACGTCAATCAATTCAGTATAACTAGTTGTTCCTTCTTTTCGGTCACCAAAAGATACTAAAACAAGCCCTTGATTGAGATAATTATGAGCATAGCCTTGATTGATTTTAATGGCTTGATCATAGTCTTTTATTGCCCCTAATTTATCACCTGATTGGAAACGAGCAATTCCTCTATAAAAATAAGCTTCAGCATAGTTAGGCTTGTGTTTAATAGCCTCTGTATAATCTTTAATGGCTTCTTTATAATTTTCCACTTCAGCGTGAATCAGACCTCGATTAAGGTAAATAAAAGGAGATGGCTTAATTTTTATTACTTCATTGTACGCTTCAATCGCTTGCGAATATTGTTTTAATTCATACAATAATTGACCACGCCAGCCATCAAAAACAAAATCTTTTAATTTATTATTATCATACTGTTCATTATTCAATTTAATAGCTTCTTCAATTGAAGATAAAGCTTCTAAATATTTCCTCAAGCTATACAAAACTTCTCCCCTATCACGCCATGCTTCATAAAAATCAGGTTGATATTTCACGGCTTTATCTAAAGCATATAAAGCTTCTAAATACCTCTTTTGATATTTTAATGATAAACTTTTTGCATAATAAACTTTTCCTAATATTAATGGCGGCTCTAGCTTAATTATTTCATCGAATGCTGCATTCGCTTCCTCAAATTTTCCTAAACGCCACAAATGATTTCCTCTTCTAAACAAAGTTTCTACAACTTTTGGCTTGTTTTTAGTAATATCATTCGTTAAATTAATATTTGCAGCATAAATAATAGAAGAATCGTTGGTTTGAGATGGAGGGTTAGACTCAATGTTTAACCATTGTGCATTTAAGTTAAGCTCGTTAGTTAGGCTAAGAAAAGTGCTAATTGGAATACCTAAACTGTATCCTAAATTTAATTCAATCCCAAGATATTCAATTTCTTCTGGTTTTTCAGCATTTTTAGTATAAAATCTCTCACCTTCTGTTTTTCCATGAATCCCAATCAAACGCCCTTGAGTATCTAATAAAGGACCTCCACTCATGCCACCATAAGTAATGTTAGTATAAATAAGTTCATAGCCTCTAGTAAATGAGAGAGAATTAATTGTATCGAATGAACCTCTTTCTTGGCTAAATATTAATCCAGGACTCGCTAGCCAGCTAGGATTTTCATTATTATAAGGATTTGACCAACCAGCAACAAACATCCCTCTGAATTCTTCCAGTGGATAATTTGCTAAGGTAGCAACTGGGTAGTTTTCTTGACTAGTAAATTCAAGTATTGCTATATCTAGACTAGGAGATTTTTTTACTTTGCTAGAGTTCACGGAGTAATGCTTATTATCCAAAGTCACAATTTGGTATTTTCTAGCTTCCTCATATTGAACTACATGAGCGCAAGTTAATACATAATAGGTATTGTTATGTTTACCAATAATCACTCCAGAGCCATTGCCTTGAAAGCTATTACCATCAGAACCTAAATCATCAATTTTTACAGTGATTTGCTGGGCAATACTGTTAATATCTATTTCTGTTGATTTAAGAGGTGATGCTGAATAAGTTGATTGATTTAGAGAAAATGATGTGTTGTTAACCGAAATTTTCTGAAACTGTCTTAATAAATTAAGTGCCTGTTGGTATCCTGGTAGATTATTCTGTTGCCGATAAAGTTGACTTGCTGTTTCTATATCAGCTATTGCTCCTTTTTTATCCCCTAGTTTTGCACGAGCAATAGCTCTATTTTGATAAATGTCTGCATTATCAGGATAATATTTTAAAGCTTGGGTGTAGTTTTCTATTGCTTTATGCATATTACCTAATTCATAATATATAATCCCTCGCTTTTGATAAATTTCTCCATCAGGATTATATTTTAGTGCTTGGTCGTAATTAGCTAGGGCTAAATTCCATTTTTTCTGTTCATAGTAAATATGACCACGATTTTTGTATGCTTCATCAAATAAAGGATAGATATCAATAGACTTGCTAAAATCAAGTAGAGCTAAATCCCATTTTTTTTGTTCATAGTAAAGCTTCCCTCTATTGTAGTAAAATATAGCCTGTGGACTAATTTTAATCGCCTGAGTTATTGCAGATTCTGCTTCTTTATACTGTTTTAAACCCTTTAAAATTTCAAATTTATCATTATAAAGTATAGGATTTTCTGGTTGAAGTTTAATTGCTTTATCTATAGCACTTAGACTCTCTTCATATCGATACAAATTTGCTAATGCTTCTGCTATGCCTCTCCAAGCTAATACATAATCATATTTGGATTTGATTGCTTGTTGAAATACTGCTATGGCCTCCTTATATTTTTTTTGAAAATTCAGTACCCTTGCTTTCTGAGTATAAGCGAGATAAACGAAAGAAGGATTAAGTTTAATAGCCTTATCAAAAGCAGATATTGCTTCATCAAATTGGTTGATTCGCCAGAGTTGATTCCCTCTTTCTAACCACTGCGATGCAGGAGCATTCCCTTGAGGAACGTTTGTGGCAAACGTATTGGCAAAAGATGCAAGTTGTTGTGCATCAAGTTTTGGAGGTACAGATTGTTCAATTTTGAGTGATTTAAAATTGATGTGAAATCTACTAGCAGAACCTAGAAATGTAGTTATGGGAATGCCTAAACTGAATCCTGTTTGAACCAAACCCCAAGAATTACTGGTTGAGTCGATGGGAGGTATTATCCTCCGCACCTCTCAGTTAGAACCGTGCGTGCGACTTTCACCGCACACGGCTCCCGATATTCTTAAGGGATAACCCTTTTGCTCATGTGTATATAATCATGGCAGGATTCATGTACTGCCACTAGATTCTTTGGTTTCCAGTTGTTGTGATTACCGTCAATATGGTGTAGATGTACTCGCTCTTCGCTTGTAAACTTTAATCCGCAGTGACCACATGAATGGTTTTGCCTTTTTAAGGCTTTAGAGGTTTCGTTGTCATATAATTTGCTGTTGCGTTCGCTCCAGTAAGTTATATCATTGTCATAAGGGGATTTTTCTCCTTTGACATTAACGAATTTGTTTTCGGAGTATGGAACGTTTGGGAATGCTTCCTTAATCAATTTGGTGGTTGATTCTCTAGTATTCTTCGTTTCCTTGTTGAAAACTTTCCAGGTTCTGTGATTGATGTGCCATAACGAGGAATTCGAGGCACTCATGTCACAGTATTTGTGGTAGTTTTTCCAACCTCTAACTATTGGTGCTAGCTTTTCAGCTTTTACCTTAGAACCATAGTTCGAGTAATTGACGATGTTCTTTACTTTCTGACGGAACTTTTTAGAGTTATCCTCTGAGGGATAACTTTTGAATCTTCCGTCTTTAAGCACTTTAAAGTGCCATCCTAGAAAGTCGAAGCCATCTGTCGTAGCGGTAATCTTTGTCTTCTTCTCACTTATCTTCATTCCGCGTTCTGCTAAAAATTTGTTGATTCGTTTCAGTATTTCTGTTGCATCATCCTCTGGTCTAAGAATAATTACCATATCATCTGCATACCTCACGGATGCTTCAACAATTTCCTTTTGAGGGGTTTTTGGTGTTATTCTTTGTCCTTTAGACCTATGATATCTGTGTAAACTTTCGATACCATTTAATGCAACATTTGCTAGTAGAGGGCTTACCACACCACCTTGTGGCGTACCTTGTTCTGGGAATTCTGGGTTTATTCCTGCTTTTAAACATCTGAATATACCCGTTTTTATGCCTTTAGGGGCGATAAGGTTTTCCATTATTGTGGTGTGGCTAATTCTATCGAAGCATTTTTCAATATCAAGCTCTATGACTCTTTTATTGATTCCATTGCTAGATGACTTTAGGTTTATCTGGAGAACTTTCTGGGCATCGTGTGCCGAACGTCCTGGTCGAAAACCGTAGCTCCTTGAGTGGAAGGTTGCCTCGTGTGCAGGTTCTAGAGCGTATTTTGCTAGACATTGCCAAGCTCTATCCGCAATAGTGGGAATTTTAAGCATTCTGGTAGTCCCATCCTTTTTAGGAATGGGTATGCTACGTAACTTCTGGTGATGCCAGTTGTTGCCATTAGCTTTTAAGAGTGCTTCTAGTTCAAATCGCTCTTTAAAGTTGAGTGATTTTTTACCATCTGCACCTGCTGTTTTCTTTCCTGCGTTTAGCTGAGTTACTTGACGAATCGCTAAAAATCTTGCAGCTTTGGATTTCAGAATAAGTTTTTGAAGGGACAAAGCTTTCCGCTTGTCTCCTGCTCGAACCGCTTTGAACACTCGACATTGTAAGCGGAAAAGGTTCTTCCGAAATTTCTTCCAGTTTAAGTTTTTCCAAGATTCACTAGTAAGTTCTTTACTGTGCCTAATCATGCTCTACTCCGTAAAAATGTTTTCTGAATACCTCACAGTAATTACGCTGTGTCCTACCCGAATCAAGAGAATTCCGTATCTCGTCATACCTACCTTGGGATTCGACCGTCCCAGGACTCTTGATTCGTTTTTATTCGTTCCCTTTATACGATGGAATATTTCTATTCCTTTTCATACTTTTAGGTGTCACCAATTCAACCACTGGATACCCAAGATTCTTGTAGCTACCAAAAGTAAAGTGCTACGGGTATAAGCTCCAGTGAAGTCAGAGTTTTGATGTTATGTTCTGCTTGGAGATAGGTTGCTTTTATAGGTGCTGTTTCACCATGAGTATCCCCTGTTAGCGCCAGTGTTAACCCATAACAGTCATCTGGTTGCGCCCTGTTCCCAGCTTCACTCTGTAGAATTCCGAGTCTACTCGGTGTGGGCAGATAAGGAGTCACGCTTGAATCTAGCGGGTAGGACTTTCACCTACATCGTAAGAAGAGTTCAGTGCTTAAGTCGTCTTAAGTTTCACTGGCTTAGGTATGTACGGACTGATTACCGTGATTCCCTAAACAACGAATCGCACACCTCTATCTCCTGTGTTTTCATCAAAGGCTTGTTCTCCTTCTGCACGTCCATGAATACCAATGACTCTTCCCTGAGAGTCTAATACTGGGCTTCCTGCCATTCCTCCATAAGTAAGGTTGGTATATACTAACTCATACCCTCCGGTCAAAGAACTTCTGCCAGAAATATTATCTTGAAAATCAGACTGATAAATTGCTAATAACCCCCATTTCTGATCAAAGATTAAGCCGGGACTAAAATACCATTTACTTTGTTCACCAGATATAAGATACCCAGTAACAAAAACTTCTCGAATTTTATTTAATTGATAATTTCCTAAAATTGCGACTTGATAGGTTTCTTTACTTATAAACTGTACTACTGCTAAATCAACACTTTCTTCTGTTTTAATCGTGCTTTTCTCTACTGGATATTTTTTTCCATCTGGCGCTAAGATTTGATAGTTATAGTTTTCACATTGTTGAGTACCACCTTTTCTCTCACAAACAACCTGCGCTGTTGTTAATACTGTATAAGTATCACCATTTTTAGCAATAATTACTCCCGAACCATTATCTTCACTGCTACTATCAATTCTGACAGTAAACTGTTTAGCTTTTTCTTCTAAATGCTTTAACCATCCTGTCAGTACTGGTTGCGGTAGTCCATCAGGCATTCTTGGTAAAGGTAAAGAATAAGCAGTCAGAATTTCTGGTTTCACCTGTGCTAATAAGGTAGAAATAGGTATTCCCCAACTGAGTTTTCGCATTTTTTGAATTTGTTCTTCACTCGGACGGGAACCATTCTGATAAACATAACCACTATTTAAAATCGGATAAGCACCCCTACCATTAACCCCAATAATCACTCCTTGACTGTTAATAATTGGTCCACCACTCATTCCCTGCTCAATATCACTGCTATAACCGATTTGATAACCTTCCTTTAAACTTTGTTCGAGAATTTGTTGAACTTTCCCCGTCTGAAATACTATTTCACCCTTCTCCCCAGAAAATCCAGCCGCTAAAACTGGCATATCTTTATTGGGAACCGCTCCTATCACTTCAACGAGGCAATAATTAGAACTACTTTTAAATTTCAATAGAGCAAAATCGGATTTTTCAAAATTTGTTTGTTGTACAATTTCTGCTGGATAAGTTTTCCCATCAACAGTTTTAATACTAATAGAATTCACACCTCTGACAACATGAGCATTAGTAAGAACTAAATAGGAATTACCTTGTTTGCCAAGTAATGTTCCCGAACCACCATTATTATCCCCAGTAACTTTAACTGTGATTTTACTCGCAAGACTTTGTAACTGCTTTTCTGACAACTCTTCACTTTCTGTTTCTGCTTCCATTTGACAATAGGAACTTTCAGAAGCTGGTTGAGAAGAAGGATTAGAAGCAATTTGCAAAGCCAATGTTGGATAAGGTAAAAGTAGTAAAGTAGAAACAAGGGCGATAATTTTATTCATGTTCATGTTGAATAATTATGAAAAAAGCAGAGAATACTTGAAAAGATAAGAAGACGCGATATGTCGCGTGTCCAATTTGTATAGACAAAGCAGGCAAGATGCCTGCACCACAATGATTTGATTTTTTGCTTTATACAATTTAGCTTTACATCAGCTTAGGTAGGAATATCTTCCACAGGAGCTTTTTTGAAATATTCTTTCATGTCAATATATACCTGCTGACCTGAGTTTTGATAGAGTAATCCTACTCCTCCTCCTCCTACTAATGTATCGATAAGCCTCTGTAAAACTATATTAGGATTACTACCAGGTCTAATCGTAAATAGTTGATTTGTCCCATTACAAGTTTCGCCTTGATTGGGAATACTGCAAATTACTGGATAGCCATTATTAATTCCGTGAGTCAGATAATTTAAACTGCCATTATCATAAAACTGTTGAAACTTTTGAGTTACTATCTCACACCTTTTTTGAGGAGTGATGTGGGGAGGAAGAGCTTGTGATTTCCAACCAATTAGACTGATATGACCTTTTCGTTCGGGAATCCAAGCAACCGTAGCTGGAATTTTTTCACCGCTTGCTTTATCAAATATTTCCCGACAGAAAAAAGTGACTTTATCTGGTTGGGAATTAGTGGCAACAGACTGACTCAATGCTGGAGAAATACTGATAGCCAATGTTGCCGCAGAAGTTAAGGCAGTGAGTGCTAAAGCAATGGAAGATAATTGACGTTGCATAATTTTAATCCTTAAAGAAAGTAAGATTGATGATGTAATAAAAAAAGACCGATAAAAATGACCCAAATTAATCATTTAAGGTTGAGCATTTGCGCGTAAGCTATAATCTCCAACTTCCCCCCTATCGAGGGAATTAGCTGTGATGAGAAAAACTCCATCTGCTGGTAAAGTGGTAGTAATTTGAGCATTAAAATCACCTGGTCCTCTATCGTCATTCTCCGCAATTGGGGTGAGTTGCTCACCTTCGGTAGACTCAACTACCTGATATAAACTTAAAACTGGGTTAATCTTCTGACTCGTCATCTCAATCACAACCTGTTGACCTTTCTTACCTTGAAATTGGTAAAAATCAGCAAAACTGCCATCATCGAGAATGCGATCGCCATTACTCAAACTGCCATTAATGACTTGACCATTGAGTGTAATTGTCCGAACCGATGGTTCTTGAGTTCGTGTAAATAGAGTAGAAACTGGAGAAACATCGTTTTTTCTCGCTGCAAGGATAAAAGACTGTACCTGGGAGACAGGAATAGAAAAATTCATCCCAGTATTTAACTTTTCAACCCCTGACATCCCCGATGTATTCACACCAATAACTTGACCTTGGGAATTGAGCAGGGGACCACCGGAATTACCCCCCATAATTACAGCATCGTGTTGAATTTCCCCATTATTAGGGTCAATGCGAGTGATATTACCGGAGGTAAATGTATCGGAAAATTTTGCATCCAGAGGAGTACCCAGAGTAAAAACGCGATCGCCTACTTTTGCACTACCAGGAGTAGCTAAAGCAAGGGTACGCAAGTTTTGTTGTCTATGAATTTTCAGGATTGCTAAATCTAAACCACCTTTAGCAAAACCCATCACATCTGCACTCAACTTTCTCCCGTCGGGAAAAACCACTGTCACCACTTGAGGAAACTCAGTAGAGTTATAGATTTTTGCTTCTTCTTCGCTTCGTGGTGGTGGCTTAATTACATGAGCATTAGTAAGAATTAACCCATCTTGACTAATTACAAAACCGCTCCCATGACCTGTTTCTGTTTTTACTGTCACCACTGCTGGGCTAGCTTTTTTATATATACGGTTAAACTGCTCATCAGATGTTTGCGCGATCGCACGGTTAGAATAACCTGCTTCCCTTCCGTTCAATGATAGTATTTGCTCGACGGTGCCTATACCCGTTAGAGCAAAAACGGTACATAGTGTTAAGATACTTAATTTTGATAATCGCTTGTTCATCATCGCTTTAGATTTAGTTCGTAAATTCCCCATTAGAAGTCAAAAAATGAGATTTTCAGATAATTGCGACTGAAATCACAATATCATGCTGATTTTTCTTTGTAAAAATACTTAAACAAGCCAATCTCGATAGTGCAATCGGCTTTAGCCCCATTGCTTAGATACGTTCATGTCCAACCTCCTAAAAACTGCCTTCTAGTGGGATTACGGTGTGAGGAGGAACTTTTTACGCAAGCTCTAAACTTTTTTCTGAGTTATTGCCAAATTACTACGGGATTTACCAAAATTAGCCGCAATACTGAAGTATATTCTTTGTGCCAACTATGTATAAACTAGTATAGTTGTATATCCGATAAGACCTAAGTATTTTTGTTGTTTGGTCAAACATTTAGAAAATTATATTTTTCGCTTGAGGCTATTTAAATCTCCGAGATGGGAGAACAACCGTTTACTACCTTTAATATAGTTGCAGCAAGATTACAGTTAAATCAATAAGATTACAGTTAAATCAATTAAGTATAACAGGTGTAGTTAAATCCACTACGTTGCTTTCATTATCCCTAAAATGCGTAAAAACGCCCTCACCTTGTCGTATCATTATTTGAGGTGACTGAGGAGAGATAAAAAGACGAAGCCAGCAAAATTAATATTTTTATCCCGAAGAAGTAAATTACCTACGTTATGCATGGTATTTTACAAAACTCAGAAAATGGATATTTAGTAAATTTTAAACTAAAGAATTGTTATTTAATATCTACTATTATGAAAAAGTTAGTTATCCTGCAATTTGATGGTGATTTTTCTACGGGGTATAAGGTAACTTTAGAAGTTGGGGATGATGGGGAACGTCCTGATGTACGGATGCGGGGAGACTTACCACCCGCACTAGATGTGGTGAGATCGATCCAAGAATGGCGTAAAATTTATGTAAGTAAGTATGGGCAATCTCGAATTAAGGTAAATGCGGTAAAAAATATCAATACTGTTGATTATAAACAGCAATGTGATGAGTATTCCGAGCAGTTATTATCGCTTTTTAATACATGGCTGGAATCGGAATCTTTTAATTCTATTAGTAATTATTTATCGAAGTTTAATACAAATCAAGAACAGGAATTACGCATAATTTTAAGTAGTGACAGTTTGGAATTACGCAAGCTACCTTGGCATTTATGGGATTTATGCTCAGGGGCTGAAGTTGCTTTGAGCGCACCGGATGCAGCACGGGGAGTAAGAATATTACGGGAAAAGATTAGAATTTTAATTATTCTTGGTGATAGTACGGGTATAAATGTGAAAGCTGATGAAATGCTTTTACAAAAGTATTGTCGTGATGCGGAAATAGTTACTCTTGTAGAACCTTCGCGGGAGGACTTAAATCGCTATTTACAGGATGATATTGGTTGGGATATTTTGTTTTTCTCCGGGCATTCGCAAACCCATAATTTTACCGATGCAAGGGAGGAAGTAGCTGTACAAGGGCGGATTTTTGTTAATAAAAAAGATAGTTTAACTATGGCGGAATTGAGGGATAGTTTGCAAACAGCTATCCAACAAAGATTACAATTAGCTATTTTTAATTCATGCGATGGTTTGGGGATTGCTGCGGAGTTGGAAAGTTTGCAAATTCCCCAAGTAATTGTGATGCGCGAACCTGTTCCCGATTTGGTGGCACAGGAGTTTTTAAAGTATTTTTTAGAAGCATTTACAAATGGTCGCTCTTTATGTATCGCTGTGGGATATGCACGCAGACAATTAGCTTTGTTGGAAGATGATTTTCCCTGTGCGAGTTGGTTGCCTGTAATTGTCCAAAATCAGTTGGAAATGCCGCCAACATGGCAAAGTTTGGGTGTGACTCGCAGTCCCTATCGGGGTTTGATGGCTTTTCGGGAAGAGGATGCGGATAATTTCTTTGGACGGGAAGCGTTTATTGAGCAGTTGGTAATTGACGTAAATCGCAAACCTTTGGTAGCGGTAATTGGTGCATCCGGTAGTGGGAAATCTTCGGTGGTGTTTGCTGGCTTAATTCCTCAATTGCGTCGAGATGAAAATACCCAATGGCGGATTATTTGCTTTCGTCCGGGGAAAAATCCCTTTGAATCCTTGGCTGTGGCTTTGATGGGGAGTGAGGAAATAGGAGAAAATCAGCGTTATCAAGAATTGGAGTTGGAAGTTGAGTTAAAAAGTGATATATCTGCGTTGGCAAGAATAATTGCAGATATGTCTGCGGATGGTTCCCGCGTTCTGCTGGTAATTGACCAATTTGAGGAGATTTACACCCTTTGTTCCAAGGTGGAAGATCGGCAAATTTTTATCGATGGGTTGTTGAATGTTTGCACAGGTGAAGTAGAAAAACAAGAGGACAAACAGCCGTTTCCCCTTACGGTGACAGTGGTGATGACATTACGGGCGGATTTTTTGGGGAAAGCGATGTCCTATCAACCTTTGGGTAAGGCTTTGCAGGATTTTCCCCCGTCTTTGCTCGTACCGATGAGTCGCGCAGAATTAGAAAGGGCAATTATTCAACCTGCGGCTAGGTATTCTGTGGAGTTGGAAGAGGGTTTGGTTGATAAGTTGATTGATGATGTGGGTTCGGGGGAGGGTAGTTTACCGTTGCAGCAGTTTGCATTGACGCAATTGTGGGGAAAACAACGTCCAGGATTGTTGACGCATCAAGCTTATACAGAAATTGGTGGGGTAACGCAGGCTTTAGCAAATCATGCGGAGGCTGTTTATGCTGGGTTGAGTGGGGAGCAACAAAAAAGAGCGCAACGGGTGTTTATTCAGTTGGTGCAACCGGGGGAAGGTACGGAAGATACCCGCAGGTTGGCGACTCGTGATGAGGTGGGGGATTATTGGGATTTGGTGACGTTGTTGGCTAACGAGCGGTTGTTGGTGACGAACCGGAATGAGTTGGTTGAGGATACGGTGGAGGTTGTGCATGAAGCTTTGATTCGCAATTGGGGACGGTTGCGGGGGTGGATGGATGATAATCGGCAGTTTCGTGTTTGGCAAGAACGGTTGAAGGTGGCTTTGCAGCAATGGGTGGATAGTAATAAAGATGATGGGGGCTTGTTGCGGGGTGCGACTTTGGCTGTAGCTGAGGATTGCTTAAAGTTGCGGGGGGAGGAAGTTAGTAAACCGCAGCGATGGTTTATTGAGAAGGGTGTGGAGTTGCGGGAGAGGGAGAGGAAGCAGAAGGATAGGTTGCGGAGGAGTATTGTTGCTGGTTTGGTTTGTGGTTTGTTGGTGATTTCGGGATTTGCTGCGGTGAGTGAAATTCGTAGGACTGATGCGGAAATTGGTAGATTGAGTGGTATTGCGGAAAAATATTTTGCTGGGAATTATCATGAGGCAGCGTTAATAGAAGCTATTAAGGCTGGAAAAATGATAACAGGAAGCATTTGGAAACCTTGGATAGGAGTAGATACTAAGATGCTTGTTATATTAACATTACAGGATCTGTTGAATAACTCGCAAACTAAAATTCTTAAAGGTTATAAAAGTAGAATTTCTGATGCTAGTTTTAGTCCTGATGGCAAAATTATAGCTACGGTATCAGAAGATAAAATAGTGAGAATTTGGGATGTAGATACTGGTAACAAAATAAGATATCTTGGTGATAATATTAATAATATCAGTCTTAACCCTGATGGCAAAACTATTGCTACGGTATCAGAAGATAAAATAGTGAAAATTTGGGATGTAGATACTGGTAGAGAAATCAGAACTTTTCCTGTAAATACTCATTTATTTCCTTGCAAAATTGCCAAAAACCTTGGTCATTTAGAGACAAGTACGGAAGAGTGTGGAAGATTACCTTCTACCGTTCATGTAGAGAAGATTAATGGTATCAGTTTTAGCCATGATGGTCAAACCCTTGGTATAGCCTTAGATTACGGCATAGTGAAAGTACTGAATATTAAAAGTGGCAGAGAAATCAACACTCTTTTTGTTGATATTACATTGAATGGTAATAGGTTTACATTGAGTTCACATGGTGATGGTATGTCTATGTCTATAGGTCTTGGCTCAAAAGACAGTCAGGTTAAATTTTTTGACACAAAATCTGGTAAAGAATTTGACTTAATAAAAGGTTTCAATCATATTGGTTGTATATCTTCAGCAATATTCTTTGGTGATGAGGTTTATAGATTTAGTTTTAGTCCCAATGGCAGAATATTTATTATTAATGAAAATCATCATACTTCGGTTTTTAAGACTAATAATGGTAGCCTTATTAAAGAACTTGACATTGATTATGAAGGTAGTAAAATTAATAAGAGCTACTTTAGTCCTGATAGTAATATTATTGCTTCCATATTCGATAACCATATAGTGAAACTATGGGATATTAATAGTGCTAAAAAAATTACAACAATTCACGATTATACAGATAATATTTTGAGTGCTAATTTTAGTTCAGACGGCAAAAATTTTGCTTATTTATTATCTAATGATACTGTGATTTTACGGAATATTGATTTAGACAATTTAATGATACAAGGCTGTCAGTCAATACGTAAAATAATCCCAAGATTTGATTTAATACGTAAAAGTGACTTAGAACTTGATTGGAATTCTTGGCATTTATGTGACGATATTATTGGCACATATTAAATTATTCAAGTACTAATGATTCAATTTCTTAATTCATATTAGGTGATCGCATTCCCGATTTTGGTTAAATTAAAAGAGCGAAGCTTGCGCGACATAAGTCGTTCGTTGACATTGCTATAATTACAACAGAATAATTACATTATCCTTTCTCTCAACTATGGAAATTACAAAAATATCCAAAGAAGGACAAGTAATAATTCCCGAACCATTGCGAAAATCTCATGGTTGGGAAGTGGGACAGGAACTAATCGCAATTGATATGGGTGATGGAATTCTTCTAAAACCTAAAAAACCCTTTTTAGAAACAACATTGGCTGATGTTGCTGGTTGTTTAAAATACCAAGGTACCGCAAAAACTATTGAAGAAATGGATAATGCTATTCGTCAGGGTATAGAGGAATCATGGCATGGTGGCAGTTGATACTAATGTAATTGTGCGTTTTTTGACTCAAGATGATGAATTGCAATATCAAAAAAGTCTAGAAATTTTTCAAACACAGAATGTTTTTATTCCTGATACTGTAACTTTAGAGACTGAATGGGTACTTAGATTTGCTTATAAATTTAAGCCTGTGGAAATTTGTGAGGCTTTGAAAAAACTTTTTGGCTTACCGAATGTTCACCTTAATAACGCAAATCTTATTGCTCAATCACTGCAATGGCATGAAGCTGGCTTAGATTTTGCAGATGCTTTTCACCTTGCCAATAGTCAAAATCATACACAATTTTATACTTTTGATGAGAAGTTTATCAAAAAAGCTAACGGTTTAACTGACTGTAAAGTACAGCAACCATAATTTTGTATTTTATCTATATAGCGATCGCTTTACTATACGGGTTGAATCAGAAGCGCGATTTGTGTAGTTTTTTGAGGTGCGAAGCTTGCGCGACGAAAGTCGTTCGCATAGAAAATATAGGTTGGATCAGAAGTGCGATCGCTTTTATAGTATGGCTTGATTGAGAAGTGCGATTGGTAAGGTTGTTTCAGGTGCGATCGTATTCACGATTTTGGTTAAATGAGAAGTGCGATCGCATGGAAAATATGGATTGGATCAGAAGTGCGATCGCTATGGCATAATATCATCAAGTTTAAGCTCTAAATTTGGAAATAAATAAGAATTAATAGCATCACCCAAGCGATATTGTTGCTGCTGATAAACCCCATTAACTAATTGACAGACTGTAAAAGTAGGCTGTTTAGGATTTCCGATAAATTGCAAACCACCTAAACCTCTAAAATCCACAATCCAATATTCTATTATTCCGAGAAAAGCGTATTCTTCTACTTTTCTCGCATAATCATCTTGCCAATTGCTACTTACCCTTACGGGTACTCCTGCGGAGAAGCAAGCTACGTCAGTTGCTTCAACGCGGGGAACCCGCGCAACGCACTGACTCACCACCTCGGCAACCAATTTAATCGTATTACCAATACAAATAATCGGCTCTTTTTGCCAAAGAGGTTCCTGGTTAAGTTTGATTTTATCTAAAACAATTACATCTGGACGTAATGCTGTCGCTTCTGCTGCGGGGGGTTTAATCAAACAAGTTTTGGGAATCAACCAGTTATAATTAGAACCAAGAATTTCAGCATAAATTCTACCAGCAATATTTCCTGAAACCTCTTCATGTGAACCAGTTGGTGACCTGTCACGTAATTCTCCGTCAATAAGTTCGTAACGGGGATTATCCCCATACTCAGCGAGAAATTTCTCGAAAGTGAGAAGTTTGGGTGGGGTGTAGGTCATAGTTCATATTGTGGCATGAGATGGTTTTATTTTAGCGAAGTGATATTAATCTCTTCCATAATTTTATTTTTCAACTTCCAAACTCAGTAAACTGACGTATATATGGTTCATGAAATGCCAAAATAATATCTTGTTTGGGTACTCCCATTTCTACTAATTGATTAGCAATTCCCACTTCAGTACCATCATGTTGAATCCAAATTTTCCCATCTTTAATATCAAGATGTAAGATACAACCAAAATCCCGTTTATTTCCTCTCCAACCGACATAAAGTAATTGATAATGGTCTTGTTGTTCGTCAAAAATTGTTTGCACCTCATACTCTTCGTATTTTCGTGACATCGAAGCTCGCTTTTGTCGTTCGGAAAGAAGATGTCTAATATGTTGTCGATATTGTTCTACAGCCATTGACTAATAACCTCCGCTTCTACATCGTAAATCATCAATCGTAATTGCTATTTTTCAACTGCCGATATAATAAATTTTCGTTGAAAAAAAGTTTCATAAACAGGCAATCTTACAGCTAAATAAAGTAAGCGTTCGGGTTCAACTTTTTCTAATGCATCTCGATAATTTAAAAATTGTCCCAAGGCAGTATGAAATTCGGAAACATTCGATGGACTAATAAAACTTTTAATTTCTACCGCTATTTTTCGTCCTTCTCTCTCTGCTCCTAAAAGTTCCTCTGCTGCTAAATCAATCTCAAAATCGACATCATCAACATTAATTTCATAAGGGTCATCTGTAATTTTCCAGCCTTCTTTTTCTAAGGCATTTCTAACAATATTATGAAATCGATCTTTTGCCATAGGAACTCACTATACTAAAAATTAGGCTAGTTAAAAGTAGATAAACCTTGCCTATTTTGAAAACTGTAGTTTGAAGTCAAGATTGTGAGATTGCTTCCTTGCGTCGCAATGACAAAACTCCACTTTTCGTTATGGACGAAGTTTAATACACAATATTCCCTCCAATTCCTATTTTAGCTTAGGGGTTCGTTTGGTAGTAATTTCTGGATATATGCTACAAGTCGGAAGTGTAATAGCTTTGACCTGTCCCTCCTGCTTCTGTAAGCTCATACTACAGAAATAATTTTCAAATATTTTCCCAAAAGCTGCGTAAAACCTCCCCACCTTATTCGTAGAAGAGTTTAAAGAGATTGGGGAGGAATCACTATGCATTAATAAAAGTCCATATATACCCGGTTAAAGCTCGCTACCTGGGATATTTTACCGCGTGATGTTGCGTTGCTCCCGTCGAAGGTGCAAATTTACTAAAGCTCCAACAACTATTTACCTTACAGTATTGTATGTATCTATGATGACAACAAATGACCAAACCTTTGAGGTGCAGCAGGAGATTTCGATGGATGATGTTTTAGATTTGCAACTGCGTCAGTTAGTCTGCGAAGCACAGCAGTATCCAGCTAAAAGTGTAGAACGTCGAAAAGTATTAAATAAATTAATTACTAAAATACAGCAGTCCAAGAAATTAAAAAGGTTTACACAGTGGCAAAATTTACCCGATTTTGAAGATATTTATCACGAAGCTAAAGCAATAACCTATCTGGAGATTTGTAACAAAATCGAAAATTATCATCCAGAACATAAAGTAATGGCTTGGGTAAATCAAATCTTGAATTGGCGATTTCAAGATGTTTCAAGAGTATATAGAAATCAGCCCAGAATATTATCCCTTGATGAGTTAGATAGTTGTAAAAGTGACTCGGATAAATCTACAAGTAAAGAATTATCTAGAGTTGAAAAAGAGCTAAAAGAGAAATTTATTTCTGAGAGTGAGAATGAATTTGAAGTATCAGCAGTTAAGAATTTTGTGAAAAATGACCCACAAGTAATTTTACAAAAGATTTACATTGGCGAAGATAAAAGTGCCAATTTACAGAAAGTTATATTAATGAGATTAGATAATGAAAAATGGGAAGATATATCTCAAAAACTAGGTCATTCAATATCAAGGCTATCTGAGCTATATCAACGCAATATTAAAAAGCGTAAAATCATCGATTATTTTCGTATATATTTACAGTAAATCTAACATTAGAACTAATATTAATTTTCAAATATTCACTCTTGCACAAACATATTCAGGACAATTATGAACACTAATCACGAACAAACATCTTTCACTATTCCTCTTAGTATGGAAGCTCATGAAAAAGCTAATCAACGCAAAAAAGGAATATCAAACACTGAAAATGCTAAAAAAATCTATCTCAATACTTTAGCTAGTTATGCAGTTAAATATTATCTTGATTGCATGGGTTTTGAAACCAATTGCTCAGATGCAGATAAAAGTAATCCGTGGATGTTGAGTTTAATCGATTTAGCTGATTTAGAACTGAAAAATGTCGGAAAAATTGAATGTCGTCCGGTGTTACCAGATGCGGAATACTTAGAAATTCCGACTGAGGTAAGATCACATAGAGTTGCTTATGTTGCGGTGCAGTTTAACCAATCTTTAAAAGAAGCAACCATTTTAGGGTTCACAACTCAAACATTAGCGAAAGTTCCTTTAAGCCAGTTAGAATCTGTAGATAATTTACTGGATTATTTAACAACTAAAGAAAAAGCTGCAAAAGTCAACATTAGTCAATGGTTAGAGGGAGTATTTACAGCAGGTTGGTTAAATGTGGAAGAGATATTTAATCCACGAGAACTGAGCTTAAGATTTGCTAGGAATTTTAGCGTGACAAAGTGTAAAAAAATTGATATAGGTTTGCACTTGAATGATGAATCTGTTGTTTTAGTTGTCAAATTAAATCCAAAAAATAAAGAAATAACTGATATTAAAAATCAAAATAAAGGTGAAATTGATATTATTGTACAAGTTCAAGCAGACACGGAAAGAAGTGTTTCTTTACCTCCAGGATTAAAATTAGTTGTCACTGATGAAAATGGTCAAGAAGTAGATGCTGCTGTTTCCCGACTTAATGATAATTGGATGGATATTGAATTAAGCGCAGAATTAAATGAGGAATTTAGTGTTGACATAATTTTAGGAGAATCGAAAGTTACTGAGAATTTTGTTGTATGATAATATTATAAATTTAAAATAAACAATATAGAGAGGCGATATTCTTGCGTCTCTCTTACACAATATCGGGAATATATAAATCATCCGAAGTTAGATTGCATCACCTATGAAAAAACTGGTTATTTTAAAATTTGATGGCAATTTTGAATTGGGCTTTCAAGTTAATTTAGAAATCGCAAATGAAGGGCAACGCGCTTACCGAACTACCACAGCGAAGTTACCGGAAAATATTAATATCCCCCAATTATTAAATAACTGGCACGAGATATATTGCAGTCGATATAGTCAATTTAGGGTTAAATCTGCTGGTAGTCGTCGCGTCAATTTGGAATCTTTAAATCAAGAATGTACGCGGGAATCTATAAATTTACTTGCTTGTTTTAATCAATGGCTGAATGTATCATCTTTTAAAGAGGTTATTAATTATTTACAAGAACTCAATTCTAAAGATGAAATCAGAATTATAATTACGACTTCCTGTCATGAATTACGTCAGTTACCTTGGCATTTATGGGATGTTTTAATTAATTTTACACTGCTAGAAGTGGCTTTAAGTTCGCCAAATGCAGAACAAGGAGAAAGAGCATTACGAGAAAAAATTAGAATTTTAATTATTTTAGGTGATAGTTCAAATATTAATATAGAAGCTGATAAAAAACTGTTACATAATTTCTGTGGTGATGATGCGGAAATTGTCTTATTACAACAACCATCACGGGGGGAATTGAATAATTATTTACAAGATGATTTTGGTTGGGATATATTGTTTTTCTCCGGACATTCTCAAACTCAAGAAATGCAGGGAAGAATTTATCTAAATCATCACGAGAGTTTGACTATGGGGGAATTGCGGGATGCTTTGCAAGTTGCAATTAAAAAACGCTTGCAAATTGCATTTTTTAATTCCTGCGATGGTTTGGGGATTGCTTATGAGTTGGAACAATTGCATATTCCCCAAGTAATTGTGATGCGAGAACCTTTACCGGATATCGTTGCTCAGGAGTTTTTAAAGTATTTTCTGCAAGAGTTTACTGGTGGGAAGTCTCTATATATTTCTGTGAGAAATGCGCGGGTTGAATTACAACAACTAGAGTCAGAATTTCCCTGTGCTAGTTGGCTTCCGGTAATTGTCCAAAATCAAACCGAAACTCCACCAACTTGGCAAAGTTTAGGGATAATTTCTTTTTGTCCCTATCAAGGTTTGAGTGCGTTTAAAGAAGAAAATAGCGAGTATTTTTGTGGTAGAGATAAGGCAACTTTGGGGTTGGTTTCTGCTGTTAATAGTAAACCTTTGGTGGCTGTAGTTGGTGCTTCCGGTAGTGGGAAATCTTCCCTGGTATTTGCTGGGTTAATTCCGCAATTGCGTCAGGATACTATTAAGAATTGGTTGATTTTATCGTTTCGTCCCGGTAAAAATCCCTTTGCTGCTTTAGCTGTAGCGTTGGTTTCGGCGTTAAATTTACCAGAAAATGAGCGACGTTTGGCTGAGTTGGAATTGGATGTCAATTTGCAGGGTGATTCGGTAACTCTACAAAATTTTATCAAAGACCTAACCTCATCTACCCGAATCCTTTTGATAGCTGACCAATTTGAGGAAATTTATACTATGTGTACGGATGCAGAGGAACGCAAAATTTTCTTGGATGGTTTGCTACAAGCGGTTAATAATGCACCATTTTTTACCTTATTACTCACCTTACGGGCGGATTTTTTATCTAGGGCATTGGATGATTATGAACCTTTTGGTCGAGTATTACAACAGTATCAACTAGAACCTGTGGTACGGATGAATCGGGAGGAATTGGAGGAAGCCATTACACTCCCCGCGAGACAATTGGGTTTTGAGTTTGAGGAGGGTTTGTGTAATACCATAATTGATGATATCCAAGATGGGGATGGGCGTTTGCCGTTGTTGGAATTTACCCTGACTCAGTTGTGGAAGCAGCAATATGCGGGAAGGTTGACTCATCAAGCATATAAGAAAATTGGCGGGGTGGAGCAAGCGCTGGCGAATTATGCAGATATGGTTTATGCAGACTTGAGTGAGGGGGAACGGGAAACAACGCAACGAGTGTTTATTCAGTTGGTGCAACCGGGGGAAGGTACGGAAGATACCCGGAAGTTGGCGACGAGTGAGGAAGTAGGGGGAGATAATTGGGATTTGGTGACGCGCTTGGCTGACAAGCGGTTGGTGGTGACGAACCGGGATGAGTTGAGTCATGAGGAAACGGTGGAAGTCGTTCATGAGGCTTTGATTCGCCATTGGGGACGGTTGCGGGGATGGATGCAGGAGAACCGCAAGTTTCGCATTTGGCAACAGGGGTTGATAGTTGCGTTGCAGCAATGGGTGGAGAGTGGGAAGGATGATGGGGCTTTGTTGCGGGGTGCGACTTTGGCTGTAGCTGAGGATTGGTTGCAGCAACGGGGTGGGGAGGTGAGTAAACCGCAGCGATGGTTTATTGAGAAGGGTGTGGCGTTGCGGGAGAGCGAGAGGAAGCAGAAGGAGAGAACTATATTAGGACTTGCGGGATTATCAGTGATTGCCTTGATTTTGACTATTGTTGCTGGATTCGGTTGGTGGTCAGCACAACTTAATCAAATTGATGCTATTAGCAAATCTTCAGAATCATTGTTTATTGGAGAACAAAAGTTAAATGCTTTGATAGAAGGCATAAAGGCGCAAAAACAATTACAAAGAACATTTTTAGTAAATGATAACATCCAGAATAGAGTTAAAATGGTTTTGTTTCAAGCTGTTTATGGAGTAGAAGAATTTAATAGATTGGAAGGACATAGCGACGGAATTGCTAGTGTCACTTTTAGCCCTAATGGTCAAATTATCGCTTCAGCTAGCGTAGACAAAACTATAAAACTATGGCATCCCAATGGTAGTTTGATAAAAACTTTAGAGGGACATAAAGAATTAGTTCTTGATGTAGTTTTCAGCCCTGATGGACAGACAATTGCTTCAGCCAGTTTCGATAAGAATATCAAACTTTGGCAATTAGATGGAACTTTAATCAGAACATTTAAACATGATAGTAGCGTTTTAAGAGTAAACTTTAGCCCTGATGGCAAAATAATTGCTGCTGCGCTTGAAGATGGAACCGCCAAGTTGTGGCGTATAGACGGAAGCTTAATTACCACTCTCAAAGTAATTAGTGATACTGATACATACAGTACTAAGTTAGTTACTAGGGTGAGTTTCAGTCCTGATGGTAAAACTTTAGCATCTGCCAGTGCTAATAATACAGTAAAAATTTGGCGTTTAGATGGAAAACTACTAGCATCGTTTAAAGGACATGATGATGTGGTTACAGATGTTAGTTTTAGTCCTGATGGACAGACTATTGCCTCTGCCAGTAACGACGACACTATTAAACTTTGGAGTGTAAATGGTACTTTAATCAATACCCTAAAAGGACACTCTGGAAACATCTATAGAGTCATTTTTAGCTCAGATGGTAAAAGGATTGCTTCAGCTAGTCATGATGGTACTGTAAGAATTTGGGAACGATCTATTACAGAGACGTTTAGTTTACTGAAAATTTATAAAGGACATCAGGGGTTAGTAAGTAGCGTAAGTTTCAGTCCTGATGGTAAAACTATTGCTTCAGCAGGTATTGATAATAGTATCAAACTCTGGCACTTAGATGATACTCAAATAAGAACTTTTCCAGTGAAAAAAAACAAATTATTTGGTTTCGGTGGGAAAATCTTAAGTGTTAATCCTAATAATGAAATAGTAGCTATTAGCGAAAATGGAACCATTAAGCTTTTCAAAATTAATGGTGATTTACTCAAGACTATTTATGATAGCATCCCTAACCAAAATGATAATTCTTATCTTTATACTTTCAACGTAATTTTTAGTCCTGATGGTAAAACTATTGCTTCTAGCAGTTATGGAAGTAATATTAAACTTTGGAATCTTGATGGTAAGTTACTCCAAGCTTTCCCGAATTATAATACCTACACAAGTGTTGATAACATTATAAATTTTAGTCCTGATGGCAAGACTATTGCTTCAGTTGATGATACAACCGTCAAACTTTGGGGTCTTGACGGAAAACTACTTAAAAAATTTCAACATATTAAACCAACAAAAAATCATGAATTAAATCCTAAGAACAGAGTAATAGGAGTAAGTATCAGTGCTAATAACAAAATAATTGCCTCTAGTGCTACTGATGGAAGTATAAAATTTTGGAGCATTGATGGAAGTTTACTCAAAACTATTGAGGGGCATAATGCCAGGATTAACAACCTAAGCTTTAGCCCTGATGGCGAAATCCTGGCATCATCTAGTTTTGACAGTACTGTAAAACTCTGGAGGAAGGATGGTAGTTTAATTGCAACTCTTCGCCATGCAGATGAAGTAGATGATGTTAGTTTTAGTCCTGATGGCAAAGTGCTTGCTTCACTCAGTAATGCAACGATTAATATCTGGAGTCAGGACATTAAGCTACTCACAATCTTCAATCCTATTCAAAGCTACTCACCAAAAATCAGTTTTAGTGCTGACGGACAAATGCTAGCAGTAAATAACCAAGAACAAGTAATATTATGGGATCTCAATCCAGGCAAGCTAATGAGGCGTGGTTGCAATTTTGTGCATGACTATCTCAAAAATAACCCTAATGTCAGCGCAGAAGATAGACGTTTGTGTGACGACATCAAACCAATTCGTAATTTGTAATACCGCTATAGGAGGCGATTTTCTCAATGAGTAAATTTGCTTAATACAGGTTAGGCGATTCCTACGGAAAGCTGACGCTAACGCACTTCTGTTCGCTTGTTTTGAGGAATTGGTATGACAGATGCGATGGGGTGATTGGTTTGGTGATGTTGGTGTGCGATAAGCCGAAGGCTTTACGCTTCGCGTATCGCGCTACATTAAATTAGGAGATTACTATCATAAAATTGTAGAAATATAACCACAAGGAAAATAAAAATGACAGACCAGCAATTACTAGAACGAATAGTCCTCAACCCAAAAGTCCTAGCAGGAAAACCTACCATCAAAGGAAGCCGTTTAAGCGTTGAGTATATTCTTAACCTCCTCGCTCATGGTGCCAGCTTCACAGAAATTATCGAAGAATACGAAGGGCTAACTTCTGAAGATATTCAAGCTTGTATTTTGTTCGCCAGTAAATCACTATCAAACACCACTTTTATGCCTCTACTAGTGGAAAATACTTAAATGCGCTTTTTAGTAGACGAATGTACTGGGTCAACAGTTGCTCGTTGGTTACGCGATCGAGGTTATGAAGTATTCTCAGTGTATGACGAAGCACGGGGTATAAGCGATGACGAGGTTCTAGAAAAAGCATTGAATGAAAATTGGATTTTAATCACCAACGATAAAGATTTTGGCGATAAAATTTTTCGAGAAGGTAGCTTGCACAGAGGGATAATATTTTTACGATTGGAGAACGAAAGAGCTACTAATAAAATCAATAAACTTCAGCTTTTGTTAGAAAATTATGTAGATAGACTGCCTGAACAATTTGTAGTTGTTACTGAAAATAAAGTAAGATTTGCATCACCATAATACTTATGATGGTAATTTGCTTAATGTTGGTTGGGCGAAACTTGGTTGAGAAGTGCGATCGCTTTACGGTATGGGTTAAATTCAAAGCGCGATCGCTGTTTTCTAAACGGGTAAATTTGCTCAATATTCTGTTGGGCGATCGCTGGCTTTTGTGTGTGACGACATCAAGCGTTGAGGTTCAAAATATTTTACTCTTGCTTCAGCTTAATTTCAAATTCGAGTTTAGAACGATAAAAACAAACATCAAATTCTAGAAAAAAATTTGTTTGCCCCAGAATCAATGGTGCATTAACACTCCGAGTCCAAGCAAATGCTAATCTAACTGGTGCAAATTCTCCTATCTCAGCTACTGCAAATAACGGCATTGCTGGCTGATTACTGAGATTTCCAGCTAATCTAAGAATCGCTTTGCTATCATCCCAAGTTGCACCAAGTTGAACACCAATTTCATAGGGTAAAACATTTATCGTCGCACCACTATCTACTAACCCAAGTACTTCAACAAATCTATTATTACTACGAAGAATAAGTGGAATTCTTGGTAAACTATCAAATTCATTTTGCGCTGGACTATTTGTTGAGTATTTGAATCTCATATTATTTAATCAGTCTTGTCATCCTGTTTCATCGCTTGCATTAAAACCTCCCCCACTCCAAAATTATCATAGGGTGTTTCTAGATAATAAGTTTTGTGTGGTTCTAAAGGATAAATATCGTCACTAGTTTCTAATTCTGAAGCGAGAATACGCATTAGTTCCACCTTATCTGCAACAGCAAGCTGTCGAATAGCACTCAAGATTTCTGTTAATGTCATTGCTTTGCTCTCCCAATAATCATGCTGTTTTTGCTTTTCGACTGAGACTTGCACCAAATCGACGCACATACCGAGAACCAATCTTTACAATCCAAATTTGTGCATTTGGGTAACGTTTTTCCAAACGAGAACAAGCATCCATTTCATCATCATCTATTTCCCACGCACCCGTAGCGATATCAATAGCAACTATTTTGCCACCACTATTAGATTGCAACTGGGGATAAATATCGTGTTGATAAATCTCATCACCCAGCCTAGCAAATTCTTCTTTACTATATTGCGGTTTTCCAAGAGACATAATTTTGCAGCACTAATTTGAGTACAACTTATAATTTTAACATTAATGAGAAGCGCGAAGTAAGTCGTTCGCTTGTATAGTAAAGCTTGGTTGGGAAGTGCGATAAGCCGAAGGCTTTAGGCTTCGCGTATCGCGCTACATTTAGATTAAGGGATTCATCTCGTAAAATTTAGGGAAATATAGTCACCAAAAAATAAAAATGACAGACCAGCAATTACTAGAACGAATAGTTCTCAACCCAAAAGTCTTAGCAGGAAAGCCAATAATTAAAGGAACTCGTTTAAGCGTTGAGTATATTCTTAACCTCCTCGCTCATGGTGCCAACTTCACAGAAATTATTGAAGAATACGAAGGACTAACTTCTGAAGATATTCAAGCTTGTATTTTGTTTGCCAGTAAGTCACTATCAAACACCACTTTTATGCCTCTACTAGTGGAAAATACTTAAATGCGCTTTTTAGTAGACGAATGTACGGGGTCAAAAGTGGCTCGTTGGTTGCGCGATCGGGGTTATGAAGTGTTCTCCGTGTATGACGAAGCACGGGGTATCAGCGATGATGAGGTTCTGGAAAAAGCATTAACTGAAAATTGGATTTTAATCACCAACGATAAAGATTTTGGCGATAAAATTTTTCGAGAAGGTAGCTTGCACAGAGGTATAATTTTCTTGCGATTAGAGAACGAAAGAGCTACTAATAAAATCAATAAACTTCAGCTTTTGTTAGAAAATTATGGAGATAGACTGCCCGAACAATTTGTAGTCGTTACTGAAAATAAAGTAAGATTTGCATCACCATAGTACTTGTGATGGCAATTTGCTTAATGTTGGTTGGGCGATGTCTACGACGGGCTACGCCGGGAGCCGCAACTAAATAATCTTGAAACGGTACGTTGCCTAACACGACTACCCAACCCCAAAAAATTTTTCCCAACTGCGTAATTACATTCAAAGAAATTCGTATTCTCTTGTGAAAGGGTTCATAAGTAGATGTCGTCGCTAAATAAATAGACAAAGTATTTGCGATTGCTCTACCTTTTGGGAAAAAAAGGATTTCTAAAATGCAAAGTAATTATACACCTGCGAGTTTATTGAAGCGATATTTTGCCCACTTATTTGACATCATAATTCTATCTATAATTACTATTGTCATAGGAACGATTTCCGTTGTAATTTATAGTTTATTTCTCGAAACGGACGAGATTCCTATTCCTGATAAAATTCTTGAATATCTCGCATATGGGTTGTTATTTGTAATTTCTTGGCTTTACTATACGCTGATGGAAATTTCCCCCAGACAGGCAACTATTGGCAAACAAGCAATGGGAATTTTTGTTACAGACTTAAATGGCGATCGACTCTCGTTTAAAAGAGCAAGTTTGAGAAATTGTTGCAAATTTATCCTAATTTTTATTTGGAACATTAGCTCGGTCACAATGTTTTTCACGACAAAAAAGCAATCTCTCCATGACATAATGTCTAGAACTTTGGTTGTACAAAAAATAAAAAATTACGACTGACTAATTTTTTTTAAAGAGGATTGAGTACGAGTTATTTATTTGTAGTAATTTCGTTACCAATTGCTAATTATATTAATACTACTAATACCAGCAGATTTGAATCAGGCGATAATCAAATCATGCTGTTTTTTTTGTTGAGCCGTCACGCATTCTCAAAAAGTACCATATTATTCTTCGGTAACATTAAAATAAATCTTTTATGAACTGCGTAATTGCACATAAATAAATTCGTATCTACTTATGAAGGGGTTCAAACAATAGAAAACTCACTTCAAAAATAATACTTCAACATTATTAATAGGAAAAACATAGTCATGAAAGCATGGAATTTGATACTTACAAGTTTAGTGTTAGTCACTTCAGTCAGCCTTCCCAAAGCAGAAGCTAAAAACGTACTTGAAACCGAAACAAACCAAGCTGAATCTACATTTTTAGTATCAGCAAATGGCAACCAATTAACAACCTGACTTTTCACGGGATGTGGAAAAGGTAGAAAAAGTTCGCGAGAGATAGTGGCGAACCAAATATGTACTTGGCAGATTTCAGGTAAAGTCATGATGTGGATGTAGCTTGAGGGGGTGCAAACCGGATGAAGGTATTAGAGAAAAATCCTTATACAGAATGCGATTTTGGTGATAAACGTTTAACAAAACGTGCTGTATCAATAAGTGAACGTTTATTTGTAAAATATGGTCAGCCTCTATCTCAGATTTTTGGCAGTGCTAGTGACCTAAAACGCGGTTACGAATTTTTTTCTAATCCTAAAACAACATTTGATAAGTTGACGAGTCCTCATTTTAAGCAGACAGCACAACAAATTTCGGGTATACCTGTTGTTTTGGCAGTAGGAGATACAAGTTTTCTTGATTACAGAAAAATATTGCAAAAACGGGACGATTATGGTCCAACAGGAAATGGTGGGAATGGTCTAATTTTACACAGTTGCTTGGCTTTAGACCCAGATTTTGGTCAGCCATTAGGGTTGTTGTGGGAGAAACTTTGGCATCGAGAAAAGAAGCAGAAACCACCATTAAACGAAGAGCCAGAGCAGAAAAAACAGCGATTGAGAGAAAAGCGTAAAGCCCAAAGAAAAAAGGCATTTGAAGAGAAAGAATCTTACCGATGGGTTGAAGCGTTTGAAAAACTTTCTAAATTGTTTAATCCCTTGAAAAGGAAAGAAAAAGAGTTATTAACGAGAATTATTCATGTTTTTGATAGGGAAGGTGATATTGCAGAAGTTTTTGCTTTAATTAGTAATAATAAAAACACGGGTGTAGTTGTTAGAGCATCTCATAATCGTTGTTTAGAAGAAAATTCCCATCTATGGGAATACGTAATCTCTCAGGAAGTAAAGTGTATAAAAGAGATAGAGCTACCACAAACTAAGAAGCGTACTGCAAGAACTGCGAAATTAGAAATTAGGTTTTGTCCAATATCAATCAAACCTCCTTATAGATTAAAAAATGAAAGTAATTTCAGTATTTACGCAGTCTACGCAAGAGAAATTAATGTACCAGATGATTGTGAACCTGTCGAGTGGATGTTACTGACTACAGAGTCAGTTTTAACACACCTTGATGCACTTACTATTCTTCGTTGGTATACTTACCGCTGGCGTGTTGAGGAATATCATAAAATTCTCAAATCTGGATGTAAAGCAGAAAATTACCGTTTAAACGGTGAAAGTATGACCTCTTTGCTTGGTTTTCTAACTGTAATTGCTGCTCAACTATTACGGATGACTTATTTACATCGTACTTCTCCTCATCTACCAGCTACAGAAGTGTTAACAAGAACACAAATGGATGTGCTGATAGCGAGTAGTCCACCCAAACAAAAAAAAGAAATAACAAGTTTTACTATTGACTGGGCTATACGTGCAATTGCACGTTTGGGTGGATATTTAGAACACAGAAAAAATAGTGCAATTGGAATACAAGTATTGTGGAGGGGCTGGCTGGAACTAGAAAACTTATGTCAAGGTTGGTTACTCCGTAGTAAATTAAATTATTAAAATATGTATTAATTAAGGTAGTTAATTACTTATTGTAGGGGAAAATGGTTCGCGATAAGTAGTGGCGAACTACGTTCTCCCTCACCCGCGATGAAAAACAAGTCCAAAGATACTGCACAAAAGCGTCAAGAAGATTTGTATGAACGCATCTTTAAAGTTACGTCTTTCAAAGAACGTCTCGAAGAAGAAAGACAAACTGTATTGGCAACGGGCTGCATTGCTCCATCTGGATGCTGCATTGCTCGTTATCTTGCAAAAGGAAGAAAAGGTTATTATTGGTACTATAAGTTACAAGCTTCTGAGCCTGTTTTTCCGAAAAAGAGCGATGGTAAGCCTTCTAAATATAAGCATTTGGGGAAAGCTGGTAGTCAAGAGTACTTAGATGCATTGGAACAGATAAATCGTCGAACTAAAGTAGAAGCTTTAGACCGTTCTCTGGAAACAATCAAGCAGGGATTACAAGATTTACTTGAGGAAACTTCCAAGTACAAGAAATAATTCTGGTTCGCCACTTACTTTCGCGAACTTTTTTTACCTTTTCCACATCCCGTGAAAAGTCAGAATTAACAACAGAACAACCGACCCTAATTGCACTCAATGACATCTACTGGGGACCAGATCAGGATTTTCAAATTCGGATGCCAGGTTCTATACAAGAGAATGAACAAAGGCTATTAATGTCATGGAGTGACACAACTCAAACTGCATACATGATTATCCACACAGATTTGCCAGTAGAAACACCTTATTTATCTGCTGAACAAATTCGTGAAATCTTGCAAGCTTCTATGCGAGGACAAATGACTACTACAGGTCAAATCATCAGAAGCACTAATTTGGAAATTGATGGATACCCCGGTTTAGAGCTACTTGTACAACATTCAGACGGTAAAACAGGTCAATACCAAGGATTTATAGTTAAAGGAAGGATGTATGTTATTGGAGCTATAACTGAAGGAGAATTAACCACAGAAGCAGTCAATTTCTTTGATTCTTTCGGAGTTTATTCAGAACGTGTGCGCTGAAAATCCTGCCGTTGCTAGCAAGCTTTTCAATGTATTCAAAATTTCCTAGAAGCGAAAGCAATTATTTGTAAAATTTTTTTCTTTAACTTTGTAATGCGGGTATCTTACCCGTATTTTTTTGTGCTAGCGGAACGATTTAACCCATTGCATTTGATGATATTTCTGTTTTAGTAGAGCGGATTATTAATAAGTAATATGCGGTAGGAAGTTTAGTGAAATTGAAAGAGCAAATGAAAACACCGCAATAAAATCCCCACCGAATAATGATAAGACTTGCCATAGAACCAACCTTCAACCGTTTTTGAATTATAACCAGTTAACGCTGATAATGTTGCCGTGCAAGCTTTCATATAACCATGAGGATTTCGTTCGCCATTGTAAGGAATCTCAACTCCTGGGTGAATAATTGGTATCCAAAATAAGCACCACTCTTGTGGTGTCATTGGTTCTAGAAGTGCAAATAATACCTGTTGAAAGTCGGGTTTATTTTGCGTTCGTAGCAATACAAATTTTACGAACCAACGAGGAATTTTCTTAGTGTTCGTTTGCGGCTGTTGACGACATTGCATATTATTTTTTTTTATGAATGATTGTTTTATTTAGTCATACTTATTTAAGTGCCATTAATTATTAATTAAAGGCGAACGTATTGTTTTAACAAACGTGAATTTCAATCTAAAAAGGAATTTCTTGTTCTTGATAATTAGGATGAGATACTTTTAAATCACAAATAAAAGCAGTTAGAGCATGAATTCCTGTATATAACGTTCCACTATTTGCTCTGTATCCTTTACCACTCCAACCATTCCAACCAAGATTTTCTCCAATCTCGCCAAACTCAGCAATTACCGAATTAGATTTTGACTTCTGCTGCAATTCTTCTTGCTGTTTTATACTCATTGCTTGAAGTTGAGTTAGTTGTTGCTCTCTTTGAGAAAGTACATTATTCAAACGCTCAACTTCCGACATTAATGGCTCAATAGTTTTCTCCAACTCCTTGTTAACCACCTTCGCAGCTTGTTTGTTAAACGTATTTCCCCAGTTATCTTTATTAGAATCTTCAAGAGCTTTTTCTAAATTTTTTACTCGTTGCTGGAGTTGTTGATTTTGATCTACCAAACCGCGCACGGACTGCAATTCGTTTTCTTTAGCTATTAATTGCTCGATTAGTTCATGTTTGGCTTGTTCCATGCTTTGAGCGTGCTTTTGAGCAGCAATGATTTCCTCTTTTGCTGCTTTTAACGCTGCATCGCGGATTTCTACAAACCGTCCCAGTTCTTCTTCGGCTTTTTCTTTCTCTCGTTGTGCTAAAGCTTCGGTGATTTTCTGTTCCACTTGGGCTGGTGTAAACATTTCCTTTGGGGAAGCTGGCTTGATAACTGTCTTTGAGGATTCCGGTTGAATTTGGTGTGGCTTGAACAGGTGTTTTACTTCCATACCCTGAGAAACTGTGTGGTCAAACAACACCCAGAAATCATTGTTCCACTCGGACATAATAATACCAGCGTAACCAGTCCAACCCCTGTCGTCACTTTTTACTACGATTCTCATTCCGGGGTTGAGTTCAAGAGGAGGTGTAGGTTGTTCGTTCAAAGAATAATTTTCTTCTGTACTTTTTACTTTCTGCTCCCTTACCTTCTTGATTTGCGCGGCTGTTTTTAAAGGCGATCGCACTAATTCTTTGACTAAATCGTGGCTGACTTTAGTTAGTTGACGTAGCGCTGATACGCTCCATTTTTGGACATTAGCGCGTACTAGACGCTGTAAACGCTTCGGTAGTTTTGAAAACCAATTGTAAATTTCTATTGCGCTATACGCTATATAGCGGGATGCTCCGAAATCATCGGATGCTAGCCAATTATCGAATACTTTTTTAGCTTTTGGGCAATGGGCAAGGCAGTCTTGATAAATTGAGTTTAATGCTTCTCCGTTTTCTAGTAAGCCGTCGAAGGATTGGCGGACGAAACCCAGAAAGTTTCCAAGAGTCGATTTTGCCTTGTTTTGTAAATCTGGTTTAGTAAATTTTGCGTAATCAAAAGTGTATGCTAGTGCAAAAGGCGCAGTTGTGTTCATAATAGAGATAGATGTTCCTTATAGATATGGATGTCCCTTTTAGAGATGTTTCTTTCTATTTGGACAAACCAAGTCCTCCGTTTTGATTGCGAGTCGTGGCGGGGGACTTTGGTGTTTGAAACCAAGTTGCAAAACCTCCTCAAGCAATGCTTAAATGCAGTGCTGGGAATATTTTTATTTCTATACCTAAAATCATATCACACAATCACACACTCGGACAATCAGATAATCACATGATTATTTGTATTATTTATTTGTATTATTAGTTATGGCTAGGAAAACCAGAACGGAGAGACTTACCCTTTCTATGGAAGAAAAATTAAAGCGGCGTTTTAATACCGTGTGTACCTGGAAAGGCATAAACATGAGTGATATCGCCCATGAGTTAATTGAAAAGTGGGTTGAGGAGAATGCACCACCAGGACTTCTTAGCCAAGAAGAAGATTCAGATGGGAATAAAAAAAGTTAAGTCGTCTTGTTTATAGCTAAATTAGATGATTAAGTTAAAAATGCTTGCGGGGTAAAAAATATCTCTATGCTAAATCCTTTCTCACCAACACTACCGAACGGAAATAGTTTCCGTTCGGTAAGATATGAATATTAATATAAGTATTGCTCCTATTAAAACAATTGTTTCTCAGTAAAAATGGATACAAATAAACAACTGCTATATTAAAATACACTTCACTATATAGCGTAATTAAAGTTGGGAGCAATAGTGAGTGGAAAGCAGTACAGTAGGAAACCGTTGGGCATTTTTAGTTGGAGTAAATCGTTATAGTGACCCTAACTTTAGTAGGTTAAAGTTCTGTGTCAATGATGTCAAAGCTTTAGAACAAATTCTTAATTACTTGGGTTATCAAGTAGTTTGTCTCCACGATGAATTGAACTCGGATGACCATCGATTTCCCACTCGCGATAACATCGAAGCTGAATTAAAAGGGCTTTGCAGTCAAATAGCACCTGATGATTTACTTTGGGTGCATTTCGCTTGTCATGGTACGCAGTTAGATAAGGGGAATGGTAAAGAACCCGTATTAATTGTTAGGGATACCAGACAGCAATTATTAGAAACACGCTCTCTACCTGTCGCAGAAGTTGAAAAAATTATGAAAGGTAATGGAGCGCGTCGGCTAATATTAACCTTGGATGCTTGTCATACTGGTATTGACATTGGTAGAGATTTAACTGACCCTGAGTTCATCAAAAATGTTTACGACTTAGCCCAAGGGTTCGCTTTGATTGCAGCGAGTACGGCAGAGCAAAAAGCATTTGAGCTAAAAGACAAGCAGCATGGTGTATTTACATATTATTTGTTGCAGGGGTTAACTAATCATACTAACCCTGATGGTAATTTTGTTACAGTTAACGATTTGAAGAATTATGTGTTGAACGAGTTGCGTAAATGGAACGTCAAGGAAAGTTTGACACAGGAGCCGACTGCTCGTACTGAAGGATTAGGTGATATAATCCTTGCTGACTATCGTAAGTACTCCAAGCCGGAATTGCAGGGAGTAGAAGAAACTGCATCGTCAAGCAGCGATGGAAGTAAATTGGGTGCGCGAAATGATTCTACTTCCAATAAGTTGAGTAGAGTAAAGCTCATAGAACAACAGGAGTTAGAAGCAGAATTGGCAAGTTTGAGCGAACAGTATACTGCGGTAAACAAACAGCGCAATCAAACAAAAGACGAACGTGATCGCCTACTTTTGAAAAAACAAGCCGATGATTTATTAAACCAGATGAAAGAAGTTGAAGTTAAATTACAGCAACTTGATTAAGGTTATTATTAGATGTCCAGAGTTATTAATATTCAAAAACAAGAGCTTGAGGAGGAACTTGCTTTTTTTACTGCACAGTATACTGCGGTAAATAAACAGCGCAGACAAACAAGAGATGAACGCGATCGCTTGCTGTTGAAAAAACAAGCCGACGATTTATTAGAGCAAATGCAGCAAGTGGAAGAAGAGTTAGGAGAATTAGAAAATTCACAAAATGACTGCAACCAAATTTATCGAAGCATCCAAGAAAATCTTCCTCAAATAGATTTTCGTAAAGCAATGCACATGATCGATATAATCAACAATCAGTTTCAACGTGATGTTGGAGCAGCTTTTTTCTTGTTAGAAGACAGTTATTCGATGGCAGGAGAGCTATTAATTTATAAAATTAGAGAAGGTTTAAAAAGTACAACTCGCAGCCTTAAACATATTAAAGTTGAGATAAGTTCTAATAATAGCTTCGATGAATTTGGGTTGCTCGCAAGTATTGGTGGCTATTTAAGTATATCTCTCACGGATAATAATAATTTGATAGATTGTGTAAATTTAATAATTCAAACAATTTGTCAATCTCTTCAAAGTGGGAGTGTAATTTTTCTAGAGATTAAGAAATGGGATTGCTTACCTTACCAGCAGAAAGTTTTATCTTGGTTTATTGAAGATTTTTGGTGCAGTTTAATTCACGAATGCCAGGTGGTAGCTACACAAAAGCAGTTATTACGAACTAAGTTTATAGCTATTATTGATTCGGAATCAAAGCTGGCTCCAGAATGCAAGCAATTACCTTGTTACTGTACTCAAGATGACTTTACTCATACAAAAATACTGACACTTCCTTTAAATGTATGGGAATTAGAAGATATTGCAACATGGTTGGAATATTATTCTGGTCTTTCTGAACCACAAATCAATTTAAAAGCTAAACAAATTCACCAAAAAACTATGAATGGTATTCCGAGAATGGTATGTAATCTTTTAGAAGCAGAATTTCAATAATGATGACTAAAAAAATACAGTATACTTTCACCGCAAGCTCAAACATTAAACCCCAAAATTCCCATCCAGATTCACCACAAGAAGCAGAACCTTACATTGCTGGTGATGAACTTATCAAAGCTGTTAATTTAGCGATTTTTTTACGAAGACCTTTACTTGTAGAAGGGGAAGCTGGATGTGGTAAAACTAGATTGGCTCGTGCTGTGGCTTATCAGTTGGGACTTCCTTATTATCGTTGGGATATTCGTTCTACTACTAAAGCAACGGAAGGTTTATATGAGTATGATGCAATTTTGCGATTGCACGATGTTGAAACTCTTAAATTAGAACAAAGCTTTGAAGAGGAACGAAATCCTAAAGACCCTAAATGCTATCGTTATTTTGGAGCTTTGGGTAAGGCTTTTACTTCACAAGAATGTCCTGGGGTAGTTTTGATTGATGAAATTGATAAAGCAGATGTTGATTTCCCTAACGATTTGTTAGCGGTTTTGGACAAACCGATGCAGTTTAATATCAGAGAAACGGGAGAAGCTATTGTAGCCAAACACGAGCCAATCGTAATTATTACTAGTAATAAAGAAAAAGGTAATTTACCCGCTCCATTTTTACGTAGATGCTTATATTTCTATCTCAAATTTCCTAGCAAACCAGAAGAATTGGAACGAATTGTTGATATACATTATCAAGTTAATTCTCAAGAATTGGGAAATGAAGCACCCAAAGATGAATTAAAAAAAACAGCAATTAATCGTTTTTTATCAGTAAGGAAAGATAGTGGATTGTTTAAGTTGCCGGGAACAAGCGAATTTTTAGATTGGCTGTATGCATTGCAAAGCTTTGATGCATCACCTTACTCTGTTAAAAGTCTCAAAGATGAAAGTCTTTCTTTACCTTACCCAGAAATACTGTTTAAAATGCGACAAGATTGGCAAAATTATACCTCGTCAGCAGTTTAATGAGCGATTTTGAACCCAAGTTAATTTTAACCCGTGTATTTAACCGTCTGCGTCGAGACGGTTTCAATTTGGGTATGGGTGAATATATGGCTGCTGTGGAAGCTGTTGAAGGTGGATGGGGAAGCACTCAAGATGAATTGCTCGATGCTTTATGTTTATTATGGTGTAATTCTTTAGCAGAACAAAGTCGGTTACGGATTCTGTGGGATACAGTTGTTGCTGATAGTAAACAGAAATCTCGTGAAGAGCAACTAGAAGAAGAAATAAAAACTCCTCCTCCAACGAAATCCGATTATTCAGAAAAACCACCAACTCGTGAAGAAGTCAAAACACAACCAGTTTCAACAGCTAAAACTACTCAAGAAATTGCAGCACAACCAGTAAAATCTCCTTTTATCCCTGCTGACATTGAAGAAGATAGAGAATTTGAAAATTATTGGCTGCTTTCCCGTCGTCAAATGGTTTACGCTTGGCGATATTTACGTCTTTTGGTTGCGGATGGACAACAAGATGTTTTAGATGTCAATCAAACGGTAGAAAAAGCTGCTAAACAAGGCTTTTTTGTGCAACCAGTTTATCGTCGTCGGGAAAAGAATCACGCTCATCTGCTATTATTAATTGACCAAGAAGGTTCTATGACTCCCTTTCACCGCTTCACTAGGGATTTAGTAGATACTGTTAAATATGAAAGTGATATTGAACGGGTGGATGTGGTTTACTTTCACAACACTCCGGCTGAAAGTATCTACAAGGATTCTCACTTAACTGCACCTATTCCTTTAAATGAAATATTAGCTCGATGCGACAACGATAGTAAAGTATTAGTGATTAGCGATGCAGGAACCGCGAGGGGTTATCGTCGCATGGGTAGGGTGAGAGCGATTACGGAAGTGTTATTTGATATTAAAGAATATACTAATTTAATTGCTTGGTTAAATCCAATGCCGAAAGAACGTTGGGAAAGTAGCTCCGCACAGATTATCAGTCATTTAGTACCGATGTTTCCCATGAATAAAGAGGGATTAGCTCAAGCAATAAGTGTCGTACAAGGATAATTTTGACATTTCAATTAACTTTTATCTTTCTCCCCCGACTGCTTCCAATCTTGCAAAACCTTAGTCACGGTTTCGCGAGTCGCTTCCGCACCAAATCCCCAAGCCAAAAGCGCAAAATATTCAGTTAAACCATTACTACCAAAGGTTTTATTCGCTGCGTACAGTTGGGTAAATCCTGCTCCTGCCAATAAAAAAATTGCGATCGCATAACTGACAATATTAAATAAATATAGCCGTTGACGAGCAGATTTATCTACCTTTTCTTTATAAAAAGGTTGAGTATCGGGAATCGGACTAATTTGAGTATTGGGAATTGGGTTTTTAATACTGCGAGCAATATTTTCTACTTGTTGATTTGTAGAATCTTGGTTTGATTGTTGTTCAATTACCTGGATTAATTCCTGGCTTTTATTTTTAATTTCTTGCTGCCATTGGGTAAATGCTTCATCTTGATTAGGAAGATTGTATAATTTTTGTTCTAAGTCTGTATCTTCCAAATCCCAATATGTCAGAGTTTTATTATCTACCGCATCTGGAAGTTGTAATCTCAATTCGCTGAATTTTTCATATTGAGTTTTTCCTTGTAAGTAGCGGTTGAGTTGTTGCCGTACTTCTTTTAAAGATTGACTAAAATTATCGGGAGTATCCATCGCAGCTAAATTACGGCGAGTTTTTTGCAGTTCCCAACGTATATTTTGTAAGTAAGGAATGTTTTGCTTGCTGCTTTGGGGATATTCTTTATCCAAACATTCTCGTAATTCAGATTCGGATTTGAGTAAATCGAACCAATCAGATTTACCTTTGCGCCATTTATCCCAAGTTTTTTGGGCTTGATTTACCGTTTCTGTTGCTGTTTGCCAATTTTTACTTTCTATCGCTGTTTCTACTTCCACTAAATAAGCGTTAATTTTGTTAGTGAAAGCTTGATCAATTTCATTGTCAGCCCTGACTCTGCTGCGTATGCGTCCAACTTTTACCAAAACCTCATCGCGAGCCATTCCTTCGTTGCGATACGCAGAAATAGCAATTCCCAAACTTACGCCCAAAAGTAATACTAATAATTGTAAAAACCAGTTGTCTTTAACTTTAATATTTACAGGAATTATGATTTCTCCATCGGCATAAGTTACCAATAAAGTACCGTTAAATTCTCCGCTAGGAATATTTTGTAAATCAAATTCAATAGGAACCGTTACAGATTCATTTGCATTTAGCTGTTGTATGGTTGTAGAAATATTTGCAGAGTTGATTTTGATAGCATCAGCCGGAAATACTTGAGCAGCATCGGTTCTATTCAAATCCGAACTAATAATTTTAATATTGGTAACTTCTTGTTGGGAGCGTAGCAACAAATGGCGTTTGGCTTGTGTACAATTACTTCGGTTAATAAAACACCTTTTCCCCGCAACCGTCAAATTTGTAGGAGTAGCATTAATTTTGCTTTCGGCTCTTACTGGTGCTGCTATTGATAAGCTTAGGAAAGAAATTAACAATCCGATAAACAAAGGTTGATGGTATTTTATCATTATGTATATTTATTAAAAGGCGGGATGAAGAAGGCAATTGGCTAAAAAATGTTACCACAATAAACTTTATATATACTGATTAAATCTAAACTAATAATTGATTCCTGATGATTAGCCAGCAGCAAGAAACACAAAGAGCCGAACAAATGGTAGAACGGTTTGTACGTAGATTTCAACCGTCTTATAAAGTGTTGGCTTGTCATGCTGCATTACCTTTAGTTTTGACACCAGAATTATTAAATTTTCTGCGAGTGCAGTTTCTGCGAGGTGAAGTACCTTGGGTAGCAGAAGTTGACTTGTTGCTATCGGATTTATGTCGTCAGGTAGGATATGAGTTGTATGCGATGGATACTGCTGTACGCGCTTACTTGCTTGAAGAAATGAAGCGCGAATTGGGCGATGAGCGGATGAAAGAGGTAGCAAGGTTATTAATTAGTTACGTGAAGCATATTTACCAGAATAATCCTTACATCAGTCCCAAAGAACTACAAGCGCAGCAATGGGCAGCAATGGTATATATAGAACCAGAAACAGCAGCAAGGGAAATTGCTCAAGATTTTCAAAGTACTGCGATTGGACGAAGTTTGGTAAACCGAGCGGAAATAGCGCGTTTAGCTAAGATTACTCAAGAGTTAGCACCGCAATTAAATAGTTATGCGGAATTGATAAGATATGCCCAATTGGTTAGTCAAGTTTTGGTTGATGCTTCTGGTGTGGAGGAATCGGCATTACGTCGTTCTTATTTTGTAGCGGGAGTTGAGCTTTCTGTACCTGAAGAGTTGATGCCACCTAAAATTTTAACAGCAAATTTAGGATTACAATCAACTGTAACTATTGATTCCCCTACTTTTATTCCTGGTTTTCCCCCTCTGCAAACTTTTCAATTTAGAATACCAACCATATCTTTTGAAGAAACTGAGAAATCTGCTGATATTAGTCTGCAACCTTTCGTATTTCAAGTAGCCACCATTGAACTGAAAAAATCCGTTTTTTTGAGAAGGAATGCGGAACTAATAATTCATCGACAGCAACAACAAAATCAGTATTTTAACGAAGACTTGGGGAATGGCATTTTGCTAGAGATGGTAAAGATTCCTGGCGGTACTTTTACAATGGGCGCTCCAAAAGAGGAAAAAGGTAGCAGTGATACGGAACGTCCCCAACACTTGGTCAAGGTTCCAACTTTCTTTATCGGTAAATATCAAGTTACCCAAGCACAGTGGCGGGCTGTAGCTGTTCTACCTAAAGTTAACCACGACTTGGAACCAGAACCATCTTATTTTAAAAGGGGTAGACTTCCTGTAGAGAAAGTATCTTGGTACGATGCAGTTGAATTTTGTACCAGATTATCAAATTATACCCTAAGAGAATACCGCCTCCCCAGTGAAGCTGAGTGGGAATATGCTTGTCGTGCGGGAACCGCTACACCATTTCATTTTGGCGAAACCATTACTAGCGAGTTAGCAAATTACCGTGCTATAGAAATCTATGCAAGCGAATCCGAAGGAAAATACCGAAAAAAAACCACTTCAGTTGGCATATTTCCTGCTAATACCTTTGGCTTGCATGATATGCACGGTAACATTTGGGAATGGTGTCTTGATGATTTACACGATAACTATGAAAATGCTCCAACAGATGGTAGCGCATGGTTTAATGATGATAATAATCTTTTTCAAAAATCGCACAGGGCTGTTTTAAGAGGCGGTTCGTGGGATTTTAATCCTGTTTACTGCCGCTCCGCATACCGCAATAATCTTTATAAATCGGGACGCAATCTCGTCCTCAACAGCATCGGTTTTCGTGTTGTATGTTGTCCGAACGTTGAAGAGTAACAAATAGTATTTGATACTCTTTTAGTACTTAATATTTAGACAGTAATGTTAAAAAAAGTCATTAATTACAAACAAGGAACAGCACAATACTATATTGAAGATTTGGGCAATAGAGTTGAATTAGAAATGGTGCTGATTCCAGCAGGAACTTTTACAATGGGCGCACCAGAAGATGAAGAAGGTAGCAAAGATAATGAACGTCCCCAACACCAAGTAAAGGTTCCAACTTTCTTTATGGCTAGATACCAAGTTACCCAAGCGCAGTGGCAAGCAGTAGCTAATTTACCTCACGTAGAAAGAGAATTAAAACCCGAACCATCCAATTTTAAAGGTGATAACTTACCAGTAGAGCAAATTTCCTGGTACGATGCGGTCGAATTTTGTAGCAGATTATCAAATCATACTGAAAGAGAATACCGTTTACCTAGTGAAGCTGAATGGGAATATGCTTGTCGTGCTGGTACAACTACACCGTTTCATTTCGGCGAGACTATCACCACCGATCTAGCTAATTATAACGGTACAGACGACAAAGATGAAAAATGGTCGGGTTCCTATGGTAATGGTCCTAAAGGGATTTATCGTGAGCAAACTATGCCTGTACACAGCTTTGACGCAGCTAATGCCTTTGGGCTATCTGATATGCATGGGAATATCCGAGAATGGTGCCTTGATGATTGGCATAATAATTATGAAAATGCACCAATAGATGGTAGTGCATGGGTAGAATCTAATGACGATAATCGCTACCGCGTGCTGCGTGGCGGTTCGTGGTATGTCGGTTCTACACACTGTCGCTCTGCTGTCCGCGTCTATAACTATCCCGTCCTCAGTAACACTTATGTTGGGCTACGGGTTGCGTGCAGTATCGCGCCATAACTTACTTCCCCAAAGTTAATTCAAACCTTAACATCCGGAATCAAAGAACTAGGCTGCCCATAATAACTAACCGTAACGCATCGTTTAGCACGAGTCGCTGACACATGAATTAAGGAACGCTCAGCATTAACTATGGCGTTATATGCTGCTTTGTCGGAAGCATTTTTTAAAGCGGATTGTAAAGGTAAATAATTATCATTAATTCCAGCTAAAATCACATATTCAAACTGCAACCCCTTAACTCGATGCATTGTGGCAACTCTTACTCCCGGTTGAGATAAGTTGTCTGGTTGGCTGCGTTTGATTTGTTGGGTTTTTATTCCTAATTCGTTCAGAACTGATATATATTGATTAACTAATTTATTTGTACGGACAACTATACAGCTATTAGAAAGGGGATTACCTTCTTCTTCTAGTTTTTGCAGGTATGTTTTAATAAATGCAATTTCTTCACTAAAGCTAGAAAATCCGCGTATAATTGGCTCATCTCCGTGGAGTAATGAACGGTATCCTTTCAAATCATCTTGATTCCCATCTAAATCGTCAACTGTGACCCCTTCAAGTACATTAGTTGCCCATTTCCTGGTTTCATCAGTAGTACGATAGTTAATTCTTAACTTGTGCGATCGCCCTCGAATATCTATACCGCATCGACTAAGAACCAGCTTGCGTCCGTAAATGCGCTGATGGGGGTCGCCAACAATAAAGATATCATTACCAGTATCTTTAGGTGGAACTATTTCTCGAATCAGTGAAAAAGTTGCTTGACTCATATCTTGGGCTTCGTCTACGATTACGGCTTTGAAGGGTAAAGTTTCACCTGGTTTATTTTTTAGTAGACTGCAAACGTCGCTCATTGCGTCTTCGCTTTCTTTCCAACCTTTTTGTTGAAGCAATGAGCGATATTCTTCAAATACTTGCCAAATAGCTGCTCTTTCGGCGCGATTTAATCTTGTACCTCGTCCGGTTCTGGTAATCTTGAGATATTGCTTGAGGGAGTTTATTTTATTGGCTTGAATTACTTCTCGCCATTCGTCTTTGTAAAATTCTAAACTAAGTGACGGAGCTTCTGGTTGACAAGTGTAAGCTTTTTCCCACAGTTCTGCAACTTGCTCGTCATAGACTATTTTGGCAGTAATTCCTTCACTTTTTAGAAAAGATGCCACCCAAGCGTCGATATTTTCAACTTTAATACGTCGCATGGTTTCAGTGGAGCAGATTTTACGTAAGTTCGCTTCAATGTCCACCGCTAAGTTACGAGTAAAAGTTGTGAACAAAATGCGATCGCCTGGATTTGTAAATCTATTTTCGGCGAGCCATTTAGCTCTATGCATTGCTACAACTGTTTTTCCAGTTCCTGCACCACCTAATACTCTTACGGGACCATTCCAATCGCGTTCGACTAACCTTCGTTGGCTGGGATGCAGGAATACGCGCCATTTTTCTAAGGGTGCAGCAAGTATTTCTAATAGTTCTGCATCGGAATCAACTACTCGGAAGCGACGTTTGCTGTCGTTAGTTTGTAATGCTGCATCAATGTTATCAATATCAACTTTCTGCTCGCTTTTCTTATCTTGCTGCGCTAGGGTTTCTTCAACGGAGTAACCCGCACCTATCATCAGTAAAGCGTCAGCAGCTTCTTCTGGTAGTTGAGGAATGATTTGGTCAATATCTGTATCCGTGACGACTGCACGTATTGCCCCTAATAGTTCGTTGGGAATACCAAGCCGCAGTAAATATTTATCAGATATTTCATCGAATCTACCGGGAATTTCAGGAGCTTTACGGCTGGCAATTTCTGATTCAATTGCAGTAACTTGTTCGATATCAATAATTTGCAGCGAGCCGGATTCTGGGTTAATTTTGCAAATTCGACGTTGCGCCCAATCGTAAGCTTGATCATGATTGTCAATCCAAAGCAGGGTGTAAATATTTCCTTTGTTGGGTTTGAGAACGATAGCTCTATAGGAAAGGTCTACTCGAACTGATTTTAATTGGGGGTCTTTGGCATTGTCAATTTTTTCATAATTAATACCGGGGCTAGTTGGATCTTTTTTGAATTTTTCTATAAATGCTGTAGTTTTACTTTGGGTTTTTCTAGGTAATTTACTAAAAGCATCAAGAAAATCTGCTGATATTGCTAATTTGGGTTGGTGTTTAAACATAAGATAGGGAATAGGTAATTGGGAATTGGTAATTGGTAATTGATAATTGGGAATTGCTCGTAGGGTGCTGTGACGGTTACGATAATTTCTCAAACATAATCCAACAAATTGTACATACCGTCACGCACCATTAAAAGTCAAAAATAAAAAACATACTCCTCTTTTTCTTCCTCTGCGTACTCTGCGTCTCTGCGGTTTTTTTTATTCAATTATTCATATTTAATCAAGTGATTGGTGCGTTACAGCAAATCCTCATCTTTTATTTTTCATATCAAATTATTCAAAGCTGTAACACACCCTACAAAAATTTATTTATAATCACTTTTTTAAATATTTTTTACGAAACTCTTCTGGATTAGCTAAAACCTCATCAATACTAAAAACTTTCCATCCAGCATTTTCAAAACATTTGCTGCTATCAACATCTTCTTCAACTAATAAAGCTAATTTATCCGATAGCCAAGCTAATTCTGCTTCGGCAATTACAACTTCATTACTATCAATTAATTCATAACCAACTTCAGGTATTTTCCATTTATGATTCTGCATATGTTTAAGTAAAGATAATGCTGTTTCATCAAAGATTAATTCCTCAAGCTTTTGCCAAGCTGCTAAGTTTCTAGAACTAGTATTTGCTACTGTAGATTGGTTTGTTTTAGGTGGCTGGAGTCGAGTATTGAGATTATTGGTGTTTCCTTTAACTGTGACAACATAACTATGGTCGATAAATTGTAAAATATTAAAATAGCGTAAAACCCCTACCCAAGCTTTTTGCAGTTTTTTATCATTTTCTGTTGCTGTATCATCTAAGCTAATTACTGCTAATGACCCGGTACTTTCTTGATTTTTATGGCGGTGAGAATCTACCGAAATATAGATATTGACTAATTTTTGCTCCTCCGTACTATATTCAACCGAACCTAAAACACGATTGGATTCTGTAGGTAAAAACTCATCAATAATTTGGGTATTAGTAAGTTGTAATACTTGATTTTGCCAACTATTACGAGATTTATCATCTTTAAAGTTCACCATATCCATTTGGGCTGTAGTTCGCATCAGAGCAAAGTTCGTCCACAAAGTTTTATCGGGATTCATTAAAAAGTTAACCAACCAAATAAAACTATTCTTTTGTGCCAGAGGACGTAAAGTTTCGCATTTATACTTTTCGTAAAAGGTAGTTTCTCTATTACGGAATTGCGAATTTACACCAATATCTAACAAATCAATATAAAAATCATTTAAATTTACATTTGTTTTACTGGATAATTGTGAGTCTACATCTCCCCAAGCTAAAGACCAAATATGATATTTATTACTTTTAGCAATTGCCATACGTTGAAGAAAGTCTTCACCAATACGATGCGCGTGATATTGCCATCCATCGGTAAATACAGCAATGGGTTTTATATTAGATGAATTTTTAGCAGGGTAAAATACAAAATCGGCTCTACTAGGTACTTCTACACCTTCATTAATTCCTAGTTCAACTTGCGGTTCTATATTCCAATCTTGTTTGTCAATCCTAATAAAATACCCGGCTTTTCCGTTAACTATTTCTTTGCGGAGAATGACTGGTTGTTCGTTATTTTCTTCATCTTTATAACGATAGCGCTGTAGTGCTTCTATAAAACGCAGTTCGAGTATACTGTCAAATAATGCGTTTAATTTAACTTGAGATAGCGGACTTGCGGTTTCATGTAACTGCTGACGGCAATTTAAAATGGTGTTAAGTAAATCAATTGCTGTTCTACGGCTGGTTTCATCTTGGTCAAAACTATTGCGGTAAGCGTATAAACAGTTGTAACAACCATCAGCACAATCGCAAGCACGTAAAATAACTAGTGCTTTTTCTAGCACGGAAAAGAAAGCATCTTGATTGCGGACTAATTCTCTCAAGTATCCCGTACCGCCGGGTATTGTATCGTGTAAGAATAAAAAGGGTTTGCGTAATAAACTGGGACTATTTTCTTGGGGTTCTTGACTAACTAAGGTTCGCAGATGGTCTACTTTGCCTTTGAAATGTTGTTTTAATCCCAGTTGCAAAGCTGCTATGAATGAATGCAGTTTTCTATCGGAAGTTAAAGTGTCAACGGGTAATAATATCCGAATTGCTTCTGATTCAAATTGCCTAAATAAATACAGAATATCGATAAAATCTTTTTCGGTTGCGTTTTGATTGCGAGAACAGATTAAAGTATGTTCCGGTTTTTCTGGGTCGGTTTGGACTTTTCCACAGTGACAACATATCCTAAATCCAGGACGGGGACGGCTAACACCTGCGATTTCAAAGTTTTCTGTCTGTGAATTACCTTCTCCAAAGTTGACTTCTCGGAATGTAACTCTTGAAATTAACTCAAATCCAAAGGGGAATTCATCATTTTGAACCACAAAAGTTTTTTCCCTTGCTTCGGGTTCAAAATCCACCAACATTTGCTGGGTGAAAAACGCGGGATGTCTTTCGTCTCTATCATCTCCGATACGGCTTTCCCTTGCATTGCTAGTCGCCATTACCTGCCGCAATCGTACCATTTTCCGCTTGCGCCCTTTGTCCGACCACATCGTATCTCCACAGCGGGGACAAGTTGATTGTTTGGCAACTTCCAAAATTGCCGGAGCTGCATAGGAACAGTTTCGACACAAACGCCATTCGTCAATTTTAGAAAGGTTCAGGTCAATTTGGTCAATCTTGACCCGCTTACCTTCAGCGTAGAAAACATTACTGGGAGCGAGTTCTTTGAGTGCGATCGCGCTGGGACGTTCGTACTCGAAGGTAAAGGTTTCGTATTTACCCGTGGTACTCGTACCTTGAGTGTTCTTTTTTCGCCAAATAATCGAACGCAGGATAACACCGGGTTCTGGGAATGCGTAATTGGGTAGCAGCCCTTCATCTGTAAAGAAATTAAGGATATTTTTATCGTTAATGCTTTTGACTAACTCCATTAGTCCGCTACGTTCGCGCTGGAGTTCTGCTAATTCTTCCTCATGATTTTGACTGCGAGCTGCTTGTTCTTTATCTTTAACTCGTCGTAGCAGGGTTTTAATTTGATTTGTTAATATACGACGTTCTTCGACAACTTCCTGCAAGCGGTTGAGTATCTGCCAACTCAATCCACCTTTGTCGTTTTCGCCTTTTTCAATAAATATTTGTAGCTGCTGGGATGTTCTTTGAGAAATTTGGTTATTAAATAACTCTAGAAAAGATTGCAATAAACTCGATTGTTGGGTTTCAATAAAATTTAGCCAAGTGTAGGGAAAGCGCAATAAATCTCGTTTGTGTACGTTATCTAATACCTTGCCAAATCGTTCGGGAAATTGTTCTGGAGTAATTCCCCCTTCTACCCAACGGTCTAAAGCATAAGCTGTTAACTGACGTTGTAAAATTGCCGAAGCATCTAAGTAAGAACCCGGTGTTTCTACTCCACCTGCAATCATCAACATCGGGTCAGCCCAAAAGTATAAATCATGGGGATTACCGTTAGCGATCGCCGTGATAAAAGCATTGCCATCTCGCCTTCCGGCACGACCGATACGTTGTTGGTAGTTGGCTTGAGCGGGAGGTACGGAACATAGTAAGACGGAAGACAGCGTACCAATATCAATCCCCATTTCTAAGGTTGAGGTAGCAGATATCACGTTGGGGTCGTAGCGGTGCTTGCTGTTGATAAAACGGTTTTCTAGTTCTTCTCGGACTTCTCTTTCTAATAAACCCGTATGTTCTCTCGCAAAAATTCGCCATACTTGACCTTTAGCGTAAAGATTGCGGTAAAAGTTAAGGGTATGGATTGCCGATGGTTGATATTGTCCACTACATTTGGCTCGCAGACAAGGCATTTGCGTCCACCAGTTTAATTCTTGGGAAGAAGCAGTTACTCTGTGTCCGCATTCATTGCACTCTAAATATTGAGCTTGAATATCTAAATGCAGCGCTTCTTGTTCGATACCCCAAACTTTAACACCTTTATCGGTTTGGCGATCGCCAAAAATATGATGTTTAACTAAGGTATTTAAAACGATGTTGTAGAGATTTTCTGCTTGGGCAATAATTAATGGGGTATAGCCTGCGAATAATTTATACAGCCATGTTTCGCACCAACTTCCGGTCGTCTTAATTACGGTTTCAAAGCCGGGAAAATTAAATTTACCATTTTGGATTAAATATACTGGTGCTAAGGATGCAGCAAATCCCGGCATAAATAAAGGTTTTTGTAATAGGAAAGTTTTACCACCACTTTCTATATAGCTATTTGTAGCTGCGTGTAAAATACCACCACGCTGACGCAGATGATAAATAAACCCTAACAAAAAGCGAGTTAATACTTCTGTTTGTAAACCTTCTAATCCGCCAATTTCATTACGTAATATTTCTAGTAATTCGGGTACTAAATTTTTAACTAAATCTTGATTCAAATAAATAGCACAGCTAGCAGTTCGTTCCAAAGAACCACCAAAAGATGTCCGTAAACCAACTTCTGCAACCACTTCCCAATCCAATCTTTTATCAATCAATTCCACAAGATTTGGTGGTGCTTTAGCCGTTCGCTGTAGTTCCTCCCACTCCTTTAACCACTCTAAATCGGAAGGCATAAAGGTAGCAATATAATCTGCATCCGAACCAATTTGATTGCGCCAATGTTGACTAAAATCAGCCCGAATATCTGCTAGGTTAGATCCAGTACTATCAAGATGTTGGCGCAGAGCAGTTCTTAAAGTAGTGCGGAAAGTGCGAGTTTGAAAAAAGCCCGCCCGGTGGGCTGCATCTTGTACTGAGTCGGAGAAAGTAATTAATTTGCGGTCATCATTGTAACTAGATGCAAATAACGTTCCAATCGCAGCACTAGCTAAACTTGCAGCGCGGGAACCTAGAATTGATAAACCATTTTTGCTACCGCAGTAGGGACAATCATGAGTAGATATACGGCGAGGATTGCCATTTTTGGTTTTATATACATGAACAAGAGTATCTTGGTCGGGTTCAACTGTAGAAATTAATTGTTCGCCACCACATTCGCTACAGTTATTTCTATCGGTACTATTAAGAGTAAGACAGTCCTGGCATAACAGCCAATCTCGCCAATCTTGGGGCTTTGTTCCTTGACGATTGGGGAAAATATAGCTAATTAAAGGGTCTTTAGAAAAATAAGCCTTATAAAAATCCTTGAGATTACAGCCAATCTTCTTATCACCCGTTTTTCTTCTCAATCCTCCCCATCCAGTACTACCACAATCCCGACAGTGAATCACCGGGAGAGCGCGGACTTTTTCTTCCGCTACTTGGTCATCAGCAAACACTAATTGCGGTTTCTCTTCTACAGTACCCACCATCCGACGCAATTCCCGGAGCCAAAACTGCAAGCGGATATTTACCCAAGGAACCCTAGCACTATTGTTTTGACTACGAGCGATCGCAAACAAAGCAATTAAACTATCAAATAAAGCAGCTTGGTAAATTGGGTCATCGCTTGCGGGTAAACGCATTTTACGACCGAGTTTCTGCCAAAGTTCCGTCAGATTAATTGGTTCTTGGTCTAAAACCTTGAGAAGATTGTGGACTATTGGTAAAGATTTCAGCTTGTCAGCTAATTCAAACCTCCACTCATAACTGTAAAAATCTGCCGTAATTTCTGACTCAAACCATAATTGATATTGAGCGCAAATATATTCTGCTATAGTTTTGTAATTGCTAGCTTTGAGAACTTCTAACTGTTCCGGTTCCGGAATAGGAAGGGGATTAATAAAAGCATCGAATAGAAATTCCGAGCAAGCAAGTCTATCTTCCTCCACCAAAGCATTTTCATCAAAAGGTTCATCAAAAACCGTAGTAGCATAACTCAACATCTCCCCCTTATTAGCGCTACCACCCAAAGTTGCAGAAGTCCCCACACAAGCTAAATGATGTTTGGGAGTTTGCAATCTAGCTTTGAGACGGCGAATTAAACAAGCTAAATCCGTCCCTTGCGCTCCATCAAAGGTGTGAATTTCGTCTACCACCAAATAACGCAGGGTTTCTGCTGCATTACCCATCCATAATGATTGGTCGTTGGGACGAATCAGCAGGTAGTCCAACATTTTATAGTTCGTCAGCAGAATATCCGGGGGACACTGACGCAACATATTTTTATCGGTGATGATATTCTCCTCACCCATGATTGCTTTTGGTTCCCGCTCCGACTCACCCACAAATAAACCAGCAGTTATTTTTCCTTTCAACTTGGGATTATTGTAAATAAGACTTGCTAACCGCTTCGCTTGATCGGTAGCAAGAGCATTCATCGGGTAAATTAACAGCGCTTTGATACCCGGTTCGCTTTCATGTTGATAGCAGTGGTCGAGGATGGGTAACATAAAACATTCCGTCTTGCCAGAACCCGTTCCCGTAGCGACGAGGGTTGATTGGTAGTAGGGTAACTTTAAGCGAGCGAAAGCTTGTTCCTGGTGACGATGTGGAGGAAAAGCCATCGGTACATCGGGGAAATAGTCTGCACCTGTGGAACCGGGACGGAATGGTAAACCAACGGAGAGATAGGGACCTTTGAATATTGCTTCTGGGGTTGATAGGAAGCGTTGTATTAAATCCTCAAATCCGGGAGAAGCGGGACGGAATTCGGTTTTCAGGAAATCTTCGATGCTTGCGCGAATCTCGGAAGCTACTACCGACGGTATCATAATTTAACCTCCTCTTGAGCAAAGCGTGTTTCAAAATTTGCCCACGCAATATGGTAATCTTCCTCTCGATTACACAGAGTAAAAGGTGCTTCGTAGATGATGGTGCGTTCGATGGGACCACCCGGCATGGTATCGTCTGTAATCGTGCGTTCTACCGTACCTGTTTTCATATCTTTGATGTCTTCCCATCCCAGTTCACCTTTTTTACCTTTACGGGGGAAGCCAACACCTACAAGTCCTTTGCTGACTGTGAATACAATGTGTCCGTTTTGGTCGTACCAAGTATCTTTTTCGTATTGACGCATTACGGGGAATTGAACGCGGTAAATTGTGATAAGTTCGTCTAGGGTTAGTCCTAAAGCCATTGCTGCGAGTACGTCAATTTCCACAAGAGCTTGACGACGTTCGTAGTCGGTGCGGAGAGCTATATTGCGTTGCCAGTGTGGGGTGAGGTTTTTGAAGAAGTTATTGTTGAGGCGGGGGTCGTTTTTTGTCCAGGTGTCTTGGTTGAATTCGAGGTTATATGATTCTTCCCAAAGTTCGGTGTAATGGTTTGTAAGACAAGTTAAAGTTAATCCTCTTGCTATAGCAGTTGGATACTTGACAGTTAAATCAATTATCGGAAATTTATTGATATCTCCTTCTGTCAAATTAGCTTTTCCAGTTGCTTTTGTTGCAAAATCATAAATAATTGACATACATAAAATACTAAAATTCAATAAATCACTTTGCTTTTTGAAAGTAATAGATAAAGCACTGAATATATGAGTACAATTTTTAGATAATATTGCAGATATTAAAGTTCTCTCACCATTTAGAGATAACATTTTGCGATGAATATAGCGATAATAGTGAGTGACTTTTTTTGCTTCTTTTTCGCCATCATGAATCCAAGGCACTAGAGGAATATTATTCTGATACTCTAATATCTCAGAACTTGGAATGTAATTAGTACGAGGTAAATAATTATCAGAAATATTTATTAAATCAACAACATCATAGTGCCCATTAGCTGTACAAATAGCTCTTGGTGTTTTATTAAAAGGATTACTAACAAAAAAATGTGGACCAGAAAAAATACATTTTTCAAGTTTGTTAGAAAAACAGGTATAACGTTTAATTATTCCATCTTCTTGAGCATTAGTTTCATGCCACATTTCAGATGAAAAATACTCTCCTTTTAAATCTGCCAGACGTTGAAGTTGTTTTGCAAATTTTTCCAGCACACTAAAAAGCTGTTGAGAATGTAATGCTGGTAATCTTGCTTGTAATGCTGGGGTGTTTTCTGAGTCATACAGTTGAGAAAACAAGGCTAAAATTTCTTCTTTTACATGAATAATTCTTTTTGCATGACCTTCAATACTCCATTTATTTTCATCATCTTTAATACCTGGAACATTTCCATAGCCATTATGTTCAAAACAGATATTAATTGTTTTAGGTAGAAATAAATTAGATATATTATAGAAACTAACTTTTTGAAAATCTTGACTATAAATATTAATACTATACTTTGTATGGTGGTCTACATCAGTGAATAGCTGTAACTCATTAATAAATTGAAAATGATATTTTAATCTTGGATAAATTGCTTTTCTAAAATTACCCCCTTTTGGGTCATCATAAATACCTTCCTGATGAAGAAAACTCTGTATCCCTTCTTGATTAGAGAATAACCAACTCTGTGGAATAAAACATTTATATAGGTTTGTCTGAACACCTTTTAATAAAGGATAATTTTGAAACCCATTGAAAAAATTTTGCGAACCGTCAAAACCCTCATAGATATTAAAATAATTTGACTTTAGCTGAGAATATTGGGTAAAAAGTTCTTCTCTTAATTTACTTTGCTTATTCGCCGAAAAACTTCTTAATTGAAATAAAGGTTCTGCATCACCTAATACATCACCTTCTTGCCAAGTTATCTTTAACCAAGGAGGATTTCCTAATATAAAATCAAACCCTTTGTTATCTTCAAAAATATCCGCAAACTCTAACTCCCAATGAAAAAACCGCTTCTCCTGTGCAATCTTCGCAACTAACCCTAACCTCGGAAAACGTTCCGCTAACTTCTCAACATTCACCAACCCATAATCATTAACAAACTTCTGCACTTCATTCTTCTGTGCTGTCTCTGCAAATAAAGGTAATTCCGGTTCGGGTTCAAACATCATTTCCGTTTCACCCAAAATTACCGCCAATTCCATAAAATACTCGTATCTTGACGGTAATAATTCGGCTTTTTCAATCTGCCAAAACCACAAAGCACACCAATAATCCATGACAAATTTCAACCGTCGATAAGAGCTTGAATTACCCACTCCTTCGGATAATTTCTCCTGAGCTAATATCTTATCTTTGATTTCTAAAGTGCTATTTTGATGTTTATCTTCTTCACAACCAAATATATTTAAAGGATCGGTGGTACGCGATCGCATTTCTCGCAATTCTTTGGTGTGACGCTGCCAAAGTTCATCTATGCGTTGAGATAATGTCACCAAACGGTCAACGTCAAAGTCATCATACAATGCATGACAGAAATCTTTACGCCAATTATTAATCGTTCCAATTTCTGTTGGCGCTAAAGATTTGATAACCTTATCTGTATAGTTCGCCATTCCTGGATCGGGTAACAGGAAGTGAAATACTACGCCCTGTGGTAATTCTTCCCCTACCATCACCCGTTTTGGCTCATCCTCGTACCAACATGGTTGTCTCTTTTCACGGGGTATTAACGTAGTGCTGTAAACCTGACGACGCGCACCAATCAGCGAATTACCGCAATGTAGCTGCATCCCAAACCAAGGTACAAATGCTTTTCTTTTCTCTGGTTTGTAAATACAGTTCAACCACAAAGACACCTCAGCTAATTCTACCGCAACCGGGTTTAAGTCAATCCCATACACATTGCGGTCAGCCAAAAACATTTTTACTTTCTGCTTTTCCTGTAAATAGTCGTCGTGGGGAATGCGTTTATTTAACTCTTCCTGCTTTAACTCCAGATATTTCTCCGCTAATTGATTCACAGCTTCATTCAAAAATGCCGCGCTTCCCATAGCAGGTTCGCAAACCTTGAGCTTGAGAATATCATCTGCTGTTTTATCCTTGAGCAATTCCTTCAACGCATATTTAACCAAACATCGGGTTAACGATTCCGGGGTGTAATAAGAAGCAGAATTTTGGCGATCGCGTCCAGCTAACCGATAAATAAATTCACCTTTGCGGTACATTTTCGGCTTACCATCAGCATTAAATACCCGCTCCTCCATCGTATAGTTTTCTAAATCTTCCAACTTAACGAAGTAAGCAACATCCAATTCATTACGGTTATTATTGGCTTCTGATTCTTTACCAACTTCGTATAAATCATCTTCAGCGAAAAACCCGCGAAAGCAAAGCAGAGCCTCGTATACAGCCCCTAACTGGTTGATACCTAACTGCGCGTAAGAAATACGTCCCCGACGCTTACCTTTACCTTCTCGCGACAACGACATTAATTCAATTATCTCTCGCAGTACCTTGTTACGGAACTTAACGCTGTCCAGTAATTTCATCCGCTCCGGGTCAAATAAATGACTTTTTAAAGGAGCAAGTTCAAAGGAATCATGAATAACTTTATCGGACGAGAGAATTATCTTTTCCCCATTATTTAAAGCGTATCCTTTCCAAATTAAAGAAAATAACTTTTTCAAAGAAGCATGAATAAAAAACCCGTCGCTATCTTCTTCCGTTCGCAACTCAACTTGTTCCAACTCCCGCAGCGATTCTAAGCTGTAACCTTCGCGATAAATATCAGCATTCATCGGAGCGTAACCCAAATCCCGCCGTGCTTCAATGTAAAATAGAAACAGCAAGCGGTACATATAGCGCAGACATTCAATTGTTAATTGTCCTGCATCCAACTTTCCAGAAAACACTCCCGTTTTTGACTTATTTCGCAGATACCAAACAGCTTCATTACCCAATAACTCAATCGATTTCCGTAAAGCATATTTCAAATCATCGGAAACAGAAAAAGCATGACGATGAGAATTTTCATCCAATTCATCTAGTAAAGTTGCACCTTCACCGGGACAAGTATGTTCTCGATGCAGCAATGTTGCCGTTGCTGTTAAAGTATCGTTATCTTTGCGAGATAAAATTTCTTCTAAATCAAACCGCAACAAACGAGAAGCATTCCATTTAAAACGGTCAATCAAAACAATTTGATGAATATTAGCAAGTAATAACCATCTGGGGGGTTCGTCTTGAACAAATACCCAATCGGAAACAATATCTTCGATTGTTGGTATGTCCTTCGGACACGCTTCGCTAACGTGGTTGGGGGTTTGGGGTTTGTGGTTGGGAAGTGTTAGTTCTAAGATGTCGATAATTTCGTTGTTTTCGGGTAAAGCTTCTAGAATCCAGAGTAAGGGTAAACCGTTGCTTTTGTTGATTTGACAAATTAAAGGTAGAGATTCTCCCTCATCTAAAACTATAGTGCTAGGTTCAATCTCATATCCCAACACCCCAAAAAATTCAGATAACCATTGCTGCTGTAAAGAAAGACGCTGTACAACATCTTTTTCTTGATTAAACTGACTGCGTAGATAAAAGTAATCTTTCGTCAAACTTCCCAATAGTTCTGGGGGAGATTTCGTATTATTTTGTTCAGCAGTTTCTTTCCAAATTTTAGCAACATTCTTGATATCATCCTTGAGAATCGCATCAAGATAATGATTGGAATAAAACTCGTTTTCGTTGGTAATTCCTGTTAACTGGCTCATTCCCCATCCCCCTGCAATACAGCAATAATCTTGATATACGGCTCGGGTTCGGTAGTCATACTATCTTCTACCCATTTGAAATAGTCATCAAAAATACGCTCGATACGAATTTCTTCTGTTGACTTACGTTGATTAACTAAAGGAGTATCATCTGCATATCGTAAAGCTAGCTGTTGATGATGTTGACTTTTAAGTTTATTCAAACGGTCATACTGTTCTTGTAACTCGATATTAATTCGATTCTCAAAATCGTTTCGATCCTTAACCATTTTCTTCTTAGCTTCCGCAACCGCAATACCCCTTAAATTAAGTAGCTTTTCATCAATAGGCTGCATCCGGTTAGAAATATCCTTCTTACCCAAATCGGTACGTTGTAGCGTTTCTTCAAAATCTTCAATTTGCTTGAACTTACCGTTTTGAAATATTACGCTTACCCATTTATTAATTAAAGGTTGTCCGCGACGGTTAGGAATTACACTCAACATGACAAATACCACCTCACCAGCAATTAATTCATGCAAAGTAATTACAGGAGCTTGATGTCGTCCAAACAAAGTTAAACCCCTGTCATTGATCCAATTAACTACCGGGTGTAACTCCCACAGATATTGAAGAGATGACCAATCTTCCTCGGACTTCCGCGTTTCTTCAAGTTCCTCCATTACCCGCTTTTTGTCCCCAGACAATCGCAATGGCTCGTTGGATGCAGGTAAAATCTCTTTAGGTAAACGCTCAAATCGTCGCTGCAATTCTTTGGGCATTGTAAATTCAATCAGCGATTCTTCCTCAATAAACTTTAGCTGGAGCGGATTTTCCTCATTAACAGCATTCAAAGCAACACGAGTGTAAGTAAAATCATCAGCAAACAAACTCGGCATTTGCTGCATCTTTTCCCGTGCTTGGGGTTCCTCGCTGACTTCTACTTCCCCAAATAAGTCGGCAAAAAAATCATTAGTATTGTCTTTACCAGAAGCATCTGGTTGTAACCGAGTATCAAAACTTTCTGCGGTTTCTCCCGAATCTATGGCTTCTATTGCTTGAGATGTTACCAGTACCTCCTCATCAATATCAAATACCCCCATAAATACTGAAGGGTCGCCGATATTTTTTACTGCTTGTTCGTCCTTATCAACCAAAATACGAATAATCCGCTCGGCTTCGTCTACTCTTTCGTTAACCGAACGAGTCAGCATATAGCGGATTTGCGGCTGTGATTCCTGTCCGTAACGGTCAATGCGTCCGTTGCGCTGCTGCAAAGCCATTAAAGACCAAGGAATATCAAAGTGTATCAAACGATGAGAAAGATAATGTAAATTAATCCCTTCGGATGCCACATCAGTAGCAACTATTACCCGCAACGGCGACTTTTGATTACCAAAATCTTCAATTACTTTCATCAAATCAACGTCTGGCATACTACCATCCAAAGTAGCGATCGCATTATCCTTCAACTTTAAATCGCGCTTTAAATTCTCCTCTAGGAAGCGCATAGTTGCCAAACGTTCAGTAAAAATGACCAAACGGTCAGTAGAATCTTTACCTTTCCAATTAAACCCGCCATTATCGGATTTACCGATTAACTGTAATAACCTTTGATACTTGGAAAATCTTTTATCGTTAATTAGTTCTAAAGCACAAGCCAATTTTTCCAGTTCCAATAAATCGCCACTAAAACGCTCATTTTCTTTTCCCGATACCCGCTTGATTCGATTGCGTACCGTTTCCAAACAAGCCATAGGACTCGATAGCATTGCTTTGAGCAAAGTAGTCTTAAATAACTTGCCAGCCGAAGCTTTAGCGTCAATCTCAACCAGTTCTAAATTATCAAGAACATCAAACGCTCTCTCCTCCTGCTCCGAAGCATCAGCTTCCACCGCCAAAACCTGCCGTTCGGGAAACTTTTTCGCTAACTGTTCCAAAACATCCTTCTTAAAACGTCGGAAATACAAATCCCGAATATCATCCTTCGTGTAGTCCGACTCATTTGCGATCGCGGTGGGATCGAGCATATTCATCAAGCTCGCGAAACTTTCAGGACGACCATCGTGAGGAGTAGCCGAAAGCATTATTAGAGCATCGGAGCGAGTCGCCAAACGACTAGCTAATTTAGACCGTAAAGAAGCTTTACTACTGCGTTTTCTACGAGCAACATTATGAGCTTCATCTATGACAATTACATCCCAATAAGCTTCCTCAATATAAGTACGATATTCCCGGTCTTGCTTGAGGGTGTCAACAGAAACAATTGCTTTATCGTAATACTGGAAAGGATTGTGATTTGTGGGAATGCGAGAGCGAATACGCTGAATACCCACAGAATCAAGACGCACCAAAGGAATAGTAAAGCGCATCCAAAATTCCTTTTGAAACTGCGTCAGCATACTCTTAGTCGTCACCACCAAAATCCGCTTTGCTCGTCCCCGTCGCATCAACTCCGAAACCAAAATCCCCGCTTCTAAAGTTTTCCCCAAACCCACCGAATCCGCGATTAATAAGCGCTGTCTAGGCATCGATAACGCTTTAATTGCCGGGTCAAGCTGATAAGGTAAAATATCCATCGCAGCCTTATGACCGACATAAAGGTCGCTACCCGTCGGAGCAGTTTGTCGTAAATGCGCTTCAATAAACAACAGAGAATCTCGATAACCAGAAGTATTATCTGCAACCAATGCCGTACTTTCCGGGTCTAAAACCTCTAAATCGTCCTCAAGCTCCTTAATAAACTGCGCTGCACGACCTTTGATAAAATCACTTACTCCAACAACTTCAACCACCAGGAAGTCATTAGACATCCTAGAAGTTAACTTAATCAGCCATTCCGCATCTCTAACAACAATTCGCGCACCTGGAGCAAGTGTTTTCATCTCAAAGCAATCCTACAAAGCGAGTGGGAGTCGGTAGTTCTGTGGTAAAAATAGTTTCGTTAGGCAACAAGCTAGTGAAATAGCTACTTTGCAAACTGTTTTAACATGGGTGATTTAGTTAAAAATTTGGGTAGAAGCATGGCTTGTAAAAATATTGTATAAAATTACTTCCGCATACTGTAGCAAAACCTAAGTGTTTTTACAACATGTTTAGCTAAAAAAAGTAACTAATTTTATTTTTTTCAAGCAAATATACTTATCCAAATTAGAGATTGAAAATAAAATTATTCCAGTATAACAGGAATTCTTGGGTGTTTTAAGCGAGAAAAATGCTCATTATCAATGAAACTAATTAGATACTTGTTTTAATACAACCAGATATCAATTTAATTTGATGCCGAGCTATTTTTTTTTACAAAGTATATACGTAATTGATATTTTTTTTGAATCGGGAACAATAAAATTAAAGGTAAAAATAAACTTTATTAGTTTAATCGCAAAAATACTATTTACGTATAAACACAGAGTATCTACGTGATTAATGAAATACATCTAAAAATGAATTATTATGGCTGGTTATAAAACTCCACCAGGGACTATTGTAAATACGATAAAAAATCTTTTAAAAGAAAGATATAAACAGGGTTTTCCTATCATTAAAGAAATTATTCAAAATGCCAAATTTTTTCTCAACTGCTGGTATATATTATCAGCAGTTCTTGTTTTACGGCTCACGCCGATGAAGCTGTGAAGTCTGTAAAATCAAAAATTTTAAAACATGAAAACGCCACAACAAATAGCCAGTGATTTAAACCAGTTTTATGGTTCAGCTACTCTCTACAAACACTGGCTGGGTTTGAAATATACCGATGGTATAAAATGCTTGGCTCACGAAGCAAATTGTTACTGGTTGCTGGATGCAATTGCTTGACATCAAACGAAGAATTTACTATCAGATCCAAGACTGAGAGAATTTCAAATCTGGCATTTACAAGTTAAAGACAATTCCGGTGTTCTGATATGCGAGTGGGACACCAATCAAGAAGTTTTACGCCAAGAAATTGAATATACAGATTTTCCATTGAGCCATATCAAGCTGTATTTAGTTGAAAAAGTCTTAATGCTTCCAAACGAATATTAAAGCGCATCACACACTTTTAGCTACAGGAGAAAATCATGATTCAAGCGATTGGTTCAGAACAGGTATTCGTCACAAATCTCGAACAATTTATGACTAAAGCCGACAAATTTATCAAAATTTATTATTCAGGTGTCAGCGATGAAAATCAAGTGAGAGAAATGATGCAAGAACTAAAAAATTTGGTATTCGATACAGACTTGCAGCAGTTAGAAATTGATTACCAACATAGCTGCGAAATCAAGGATTTAATGACAGATTATCATGATTCCTGTTGGTACTGATTACCACAACTTTACCTATTGGAACACTCCAACTTCGATGAGCTTACGCTCAGAGGAATATGAAGTTAATGAAATATGTATCTTATGGCTGCACGTAAATCCTCTACACCCAACTTTCAAGCAATCGATGATTCCGTTTTAGGCGAATACGGAGTTAGCAATTACTCTGAACGCTTATACTCAAAAGTATACTATTCTATTCGTTCTTTATGTGGACTTCTCGCAAAACGTAGTTTTCAGGATTTCAATTGGGATACATTTAAAGAACGCTTTGTCTCGGATTTCGGAAAAGTTGAAGAACAGCGATTCTCTCTAGAACAACTACTTGAATTCGCAAATCGGAAATTCGGTAAAACACTTGAAGATTTGGTAGTACTAAATCAATTATCTTGGCAGCGCAGACGAGAATATGCAGAGCGTGTAAATGCAAACGTTAGTCCTCAAATAGAAGCCGAAAATTAATGTTGACATTGTAAATAAAATCAAAAGGGGGGATAAAGAAGATTTTATTCTCCCTTTTTGCTGTCAGAAATTATTTCAAATCTATCATCAATTCAAACACTTTTCACTTCATAAAAATCAAAATCATTTTCCGATATTAATATGTTGAATAATAGTTACGTTGTTTGGAAAGGGGCATCTCTAATAGACGGTTCTCCTATAGTTCTAATTTTGACTGGCTTTGTTTCTCCTAGTTCAAATCGCAAGACAGGAAGGTTGATTCAAAGCTGGATATTACAACAAGAATTCGCTCCTACTTTCGCGGCAAAAACAGGTTTAGATGAAGGTATTTGTGGCTCTTGTAGTTTAAAATTGAGTCAGACAGGAAGCTGCTATGTCAATCTCGCACCAATAAATAATATGTACCGAAAATATGTAGCAGGTACTTACTCAAAATTCAGCAAAAACGAAATTGAAGTTCTCAGACGATATCATTATCCTATCAGAATTGGTTCCTATGGAGACCCAACAGCAGTACCATTTGATGTATGGAAACCGATTATTTTAGCATCAGGAAGTCATACAGGGTACACCCACAATTGGAAAAATTGTAAGCCAATTTGGAAACAATATTTAATGGCTTCTGTGCAAAGTGAATCGGAAGCGCGTGTTGCTCAAAGTCAAGGCTGGAGAAGTTTTAGAATTATCGCTCCCAACGCACCTTTGAATGATAATGAAATCCTTTGTCGTCATACTGAAGATAATATGATACGGTGTGAAATTTGTATGTTATGTGATGGAAATTCCTCTAAACCAAATATTGCTGATAATGTGCATGGTTTGAACTGGAAAGTATCTAATTTTGTGAAATATTCTGAGTCAATATCTAATTAGTTGGAATGAACGCTTGTGATTACTTACCTTTCTTAATCTATCACAAGCTTTCAAAAAAATTAAAAACAGTTTTTGTAAGGTCATACTAATGTCAGAAATTCTAAGCGAACCTCAATTTCAAATATTTACTCATCCGAAAACTGGAGTTAAAACCGGAAGAATTTACTTTCCCGTATTGTTTTTAGTTGATTATCACGAAAGTATTTCTCAATGGCTACAAAGACGGGAAGTTCTGTTTGAGGAACGCGATTTGAAGCAATATGGGGATGGCTCGTTTCGACTATATTTCAGGACAAATAATTCCCTCGAAACTGAATACTGGCAGTTAGTAAAACCCCTTACGGGGAGTAAAAAATGAAATTTACGAGATGTAGTAGCGGTGAATAACTTATGAATTTAAAGTATCATAATTTTCTAGCTGATGCGAGCAATCAATATTTAGCCATTCCTCATCCTCAACCGATAATATCCCAAGTCCCGCAACCAGAGAAAATCAAACATACTTTAACTGGTTCGAGTAAAGCGGTAATTGGAACAATCCAAGTTTTACATCAACTCGGTTATGCCAATATACGTGATTGGACTCCATTGCTACCAACTTCCAATCCTGGAGAAGTCATGAGTATATTGGTACGTTCCATAACAGTGCAGCAATAATAATTCCTGCGAATACTTTATCCCTAACAAAGGGATATTTTTTTCCAACAATAATTTCCGGCATTATCTATAATTAACTTGTTAATACAAAATTACTATTTATTGCTAAATTTATTTTTTCACACAACAGCCAGCATTGTGTATAATATTTGCGCCCGAATCCAAAAAACAATGTCCAGCGCATACCAAGTTAACCCACAACAAATAAACGCCACTCAATCGCAAGAATCAATCATGGGAGTGGTTGAACGCTCTTACTATCACTCCGAAGAATCGGGTTACACGGTGGCGCGATTGCAACGTCCAAGGGTATCGGAATTAACTACGATTACGGGAAGTTTTGCAGGCATTCAACCAGGACAAACGCTTCAACTTAACGGCTTCTGGCGAGAACACCCGCAATACGGTTTGCAATTTCAAGTTATCAACTATAAAGAAACTAAACCAGCCACAATCACAGGAATAGAAAAATATTTAGGTAGCGGTTTGATCAAGGGAGTGGGACCAGTAACAGCAAAGCGTATCGTCGCTCATTTTGGTACGGAAACCCTCGATATTATTGATAGCCAAATTGAGCGTCTGCAAGAAGTTAATGGTATTGCCAAAAAGCGCATTGCCATGATTCAAAAAGCTTGGAAAGAACAAAGAGCTATTAAAGAAGTAATGGTATTTCTTCAAAGTCATGGTGTTTCCACAACCTACGCGGTGAAAATTTACAAGCATTATGGCGATTTAGCAATACACAAAGTCAAGGAAAACCCTTACCAGCTAGCAACTGATATTTATGGAATCGGTTTCCTCACTGCTGACAAAATTGCTCGTAATTTAGGCGTTCCCCCAGACTCGGAATTTCGATACAAAGCTGGTATTATTCACGTCTTAAGCGAAGCCGCAGATTCGGGACAGAATAATTCGTAATTCGTAATTCGTAATTCGTAGTTAATTAAGATTACATTTAAAAACTGAATATGAGATAATTATTAATAATTAAGTGACGTTATAAAAATGATTAATAATATTAGCATAACTGACAGAACGAAAAAGTTTGCAGTTAGAATTATAAAAGCTTGTTGCTTCCTAGATGAAAAACCAGGAGTTAATCGAATAATATCAAGCCAATTACTTCGTTCTGGAACATCTATTGGAGCCAATGTTAGAGAGGCACAATCGGCACAGTCTGATAAAGATTTTCTTAGTAAATTAGAAATTGCATTGAAAGAAGCAAGAGAAACTCAATACTGGTTGGAAATTATAATTGAATCTGAGTTAGTAGAGAAATCTAAGTTTGATTCTTTACTTCAAGAAGCTAATGAAATTGGCAAAATATTAGTTTCTTCCACTAAAAAGCTCAAACAAAAATAATTACGAATTACGAATTACGAACTACGAATTATTTTGGCACGGGGTACAAGCGATTAGCGAGATGATTACGGATTTGATTCCCAAACTTGGCTTTAACCCTGCAACTGATGTACAAGTGCTTGCACCAATGACAAGAGGGTTAGTAGGTACGCGCAATCTTAATAACGTATTACAACAATTAATTAACCCTCCCTTACCGCAAAAGGTGGAAGTAAGTAGAGGTGGAATTATTTTTCGGGTGGGGGATAGAGTTATTCAATTAACTAACGATTATCAGCGCGAGGTGTTTAACGGTGATATGGGTTTTATTATTCATATTGATACTGAAGAACAGCAAGTAGTAGTAAAGTTCCAAGAACGCGATGTTATTTAGGATTACGCCGATTTGAATGAACTGGCTTTGGCTTGGAGCGTTAGTATACACAAATCCCAGGGTTCGGAATATCCAGTTGTATTGTTGCCATTATATTCGCAACATTTCGTCATGTTGAACCGGAATTTGCTTTATACTGGCTTAACTCGTGCAAAAAAGTTGGCGATTATTATTGGCAGTAAGAAAGCTATAGGGATGTGCGTTCGTTCTAGGAAATCTCAGGAACGATATACTCAGTTGCAGCAAAGGCTGATGAAAGCCGAATAGATAGTGAAGGTGTTGATGCTCTTTCTTGAACGTACCGCATTATTTAGTTAAGACCTAAACTACGCGCCACCTTGGGGTTATAAGTTAATAATTTCAAGATTTCTATAACCGGAACCTTCGCTTCATTCAATGAAATAACGGCTCTTGCGTACCTAACGTGCTAAATTAATATTATGATGCCAAGAAAGTAAAGCTCTAATCTCAAAATTGCGAAAATTTCTAAAGCCAAATGCATTTCGTTTTATTAGCTTCAATTTATTATTAAT
>Ga0209911_100072_pt1 | contig 105184 bp, 94 predicted proteins | sample FECB21metaG_FD_188301 | JGI IMG/M metagenome (GOLD analysis project Ga0209911, IMG submission 188301) | Cyanobacterial communities from the Joint Genome Institute, California, USA - FECB-21 (SPAdes) (version 2) | ecosystem: Environmental > Aquatic > Thermal springs > Hot (42-90C) > Microbial...
AATACACCGAACCAACCGATATATAAACGGTTGTTGGTGCTGGTAATCCATCCGCAGAACTGTTCCCACGCACTGGCGCTCTCGCGTCTTTGTAATGTGGTTGTCATGGTTCGGATAATTGCTGTTTTTTATGATTTAGTAGGTCTTTCGACCCATGTACTTATACTAAAACAAATATTTCAGTTTGTAAAGCATTATCAGAAAAAAAAGTAACGAATGCTGCGTTTTGCGGTTGGACTATTGCTTGAAGAGCTTACTGTGTAAGGATAAAAAGCGAAGATTCAAAAAAATAATTTATCGTTAATTAAACTAATAAACCATAGAGAGTCGCCACATTAATCAAGTTTAAGATTTGATGCAGCTTGTTCAATATCCAGAGTCAAATACTTATCGAGGGGCATATACATCCAATAAAGAGATATTTGTGGATCTTGGCTAGTTTTCTGAAAACCCATTGCTAATGCTAGATTTTGAGCGGATGGATGAATGGTTAAGGTATACAAATCGCAAAGATTAGGGAAATCTGCTTGCATATTGATTAAAGTTTGGCGAGCATCCTTTAATAATTGACATAGATGATTTTGCTGCTGATAGTTCGGGTCTATTTGAAAGCTACGAATAAAAACAGAAGTACAATTTTCATCTCCAGGTGTTGCAATATTAAAAGGGTCGGTTTGGGTAGCAGTACTTAAATGTAAACTTTTGCTCGGAGGTAGAAAAAAATTCTCCTCAGATTCGCAAGCCACAGGATAAAGAACGCAAATACCAACGGGATCTTGAGTATCGTCGCGACGTAAAACCCGCATTCCTTTTCCATATTGTTTAGCCCAAGTACGCAGTATCCTAGCGATTCTGTGGGGTGCAGCGGTAGTTTTTTTGTTCATCCAGTCGTAGTTGCTGGCTAAAAAAGTCGCAGCGGGTATAGCGTCAGTACGGGGATTAAAGCTATCAGTGACAAGCTCTGTTGACTGAGTAGGTTTTGTCGATTGATGAATATCTGGTAATGGGGAACAGATCCGAATACAAATATTATTGCCGTCAAATTCCTTTTCAACCAGTCCTAGAGCCACCAACTTATCAATCATCATTCCCGCAGCACGTTCGCTTCCTCTGTCTTCTTGTGCGTAAAATAGTTCGTTGGCTTCACGGTGAGTACAAGAGACAAAACCTTGAGGTAAATCGAGTTCCGTTAAAGGTTTGATTGCAATTCCTAATTCTTGCTGCTGCTTAAGCAATAAATAAGCCCATAACTTGAGAAAACATTCAGATCGACGACGTGTTAAACCGACTTTTCCTTTAAAAAGGGAAATATACTTAAGTCGATGTTCCACACAAAACCACTCATCAATGTTGAGCAAATCCCTCACCGCTGAACTCCCCGGTAAATTGTTCTAAAAGTTAAGTCGCAATAGTCATTATGAATCGATTCACCATACTGTATTGCTTAACTTAAGAAAAACTTCACCTCACTTCAGGGAATTTCTCAAAATTTCACTGTATCTTCACTGACTTCAATGGTTTTTATGGGGTTGCTGCTCAATCGTTGCGAATACAGAATCCCAACGATAACAATACTGCTAAGAACTTGAAAGGAGACAAATGATGAGCGTTTCACTTTTAGAACAGTATCAAAAAAATACATCTATCCAGAGAAGTAAATATTATCAGAGAAAAACAAAATCAGCAAATATACAGCCTGTATCTAAACTTGATTTAATCCAAGCTGTAATTGAAAGTTTTGTTGACGGAATTTTTATTCTGACAACACAAGGTGAGTTAGTTCATGCTAATGAGCGTGCGCGTCATATTTGTCAACAAGTAAGTGGAGGTATTGATCAATGTGAAATCCCTGATGAAATTCAACGTATTTGTCAGTCTTTAATCGAAAGTCGTCAATTATTTCCTAATCAAAATATATCGATTGAGTCAGAAATTGAGACATATAAATTAGTCAAGATAAGAGTTCGCGTTCGATGGTTACAAGCAAATCAAAGTAATGAGAATTACTTACTAGTTACTTTAGAAGACCGCAAACAAACTAATCAAAATATGGCGATTTCTGAAGCTATAAAATATGATTTAACCGAAAGAGAATCTCAAGTTTGGTTGTTACGTCGAGCTAATTATTCTTACCAAGAAATTGCCGATGAACTTTATATTACCATCAATACAGTTAAAAAGCACTTGAAAAATATTTACGCGAAACAACAGCAGACAGTTAATTAAATGGTATGACACCTAATTTTTCTCGAACTTCACTTAAAGAAGTAGCCCAATCAGATTCAATATCCCAATCAATTAATTTTTTCGCCATTTTGCCATTTTTGATAGTATGAATAACTTCTTGTAAATTACATTTATGTATTAGTAAACCAGCTAATACGAGTATGGCGCTAGAAGGGCGAAAAACTTGAGAGCGAGTGAAAGCTTGTAATATGAATTCATCATTTTTCGATGGAGAAAGTCCGGTAACAACGTGCCAAATGTCGTGAGTGCGCTGTATCCAATCTCCAGATTGTAGCGGTTCAAAACCATTTTCATCGAAAAACCGGGCTACTTCTCTACCTAAAGTACCTTCAGGAAGTTGACGTAATTCTGACAGATTAATGTGTAATTCTCGTCCAGGATAAATCTGGGGATTTATCGTTTGAGCCATCTTTAAAATAAAGCCGAGATTCCCTTTGTCCATAGTTGAATTTATCCTGTAAATAAATTAATACTTCAGAATTTTTATCTTTGAGTAATCACGTTACGAAAATTCGTTTAGGGTCAAGTTGATTTTAGGTTTTAGATTTCAAAATTTACTGTTAAATCTAAAATCTATCGGGAGATATTTAGTCATGTATTTATTTTACAACAATTACTTTTGAAGCAAAGTACCCATAAGGGTACCTTTTTTATTTATATATAGGAATCCGGTTTGATTTTTGTATACCCTTCGGGCACGCTACGCGAACGCGCAGCGTGGCGTAGCCATAATTATTTGTGTAGGGAGGCAAAAGGCAAAAGGCTGTCTTGCTTTCATGATTCTTTCTACAAGATTAAGGTGTACTGAGTTTTTTCAATTTTCAAGTAGGATTCCTATATATAATTTGTATTAGGATTGTATTCGGAGTCAAAATATTGCAATATAGATAACAGATTCAGATTATTTTTAAATTTGTTATTTAGATTATTTTTCATTTTATGATATTTTCTAATTATCGTACAGTTAGCTATAGTCCTGCTTATACGATTGTCCCTACCTACGAATGTTTTAATAGATGCACTTACTGCAATTTTCGTACCGAACCTGGAAATAGTCCGATGCTTTCTTTATTGGCAGCAAAAGATATTTTTCAAAGGCTGCAAAATCAAAATGTTTGTGAAATATTAATACTGAGTGGAGAAGTTCATCCACATTCATCACGTCGTGAACAATGGTTTAACCGAATTTATGATTTATGCGAATTAGCCTTATCAATGGGTTTTTTACCCCACACAAATGCAGGTATTTTAAGTTTTGAGGAAATGCAAAAGCTGAAGAAAGTTAACGTTTCCATGGGGTTAATGTTGGAACAGTTAACACCGGCTTTATTGCAAACGGTTCATAAACACGCACCAAGTAAATTACCGGAATTGCGATTACAACAATTGCAATGGGCTGGTGAATTAAAAATACCTTTTACAACCGGATTACTATTAGGAATTGGAGAGACAGAATTAGATTGGTGGGATACATTAGCAGCGATATCTCAATTGCATCAAAGTTATCAACATATTCAAGAAGTTATCTTACAACCGCATAGTCCGGGAAGTCAACAAAGCTTTGATTTTCCACCTTTTAATCCACATCAATTACCACAAGTAATAGCTAAAGCACGGCAAATTTTACCAGCAGATATTACAATTCAAATTCCACCAAACTTAATTACAGATAAACAATGGTTAATTGCTTGTATAGAAGCAGGTGCGAGAGATTTAGGGGGAATTAGTCCCAAAGATGAAGTAAACCCCGATTATCCGCATCTTCAGGAAAAAGAGTTGCGAAAAATATTACAGCCAGCAGGTGGGAATTTGATTGTGAGATTACCTGTTTACCCGCAATTTGATTGCTGGTTATCCGAGGAATTACAAATATGTGTGAAAAAGTGGAGGAAACAGTTTGAATTGAATTATTAATACTTCTGGCGTTCTTGTATCAAAGCATTTTTTACTTTTTCATATTCAGCTTGAATTTTATCAATTTGCTTTTCTACTTTCTCCCACATTTCATTTATTAATATAATTTCCAATTCCGCGCATAAAGCTGCTAAATTAGTTGCTCCTAATGTTGCACTACTAGAAGACATAGTATGAACCACTCGCTGAAGGGTTTTAAAATTACTATTAGTAAATGCAACTTGAATATCTTGTAAAAAAATCGGAGTTGCTTCTAAATAATCATTAATAGTTTCTATGATAAATTCTTGAGCATTGACTCCATAATTTAAATCGGCAATACGATAGATTTCTTTTAGTGCAGTAGTATCAATTATAGAATCATTTTTATGAGGAAACTCTGTTTGTTTAATTTCACTTACTTTGTCAATTTCTTGCCAATTAAACTGATAATTAGTGAGGATTTGTGTCAGTTGTTCAATGCGAAAGGGTTTAGCAAGAAAATCATTTATACCAGATGCTAAAAAATTTTTTTGTTCGCTTAAGATTGTACTTGCTGTTAATGCAATAATCCGGGGACGTACAGAAGGTTCCCACTCTTGACAAATATGTTGTATTGCCGTCATACCATCCATTTGAGGCATTTGTATATCCATCAATACAACATCGTAGGATTGACGACGCATTGCTGTAAGTGCTTCTAAGCCATTATTAGCAACATCTGCTTGATAACCCATTTGATGTAACATCAAAGTAATCATTCTTTGATTTGTTGGGTAGTCTTCTACTAATAGTATTTTCAACGGATATTTTTCGGCAATTGCAGTATTAATTGTAATATCAGATACTTTTGTTTTAGTTCCCCATTCTTGGTATAATTGTGTTTTAATTACGCAAGTAGTGATAGTAAAATAGAATATGCTGCCCTGATTTGGCTCGCTTTTAACCCAAATTTTACCACCCATTAATTCACTCAATTGTTTACAAATTACCAGCCCTAAACCCGTACCTCCATATTTTCTATTTGTAGAAGAATTTACTTGACTAAAGGCTTTAAATAAACGATTAATTCGATTCTCTGGTATACCAATTCCAGTATCTTGAACTGCAAACTGAATTTCGCAATTATTTTTTTCATCTCCAATAATTTGACGTTGCCTACTTGTTACTGAAAGTTCAATTCTTCCAGTTTCAGTAAACTTAATTGCATTGCTTAATAAATTAACCAAAATCTGCTTTAATCGGCTAATATCCCCAACAATAACTTGAGGAAGTTCGGGATTGTGGTGGTAAATAAGTTCTAATTGTTTTTCTTTTGCTTGAGGTAGTAATAAGGAAATTGCTTGTTCAATACAACTATTTAAATGAAAAGGTTCTTGTTCAAATTCTAGTTTTCCTGATTCAATTTTGGAAAAATCAAGGATATCATTAATGATTTCCAGTAAAGATTTACCGCTATGACAAATAGTATTAACAAATTCTTTTTGCTGTTCTGATAATTGAGTATTTAATAAGATATCAGTCATCCCAATTATCGAAGCAATTGGAGTACGTATTTCATGGCTAACCATTGCTAAAAACTCTTGTTTTGCAAGTTCAGCTTGTTTGCGGTCTGTCATATCTCGTATAATATAAACATAACCTTGATAATGCTCAATTTCTGTCTGAACTTTCGAGCATGAAAAAGCAACTGGAATTGTTTTTCCAGTTTTGGTTTTGCAAACTGTTTCCACTTCTTTAACTAAAGGAGTGATCGGACCAAATAAAGGAGTTTCAACGTTTCCTCTTTTTTCTATTTCTTCTTTCCAACTGTCAATTTCTTGTAAAATAGTAGAAATAAATTTACCACAAATTTCTGTTTCATCGTATTCTAATAAAATTTGTCCAGTACGATTGATAGTTTTGATTTTTCCTGATAATGTTGTTACTAATAAAGTATCTGCCATTGATGTGACAATTTGGTCGATATATTGTTTAGAAGCACTTAAAGTACGCAGTAACAGATTAGCTTCATTCGTACCTTGGACTAAAGATTGTTCGAGAATCATTCGTTCTGTCACATCTTCAATCACTATCAATAGTTCATTACTAATTTGATTATTTTTGAGATTATTACCAATACAAATATCAATATAAATTGGATTTAATGTTTTTTGATTCCGAATCACTCCCCTCAATTCAAAGCTCTCTTGTTTCCCCGTAATAATATCGTTAGCAATTATTTCAATTCCAATCAATTCGGGAAAATTAATTCGGATATCTTGACCTAAATTGACTTCATTAAAACTGTCAGCCAGAAATTTTATTTTGGGAGATAATTCTATAATTTCCCACTTTTCGTTAACAATTAAATATTCAATACGCCGTAATGATAGTATATTTTCGGATACAGAGTTCATGTTATTAAATCATTGAATGTGTTAAATATTGAAATATTTTATCTACATTTGTCCCAGTTTTTGCTGAAGTTTCATAAGTTGAAACAAAACCATAATTATCTTTAAAACTATAATTTTTCCGATACTTTTCGAGATATTCTATATCAATTAAATCTGATTTATTCAAAGCAATTACAGCCTTAGCTTGGGGATTTGCTTTTAAGAATGCTTGAAGATGTTCTGAAATATTTTCTAGAGAATCTGGACAGGTAACATCACCGACTATAATTGCTCCTGTGGCTCCTTGAAAGTAGCTTGTAGAAATTCTTTTAAATTTATTACTTCCCTCTATATCCCAAATTAATAACTGTAATATTAGATGCTTTTGCTGTTCTGAATTGGTTACTTCTAAAGATTTACGAGAAATTTTTACTCCCACAGTGGATAGATATTTATCGTTGGATATCGTATATCACTAAACCCGATGCTTTGTGAATTAAAAAGATAGCTTGAGGAATAAAAGATATTGATTGTTTAACAATTAATTCCGCTTCCGAAACACCTTGTAATCTAGCTCGAATCTTACGTTGTATCCCTTCAAAACTCAGAGTATTTTCAATTTGTTCGTTAATTGCTTGAATAGTTTCTCCCATATACTTGGCAATTGTGTTACCAATTACTGGGTAAAGTGCATCCACAATTTTATCTTTTTCAAGTTCAATTTGTTTTTGAATCGCTTCTCCCATTGCGGGCGCGATCGCAGTTGCAAATTCCTCGGAATCTAGATTTATTTGCTCGGCAATTGCTATAGAAATTGCAGCGCCTAAAGCTATACCCATACTTTCTTTATCTTCGAGTCAGTTAAAAGTTAGCAATTAATTAACGTAGAGATGGGGCGTATTGCTACGTCTTGAAAAATTTAGAAGCGATGAACTAGTAACTTTTGATTTTCTTCCTTTCCTCAAAACTCCGCTTCAGAAGAACCATTAGACTGAGTTAATAATTCTGAGAGTTTTTTATCTCCATTTCTGAGTAACTTGACAGCAAGATTATCACCGTTTTCATCACCTACTTCGCGCAATATAGGAATGAATTCGTTTTCTTTAAGACGCATTCCCAAAGCAAATAATGTCTCAGCCATATCATCTTTGTAAACCTTGCTTTGTCTCAGACTAGAGAAACGTTGCTCAATTTCTTCTAAAACTAAATTTCGTAAAGCCAATACTTCTTCTAATTCAACTTTCGTTTGAGAAATGTCTTCTCGAATCGATTTTGTTTGAATATCTAATTGCTCATCCAGCGATTGTACACAACTGGAAAATTTGCGATTTAATCTATCTACTTGTTGACGTAAATCAGTTGATTCTTCTTCATGATTAAGGTTAAATAACTTTAGCTTTTTCTCTAAATTTTCAAATCCTACTTTTAATTCTGTAGTAAAACTAACCTTAAGTTGCTCAACATGAGAGCGCATTTCTTGTTGTAAAAGCGAAATATCCGATTCTAACTTACCAAATCTGGTTTCATATTCTCTAATCTGCGCTCCAAAAATAATATCGCGGATTTGATCGATGTTACCTAGCCTTTCCCGAACTTCTTCTCTAAGCATTTGAGTCATTGGGGATATCCCTTTTTGGTAGATGTACTGATATTTAAAGTTATTTATCAAATTCTGGATTAAGCCCATGCTGACAGTACTGTGAGCATTAAGCAAACAGAATCTATCTGTAGCACAAAGCTATTATTCCCACTTTTATGAAGTTTCTATCAGGGAAGACCAATATTTTTTTACCGCTCTGTGAGAAAATTTAGCTGGCTCACCTCTGCCACCGTATTGTCATAACAATCTTTCTAAATCTTGAGTAGAACGCTGACGATTTGGTAAACCTGTGAGGGGATTAATTTCTGCTTGTTCTCTTAGTAAACGATTACGTTCTAAACGGTTTAAAATACGAATAACTAATTCCGGAGCAATAACTGGTTTATGAATAAAATCATCATAGCAAAATAATATCTGGACGAACCCTTTTTATCGCATCTAAAGCCAGCTTTGGATTAATTGCGATCGCGGTTTGCAATCCTTGTTTTGTTGCGATTTCTACTAAAGCATCAATAAATGTTTGGTCTCGATCTACAATCAACAAACGAGTTGGCAATTCATGGGATTCAATGGAAGTTTGCTTATCTTCAACAAGCATTCTTTGATTTGTGATATGACCATGATTATTGCAGGAAGGTATGACATTTTTATGATAATTTAAACTATCGGCAGATTTAACAAACTTCTGAGTTAATAACGTATCGATGTTGCTTTAAATTTTCTTTGAGCTGAACTGTAAATTGCTCATCATCTTTTACAAGCAGAATCTTCATTACTGGGGAATACGGAAGTATTTTTTTACTTTGGTAAGTATATCCTACTGAAGTGGGGGGACAAGGGGATGGGGGGATGGGGGGATGGGGGGACAAGGGGACAAGGGGACAAGGGGACAAGGGGATGGGGGGAAATGAATAATAACTGTCAACTGTCAACTGTCAACTGTCCACACGCATCTACTAAAAGAAAGAGTTTGCTTGAAAAACCCTGGTGTAAAATAAATATAGATGTATATGGGGGACTAGTTTACTGGTCATAGATGCCTATAGAAACTATTTTTGGTAATCTCCAGGGTCTGAAACACAGCCAACAAAAGCAATTGCAGCGGCTGTATCACCAGCGTATACCGAGCGATAGTTTTACAACACCGGAATTCGCTCAAAGACTGGCGGCAATTAGTACTGAAATAAATCAGCCAGTATGTGCCTATCTCAACCGTCGTGGACAAGTGATTCGGGTTGGAGTAGGCACACCGTGTAAGACCCAAATTCCGCTGACAGAACTGCCGCGTTACGGTGCGGAAAGACTTAGCGGTATTCGTTGTATTGCTACTCAGTTAAAGCCAGAACAGCCTTCAGACGCAGCTTTAACAGCTATGGCATTACAAAGATTAGATGCTTTAATTGTACTTAATATTACAGGAACAGGATTTCAACGTCGGGGCGGTGGGGCTACTGGTTATGTTAAGGAAGCTTATTTGGCACACTTAGCACCTCAAGATGCTCGCGCTCTAATTAATAATTCTGCTTCTCAATTAGCAACCAGCGATTATTCTGCTCCAAGTTGGAAAGTTTCACCACCGATGAGTCTGGATGCATTGAGCAAACAAGACTTTCTAGATTTGGTTGAGGGGCTTGAAGAAGAATGGAAGCGGGAATTTGTTGCTAGAGAAGTAGATATCGACCACGATCGCGTTGTCATTGTTGGGGTTTTAACTCAAGATAAAACATCTCATCAACAATTCCAGGATACTTTGACAGAAATAAGTCGGTTGGTGGATACCGCTGGGGGACAGGTATTGCTCACCATGCAACAAAAGCGATCGCGAATTCATCCTCAAACGGTAGTCGGTGAAGGTAAAGTACAAGAAATTGCTTTGAGCGTTCAAACTTTGGGAGCTAATCTGGTAGTTTTTGATCGGGATTTATCACCAGCGCAAGTCAGAAATCTCGAACTGCAAATCGGAGTTCGGGTAGTTGATCGTACCGAATTAATTCTAGATATTTTTGCTCAACGCGCTCGTTCGGGTGCTGGTAAACTGCAAGTAGAACTCGCACAGTTAGAGTATATGTTACCGCGACTAACTGGTAGAGGTCAGGCAATGTCCCGACTTGGGGGTGGTATAGGTACGCGAGGTCCCGGTGAAACCAAGCTGGAAACCGAACGTCGTTCTATTAGTCGGCGCATTACTCGCTTGCAAAAAGAAGTAACCCAATTACAAGCACATCGAGAACGGTTAAGACAGCGACGACAGCATGAAGAAGTACCCACAATTGCCATCGTCGGCTACACCAATGCTGGTAAATCTACTTTGCTCAATGCTTTAACTAATGCCTCTGTTTACACCGCAGACCAGTTGTTTGCGACCCTTGATCCCACAACCCGCCGCTTGGTAGTTCCTCATGGTGAAACTGAAGAAACCCAAGAAATTCTATTTACGGATACGGTAGGGTTTATACACAAGTTGCCGGGGGCTTTAATGGATGCCTTTCGCGCGACTTTAGAGGAAGTTACAGAAGCTGATGCCTTAGTACATTTGGTCGATTTATCTCATCCGGCTTGGCTAAGTCACATCCGTTCAGTTAGGGACATCCTAGCGCAAATGCCCATAACACCAGGACCAGCGTTGGTAGTTTTTAACAAAATTGACCAGGCTAACAGCGAAACCTTAGCTTTAGCTAGGGAAGAATACCCGATGGCAGTGTTTATTTCTGCATATCAGCGGCTTGGTTTAGAAACCTTAAGAGAGCGTTTGGGGCAGTTAATTCGATATGCTACCGCTACCGGATAAACATTTAGACTACAAATTGGGCGTAAATTTTAAATTTAAATAAATTTACACTCCTGGAGAATTTTTCTTCAGGAGTAATTTTATATGGCGGGTTTCAGTTAAGTACATACAGCTATACAAATTTTATTTTGTCCCATAATTTCATTTTATTTCTGCGGAAAACACTGTGTATTTTTATTGTCAGCAGTCAATAAAACAGTGTAAATACTGAGGTATACCGTATTTAAACTGAAATATTATAAATTTGTTACGCACCTGGATTAAAGCTAACGCAATTGAGTCTGCTGTTGCTCCTGATAGTAGACTCATTCGCACTTACTTCCGTCAAAAGAATATTTAAAGTCTTAATTAACACTCAAAACAAAATAATTAAAAGTAATTTTATATACTTTTAAAGTAAATTCACATGAATTAGATATGTATCAAAAGTATCTTGTATCACTTTTAAACCATTAACAGTTATTTATAAAGTTTTAGAATTAAGAATTGCTGAGTCATCGGTACAGGAGCCGTTGCACAGCGGAGCCTGTGATGATCAGCGTTCCCCGATCAATATGAGGACGTTATGGCTGCCAAAGTAGAAATTTACACTTGGAGTACTTGCCCGTTTTGTATACGCGCTAAAAGTTTGCTGAAAAGAAAGGAGGTTGACTTTATTGAATACAGCGTTGATGGAGACGAAGAAGCACGGGAAAAGATGGCTCATAGAGGAGATGGACGACGTTCAGTACCACAAATTTTTATTAATGACGTGCATATTGGTGGTTGTGACGATATTTATGCTCTAGAGTCTCAAGGCAAATTGGACGAGTTATTGAGTTAGAGATTGCTTGATTCCCACCCCTGCCTTTCTCCGGGTGGGTTTTTGAATTTTGGATTTTAGATTTTGGATTTTGCGGAAAGTTTGGGGTGTAGATTCTCTTCCCCCAAAACTTTCCAAGACGGATTTTGGATTTTGGATTGAGAGTAAAGAGTGAAGAGTTTTTGACCTTTAACCTTTGACCTTAAACCTTATTACCCAAAGGGGGGATAATTTGAAAGGAATCACCGCAATATGAATGAAGGGTAAATTGAGGCAATCCTGTGAAACTAGCTTTTATTATCGATCCTATCCAAAATTTAGACCCGTGTCATGATACCAGCGTTGCCATCATGGAAGCAGCGTGTGTTTTGGGACATGAAGTGTGGATAACCCAAGCTTGGGAGTTGAGCGTTGTAGATAGTGCTGCTTGGGCGCATTTGCAACGAGTCGAAATTATCCCCGTTGAATTGCAAGAGCAAGGCTACAAAGCTGCAAATCCCTGGTATAAATTAAGCGATAAAACTAATACCTGTTTAAATACAATGGATGCTGTTTTCATGCGGACAGATCCACCAGTAAATGTTTCTTATCTTTATGCTACTTACATTCTCGACTATATCGACCAAAGTAAAACTTTGGTTGTTAACAGTCCCAAAGGTATCCGAGATGCTAATGAAAAAATGTATGCTCTCCAATTTACCCAAGCTATTCCCGAAACAATTGTTACCGCTGATAAATATTTAATTCGCAAATTTGTAGAAGCCCAAGGTGCAGCAGTTCTCAAACCTCTGGGAAACAAAGCAGGAGAAGGAATTTTATTTTTAGAACCAGGCGATCGCAATTTTAATTCAATAGTGGAACTGAGTACCCTACAGGGACGAATACCAGTTATGTTACAAACATTTTTAGCGGAAGCCAAACTAGGAGATAAAAGAATTATCTTACTTGATGGCGAACCAGTGGGAGCGCTTAACCGTCTTTCCGCTCCTGGAGAATTTCGTAATAATATGGCAGCCGGTGGTACGGTTGCTCAAACCGAAATTACTCCTAGAGAACGGGAAATTTGTACTCAATTAGCCAAAACTCTACAGAAAGATGGCTTAATCTTTGTCGGTATCGACGTGATCGGCGGTTATTTGACTGAAGTTAACGTTACTAGTCCTACGGGTATTCGCGAAATTGATCGGTTTAGCGATACAAACCTGGGACAAAAAGTTATTCAATGGGTAGAGCAGGCGAATCAAAACCACAAGTAATAATTAAATCCTTATTTAAGCAATTTTTGTAGTTACTAAACTCCTGGAAAATCAGCTTTTGTCAATTAATTGGGAACTTACAAGTTTGAAATAAAAGTAAAATAATGCACCAAATAACAAGTGTTAGTACAGATGAAATACCCAAAGATTATTACCAAAAAATTAGGCATTACACAAAGTATCGCCAACTCTTAATGTCGCTATTACGGCAGGCAATAAAACTAAGTTTTTTCCGAACCACGGGATCAGTTTTTGCGAGATTGTGGGAGGCATGAATGAATTTGATCAAAACCCTGCACCCCCGTTTTCCCGTTCAAAACTAAGTCAAACAGTAATCCACCCGGATGCACAAAAAGATTGCCAACCCATTTAATATCGGCTGCTCTCGGCTCTCAGCTCGGACATTGACTTTAGTTGTTTGGATTACGTCGTTTTTGAAGGAACGGAGGAATTTCCAATCCCGGTTTTGGTTTGGGTTCAACTGGCTTTTGAGAATTAGAATTAGTACTTGTTGATGATGGTTGGGGCATTGTCCGCCGTTGCTGTCCTGGAGGTGGGGCTACTCTACTATTCGGGGTAACGCTTTGCTGTTGCTGGGATTGAACTTCACCTGTAAACCCGGTAGCAATCACGGTAATTCTGACCTCTCCTTCGAGTCTGTCATCAATCACCGCTCCAAAAATAATATTAGCGTTGGGGTCTACTACTTCATAAATTGCTTCAGCTGCTGCATTCACTTCATGTAAAGTCAGGTCGCTACCGCCAGTGATATTAAATACCACACCTCTAGCCCCTTCGATGGAACATTCGAGCAAAGGTGAAGAAATTGCCGCGATCGCCGCTTCGCGAGAGCGTGATTTGCCAGAACCAATACCGATTCCCATCAAAGCTGAGCCTGCATCTGCCATTACTGCTCGCACATCGGCAAAGTCAACGTTTACCAAACCGGGAATAGTGATGATATCGGATATACCTTGTACACCTTGACGCAATACGTCATCCGCATAACGGAAAGCTTCTTGAACTGGTGTTTGTTCTGGGATCACTTCCAAAAGTTTATTGTTAGGAATGATGATTAAAGTATCTACCCGACTTTTCAAAGCCTCAACACCCTGCTCTGCTTGACTGGTACGACGGCGACCTTCAAACACGAACGGACGGGTAACTACACCAACAGTCAAAGCACCGATTTCCTTGGCGACTTCAGCCACAACCGAAGCTGCACCCGTACCAGTACCACCTCCCATCCCAGCGGTGATAAATACTAAATCGGCTCCTTCTAAAGCCGCTGCAATTTCATCTCTTGATTCCTCTGCTGCTTTTTGCCCGATTGCAGGATTACCACCCGCACCCAAACCCCGCGTTAGCTTTTGTCCGATTTGCAGGCGACAAGGAGCCGCAGCCATGGTTAAAGCTTGAGCATCGGTGTTAATCGACCAAAATTCTACTCCACTCAAATCGGAAGCAATCATGCGGTTCACAGCATTTCCACCACCACCACCAACACCAATTACTTTGATGTTGGCAACCCTACCGGGAACGATATCCCCAATCGGATTTTCTTCGGGAGCATGGTTATTATTGCTGTTCTGCCCCAAACTCAGTCCAGAATGACCAAAAGGGTTATTGGTACTCATTCCTGCTAAGGAGATTCCTTGCTGTCCGGGAGACTGCGAGTTTTTATAGGTAAGCCCTTGGTTATTGTCAAGTGTCATTGGATTTACGTGCATTCAGATAAACGACTTTTAGGGGTGTTATTTACCCGCTCGCGTCAACTCTACATAAACACTGCCCCAAAAGAAAAAGTTCGGGCAATGTTTTTTTGTCCTCTGACTCTCCAAAAGCGATGCAACGCCGGAGAGTGCGAAACTTGTTTTAGTTGGCGATCGCGAATATTCCACGATAGACAACTAACCCAAGAGTTGTAAACTTAAATGTTTACTCAAAAAAAGAACTCTATAGGTTCAACCGATTTTACTATTTTTACTTGTTCTTGCCTTCATATATGCCCGGCAACTCCTAATTATTCTTGTTAATCGATATTGGTCATCAATTTTACAACTAATAGTGTAGTATTTGTGCTTTTGGCTTATCCCCAGAAATACTGGTTTAATTTCAAAATATTGAACACAATTAAACAAGTAATACACTTAATTCAACCATGGAAATGATGACCTTAAAATTCGTTTACCAATATATATTGCGAGTCATGAGGACATAAATTATCTTTATCTAAAATAAATGTTTGGCTCCTCAATTCGGATTCCTGCTCCTATGATTTGTAAAGATGTGTCAAAAAGATGTCTTTTCGACTAATACGCTTACCACCGCAATCCACGTAAAATAGATGCATTATATTTTTCCAACCCCAACCGGATCATCATAGATTGCCAGACATCTTGCACCCTTGGATTTAAGCGTAACTACAATAAAGGGCAGATTTATACTCCCTAACGGTAGGTTTTTGATAACTTTGCCAAACTTAAGACGACACAGCCATGTTAATTGTGGTTTAGGTTACTCCATAAATAACAATCATTAATATATATTTATCAGCATAAAACTTATTTACAAACCAGGAGTGTTTATACATTTGCCACCATAGGAATATTTTAAGGAGTTTGAGAGTTAATTCTCACTGCTTTATGGTTCATCTGTACTAAAATTGTTTCCGGATTTGTTAAATCTATAAACTCAATTTGACTCATTTTTACCTTGGCAGGTAAACGGCGAATTTTTGCCAACAATTTGACTTTTTCGGCTAATTCAGAAGTTGGACTTCCAATATGTACTCTTCCGAGTTCTGTTTTTAAAATTATATTAGTAGGATTTTGGCAATTAATTTCCATGACTTTGACTAAACTGTTAGTTACTTCTTGATAAAGCTGTTTCCAAAAGGGACGACACTGCTGAAAATCACCAATTAGTTTGAGACTGGGTAATTTACTGGCGGGAATTGATTCGTAATTTTCCGTCTTCATCTCAACACCATTGATATCTACTAATCCTTCTAATGGTTTTTGATTTTGAGAATTAGTATCCTCAAGACTACGAGTTTGAATAATCGCAACAGGTAATATTTCGGATACTTGGACTATTAGTCCCGGTGGAAATAAACGACGAGTTACGGTTGCCTCAGTTATACCTGGTTGCTGCTTTAAAGATGCACTTAAACGACTTGGTTCAACTCGCCACAAAGACTGGGGATAGGATAATGGCATTTTTGACTGTATCACTTCATCGGAGAATAACTGATTTCCAGAAACAGTAATATCTTTCTTACTTTTGAGTACCCATATTGGTTGAATAAAAAACCATAACAAACCACCCGCTAACCCTGTAATTGCTAAAGTTCGCCAGATTTTGCTAATAATAATTATCTGTCTATTGCGACGTAATTTTTCGCGACGACCTGACAATTCTGTGGAGGAAACTGATAATATTTCCGGCATCTAAACCTCAAAATGCATTCTTGTTCAAGTTATTGTACGAAGATGAATAAGTTAGTTTCAGTCAAAGCTTTGAAAATCAGTAATCTATTTTACAAGTATTTTTATCTAATTTCTCCCATCACAATAAAGACCCGAATCATTGACGTATATTTTTGCTCTAATGTAGCCTTTTTACTTGAGAGTGACATTTATTTGCAAGTCAAAACGCTACAAATAATCCGATAAAATCACCATCGCTGTTATTCATATCTTTTTTGCAAACATTAATCGCCCTTTGTAACTCACTCAACAATTAAATTTCACATTATACACACTCAACGCTTACTGTATGAAAAACTAATACCAATTTATTCCTTTTTGACAAAAAAAACACACATCTATTTAAATTGACTTGACGTATATTCAAAAAAATGATATGCATGGTTTGCAACAATTAATACTTAAGTAAAAATTAAGGAGTTATACAAAATAGTTTTTTTATACCAAAAACGAATTAGGCTATTCAATACAAACGAGTCGCCGGTACTCCGCCGTTTCACGGTGGAGCCTGCGGTTCCCCGGTTATAGTTGAAACCACGTATTTTTGTCAAAGTTCTGCTTCTTGCGGTATATAAAGGCAAATACGAGCAGGAACATCAGGGAAAGGAAAAATCAACCAGACCTCGGAACTAGGGAGCGAGGAAGCTCAGTATTTTAGAATTGAGTTAGGGTTGATGGTAATTATTTATATCAAGTGCATCTACATGAAAACTACATTAAATTTGTCAAGGTTTTTTAAAACCTGTAATCCGAGCAGAACCCTGGTAATGGGTGATGATTCCGATAGAAGATACTATATAGATTTTTCTGAGGTACGGGGTTGCAAAATCGTCGAGGAATTAAAACGAACTATTGTCCGTATTTCTCCTGATGAACCAACTTGCCAATTATTTACAGGTCATATTGGTTGTGGTAAATCAACTGAATTACAACGTCTCAAAGCAGAATTAGAAGAAGCGGGATTTCACGTAGTTTATTTTGAATCCAGCCAAGACTTGGATATGGCGGATATAGATGTCAGCGATATTTTGCTGAGTGTAGCTCGCCAAGTAAGTGTCAGTTTAGAAGCGATTAATATTAAGCTCAAGCCTGGCTATTTTGCGAATTTATTCCGAGAAATCGGCGATTTTCTGCAAACTCCCATCGATATATCAGCAGAAGCCGAATTTTCCTTGGGTATTGCCAAAATTAGCGCTAAAACGAAAGATAGCCCCCAATTACGTTGTCAACTCAGGCAATATCTAGAACCCCGTACAAACAGCATTTTACAAGCGATTAACGAAGAGGTACTAGAGAAAGCGAATAAACAGCTACAAATGAGGGGGCAAAAAGGAATAGTTGTAATTATTGATAACTTAGATCGAGTTGATATGCGTCCGATGCCATCAGGGCGATCGCAACCGGAATATCTGTTTATTGACAGGGGTGAACAGTTACGGCGGCTGAAATGTCATGTAGTTTACACAATTCCTTTAGCGTTGATTTTTTCTGGGGAGTATGAAACGCTGAAAAATCGCTTGGGTGGTGGTATTGCTCCCAAAGTTTTGCCGATGGTACTAGTGCGTCAAAGAGACGGTAGTGATTGTGAAGCGGGAATGTCTCTGTTACGTCAATTGGTTTTAGCAAGAGCATTTCCCGAAGTTTCTGCCGATATTAGATTGAAATTGATTGCGGAAATATTCGATAATTCCGAAACATTAGATCGTTTGTGTCGAGTCAGCGGTGGTCATATCCGCAATTTATTAGGGTTACTTTACAGTTGTTTGCAGCGACAAGACCCCCCCTTCGAGCGTTCTTGTTTGGAAGCTGTAATCAAAGATTATCGTGATGATTTACTTTTGGCTATTGACGATGAAGAATGGCAATTACTGTATGAAGTAGTCAACCAGCAGACAGTCAAAGGTGAATCTGAATATCAAAGATTACTGCGGAGTATGTTTGTTTTTGAATACCGAGATGTTAGAGGGCGGTGGTTTGGGATTAGTCCAGCATTAGCAGAAACCGAAAAAGTCCTTGCTTGGGAAAATTCTGAATACAAAATTCCGGCAATTCCTTAAAAGAAAAACATCAATTCTCTTCTGTTAACTGATAACTGATAACTGATAACTGTTTATGAGTGAAAATACAACTCTTACAGACATCGCAATTTCCAATCAACATACCCTTCGTAGACTGATTCGAGCAATTGCGCTTTCAAGCGGTCAATTTTCTCTGATTTTAGTACGGTGTAATTACACCGAGTTGTGCAAACAAATATTAGACAATATCCGCTCACAAACCAAAGACGTAAATTTACGAGAAGTATTTTTATCTCCGTCAACTACAGCTTTACACAGCACCATAGTCTCAGAACTATTTTTGAATATACCAGCAGTAAAAACAGATTCTTTACCAACTGCTGTGATGGTATTCGGACTTGAATCAGTAGCAAACTTAGAAGATTTACTCACAGGGATTAATCAAGCAAGAGATATCTACGCCGATACCTTTCCTTTTCCGATAGTTTTGTGGCTCAAAGATGAAGTAGGGTCATTACTTTCGCGGTTTGCACCCGATTTTAAAAGTTGGGCAGCAACGACAATTAAATTTGAAATGGCTGCGGATGATCTAGTTAATTTGATTCAACAGCAAACACAATCATTGTTTGACAAAGTGATAGATGCAGGAGCGCAAAAATTCTTATCAAATGCAGCCTTACTTTTAGATCCTAAATCCCAACAGCGTCGAGAAATTGAATCAGCACGTAACGATTTACTTCGTCTTTACAACATCAAACTAAAACCTCAATTAGAAGCAAGTTTGGAATTTGTAATCGGACGAGATAACTACGTCAACGACAACATTGACAAAGCACTATTTCATTACCAGCGCAGCTTAGAACTTTGGGAAGAAGAAATCAAAACCAACTCCCCCTCTCCCCCTCTCCCCATTCCCTAATTCGTAAAGCAGTAGTAATGTTCCACCTAGGGCTGTGCTACCGACGCTTAGCCGATTTACAACCTGCTGCCAATATCAGCTTCTGGCAAAATGCTTTGAATTGGTTTAAACAATGTTTAGATATATTTGAAACAATAAACAGAAAAGACTTAAGCGCCAAATTCATTTTTCCCGCTTGTGAAATGCTGCAATCCTTGCAACAGTGGGAAGAATTATCACAACTAGCAACATACTCTTTAGAATTACACCAATCATTTGCGAATAAAACATTAATTGCTCAAAGTTACGGATTTCTTTGTGTTGTGGCTGCATCCAAATGCGATTGGTTACAAGCACATGAATTAGCAAATATAGCTTTGTCGATCGCCGAAGAAGTGCCAGAAGTCTCCCGTCAGCAAGAAAGTTGGTATCTTCTATTACTTGGACGAGCTTTACGAAATTTGGGCGAATGGGACGAAGCCGTTAACACTTTGGAATGGGCAAAAGTAGTTTGTGAAGCGCAATACGAACCATCGTTGTATCTGGAAATTGTGGAAGAATTACGCTCCCTTTATTTTTACGAACGTCACAATTACTTAGAAGCTTTTAAACTCAAACGAGAAAAAATTCAGATTGAACATCAGTATGGTTTTCGTGCTTTTATCGGTGCAAGTCAATTACAACCGCAGCGTTACAGAGTTAACCCAGTTTTACAACCGCAAAAAATCTCATCAATTCCCGAACAAGTGGCTCAAGAAATTGCAGCTTCAGGAAGACAGCAGGATGTCTATCGTCTTCTAGAAAAAATGACTCGTGCTGATTGTAAACTAACAGTAGTTCATGGACCGTCGGGAGTCGGTAAAAGCTCAATTATCAAAGCGGGTTTAGTTCCAGTATTAAAACAAAATTTTATTGGAGAACGCATCGCTTTACCAATTGTTTTATCTGTTTATACCGATTGGGTAACAGCTTTAGGACGCAGTTTAAACCAAATTATTGCTCAGACTTCTATATCTTTAGCAATAGAAATTACAGTTGAAGTTATTTTAGAAAAACTCAAATTATTAACAGATAGTAATTATACAGTTGTTTTGATTTTTGACCAGCTAGAAGAATTTTTCTTTGTCAAACATGATGCTACCCAAAGAATAGAATTTTATAAGTTTTTCACTCAATGTCTAAATATTTCTTTTGTAAAAATCCTGATTTCTTTGCGGGAAGATTATCTACATTATCTCTTAGAATTTGAACGATTAAGCTATTCAAATAACGAGGATTACTATGATTTGGGGGTAATTAATCGAAATATTCTCGACAAGAATATTCGTTACTATTTAGGTAACTTTTCCCCTACAGATGCCACTAGTATTATCCAAAGCCTGATTAAACGTTCTCATTATCAATTAAGCGACGAATTAATTCATAAACTAGTAGAAGATTTAGCAGGAGAAACTCACCAAGTACATCCAATAGAATTGCAAATTGTCGGCGCTCAATTAGAAACAGAAAATATTACTACACTTACAGAATATCAACGTAGCGGTGGTTCGGAAAAATTAGTCCAACACTGGTTAGAAAAAGTTATTTTCGATTGCGGTCCAGAAAACGCACAATTAAGCTGGAAATTATTGTTTGAATTAACCGATGAAAAAGGTACGCGACCGCTTAAAACTAAAGCTGAATTAGTTACCATTATTTTTCGTGAACAAGAGCCTTGTTTTGAAGAACAGGAAATTTCTCAAATAGATGTTTTATCTGTAGTAAATCAAAGGGTAAATTCTACTTTTTCTCAATTCTTTAAACAATCTAAGAGAATGACTTCTAGATTAAGCAAGCAATCTATTGGTAACGATGGAGAAAGTCTAGAAATAATCCCAGAAGAAGATGATGGCTTAATGCATTCTTATAATCTTAGTACCGTAGAATTAATTTTAGAAATCCTCGTCGGAAACGGGTTGGTGTTGCGAGTACTCCAAGAGTCAGGAGAACGTTATCAGTTAGTTCATGATTATTTAGTCAAACCAATTCGCGATCGCAATGATTATGGAATCACCGTCGAATTAGAAAAAGTCCGCTTTGAGAAAACCAAGGCAGAAGTTGCTCAAAAGCGCTCTCAAGAAAAGCTAAATTCTATACTTCAACGCCGGCTGCGAGAAGCACGTTTGGCGGGTTTTGCCTTAGCGGTGATGTCAGCGAGCATTGGGGGATTATGGTGGCAAGCTGATTTGCAAAAAAAAGCTGCAATTAGTCAAAGTATACGAGCAGAACGTAGCGAAACCAACTTACAAATCAGTGCTTTAACTGCGGCTTCGGAAGCTTTGTTTGCCTCTAACAAAGAATTTGACGCTTTAGTGGAAAGTTTGCGTGCTTGGAGAAAGCTCAAACGCGGACACGGAATTGCTCCCGATACCCGAATGCGAGTCGTTACGGCTCTACAGCAAGCAGTTTATGGAGTCACAGAAGTCAACCGTTTAGAAGGACATGGTGATATTGTTTGGGATGTAATTTTCAGCCCTGACGGTGAGTTACTAGCGTCGGGAAGTCGCGATCAAAGCGTGAAAATCTGGCGTACTGATGGTAAATTGTTACAAAGCTTACAAGGTCATGAGGAAAGTATTACCAGTTTATCTTTTAGTCCCGATGGTAATCTACTTGCTTCTGCAAGTCGGGATAAAACCGTAAAAATTTGGCGCAAAAATCCCGTTACACAAGAATTTGATTGGCAACCTTTCAAAACTCTCGCTCACGGAGACTGGGTAGACAAGGTTAGCTTTAGTCCTGACGGTAAATTATTGGCTACCGGAAGTAAAGATGAAACGGTGAAAATTTGGAGCAGTGACGGTAAATTAATCAAAACTCTTCGGGGACATCAAGGTTGGATCAATTGGGTAGTTTTCAGTCCCGACGGTCGGTTTATTGCTTCAGCAAGCGATGATAATACTGTGAAAATATGGGGAATTGATGGCACTTTATTAACTACTTTACAAGGTCATCAGGAAGGGGTAAGTGTTGCTAATTTTAGTCCTGATGGTCGAATATTAGTATCAGCCGATCGAAATGGTGTAATTAAGTTTTGGCGAAGCGAAGAGAAAGACGGGGTAAACAGCTTCAGATACCGTCCTTTTCGGAATTTAGAGCAGCATCGCGGTACAATTTGGAGTCTAAATTTTGATTCATCAGGTCAAAGACTCGCTTCGGCTGGAGATGATAAGATGATCAATCTGATTGATGTTAGCAGTGGTAAATTGCTGAAAACTTTTAAAGGTCATAGCGATGCTGTAGTTAGTGTTTCATTCAGCCCCGATCAGAAATTGTTAGCATCAGCAAGTTATGACAAAAGTGTCAAACTTTGGAGCTTAAATCCTCCTAAGTTATCAGTTTTAAAAGGACATGAAGACCGGGTGTTAAGTGTTGCTTGGAGTCCTGATGGTAAAATTTTGGCTTCTAGCAGCCGCGATAATACGGTTAAACTTTGGCATGAAACTCGTCTTTATAAAACTTTGTTGGGACACTCCGATCGGGTCACTAGCGTGAGTTTTCATCCAAACAGCAAAATATTAGCATCAGCAGGCTACGACAAAACCATAAAACTTTGGCGGCGAGATGGTCAACTACTCAAAACTCTTGACGGACATAACGACAGCGTGACTAGTATCAGTTTTAGCCCCGATGGACAATTGTTGGCATCTGCTAGTGTCGATAAAACGGTAAAAATATGGAATCAACAAGGTAAGTTACTCAAAACTTTGAAAGGACATCAAGCAAGAGTAAATAGTGTCCGTTTTAGCACTGATTCTCAGGTTTTAGCTTCTGGTTCTGATGACCAAACCGTAAAATTATGGCGACGAGATGGTACGTTGTTAAAAACATTTTTACCCCATTCTGGCTGGGTGTTAGGTGTCAGTTTTAGTCCTAGTGATAACTTACTTGCTTCTGCTAGCTGGGATAATACCGTTAGATTATGGCGTTGGGATGGTACTTTATTAAAAACTTTATTGAAAGGTTATGGGGATAGTGTTAGTGCTGTGACTTTTAGCCCTAATGGTGAAACTCTCGCTGCTGCTAGTTGGGATAGTACTGTCAAGCTCTGGAGTAGTGAAGGTAAGTTAATTAAAAGCCTCAGCGAACATCAAGCCCCAGTCTTAGACGTTAGCTTTAGTCCGGATGGTCAAACTTTAGCATCTGCCAGTGATGATAATACTATAATCCTATGGAATTTAGACTTGGAGAATCTACTTGTACGCGGTTGTCACTGGGTTGGTGATTACCTCCAGTACAACCGCAATGTCGATTCTGGCGATCGCCACCTTTGTCAGGGTATTAGTTAAAATATTGTCAAGTTTTAACCAATAAAACCAAAACGAAATTCTCAGCTATCTTCTTCGGCAATAGTTTCTAAATTGCTCATCAAGGCTTGAATTCTCATCCGCTCAATATAAGGCCAGCCTCCTTCTGCTTCAATGTCTTTTAACAACGAGTATAGTGCCTGACGATTTGATGGTAAACTTTCTTGAAAAATACCGTCTCTAATTTCTCTATGCAATTGTTCTAACTGTCTAAGCAATGCTAATATCTCTAAAATATCTCCTTGACAAAGCGTAGAGTATTGGTGTATTGAATCCGCAATTTCTTGCAATTTGTAAGGCAGATGATCGCTATCGAAACTTTTACTTTTGCTCATAATATTATCTGTTAATTATATTTACCCTGATATTGGCGATGGAAGATAAAGCATAACTCTGGATAACTATAGCAATTCAGCGCTAAATCCTAACGTAAAAAACTCTTTGGCTATTACTACAAAACTCTTAATATTTTGCAATATTTCTTCAATCAAATCATATTCCAAAAAATAAAAATAGATTTTTTCCAGTATATTAATGTTTTTTTGTCAAGCCTGAATTTAAAGATTAATCAATATAATCCAAATTTTTCCAATGTTAAGAAATATATAAAACAGCGATACATAGATACATAAAAGTGATATGTGAGGCGCAATCAAATAGGGATTGTTGAAAATCGGCACAGAGAAACTATTTATTTTCAAATTAAAAAAATAGTAAGATAAAACTTTAAGGATATAATTTTGGATATAAATTTTTGTGGCTAACTATTAGTTAGATGACAATGCATATCAACAATTTAACAGGGCTGCCTTTTCGTAGCGCGCCTAATTTACTTGTGTCCATCGATTTAATTTATATTATGTGCGCGGTGATGAATGGTGAATGCTGCTAATTGTTAAACAGCTGCATTGTCTACATAAGATAGCATATCCTAATAAAGTTGATGATGTGCTTAGTAGCTGGATTAAAACTCTGGGTACATTTAACTTGTTTTGGTTTAACAACTGAAAATATTAATTTTTGACATTGAGGTTAACCATGAGGTATCGCGCTTTAATAGTTGGATTAATGGCTGTAGTGTTGGGTTTGTTAACAGCTTGCAGCCAATCAGATATAGCAAGTGGTAGTAATCCGAGAGAATTACTTACCTATGAACAGATTAGAGGTACTGGCTTAGCTAACAAATGTCCTTTACTCTCAGAGACAAGTCGTGGTTCTGTCGCGATCGATCCAAACAAGTCTTACGTGATCAAAGAACTTTGCATGGAACCTACCAGTTTCTTTGTGAAAGAAGAACCAGTTAACAAAAGACAGGAACCCGAATTTGTTGGTGCGAAAATGTTGACTCGTAAGACTTCATCTCTCGACCAAATTCAAGGTGATCTGAAAGTTAATTCTGATGGTAGCTTGACTTTTGAGGAAAAAGATGGTCTTGACTTCCAAGCCATTACCGTACTGCTTCCGGGTGGAGAACAAGTTCCGTTCTTGTTTACTGTGAAAAATTTGGTTGCTCAAACCCAGCCTAATTTAACCAGCATTAACACCTCAACGGATTTTGAAGGAACTTTTAAAGTTCCTTCTTACCGTGGTGCAACTTTCTTAGATCCTAAAGGTCGCGGTGTTGCAAGTGGTTATGATAATGCAATTGCGCTACCTTCCCAAGCAGATAAAGAAGAACTCAGACGTGCCAATGTCAAGAGTGTTGAAGGTGGTAGTGGTAAGATTTCGTTGAATGTTGCCAAAGTTGATAGTGAAAGTGGTGAAATTGCTGGTACTTTTGTCAGCGAACAGCCTTCAGATACTGACTTGGGTGCTGGTGAACCTCTGGAAGTGAAAGTTCGCGGCTTATTTTACGCTCGCGTTGAACCAGTATCATAGTATGTTTGAATTTCCTATATCAGTTTAATCAACTTAATTGATGTGAATCACTGATTTATTCAATTAATTTTCAATTAATTTAGAGGGCTTATAGCCCTTTTTTTTATAGACATTTCCATGGTCAAGTTTTGATTATTTACATATTTACATACTACTCAGTTATATAATCGTTCCCTACTCTCCCCAAGCCCACTTAGACGAAATGTTTAATTAAATGTTAGTTGGTACAAGTACTTAAATAAATAATTTAATCTGTTTTTTAATTGTTAGCCTGATAAAAATTTTATATCTAATTATTTGATTTGTTTAAGAAAACTTTTACCATCGGTATTTTCTCTGAAAAGCGATATTTTTTTGGTTACTTGATTGTTTTGTAATCTTTTTTGATTGAAAATTTCACTGATTTCTTCAAATTTTTTCCGACTATAATTACGTAATAATTCGGTTTTATTTCTCGGTGTTTTTTGTATAATTTTTTATATGTAGCATCTCCCGCTACAAAATTGAAAAGTTAAAAAATTGCTTTTCTTATGGACTAATAATTTTTAGATGGATTGGATTTTAATCAACTATTAATCGATGATTTTCACGAAAATGCACTCTCTGTGTGATGGAAACTTTGGGTTATTCAGAGTGAACCTTCTTTAATACCCCAAAGAGATTAGTTTTTGTGTCAGATTGCTGCCATCTAATCAGTATGCTGCTTTAAAAGCAAGCCCTCTTAATTTTCTGAGCCTTCCCGTTCATAGTCTCATAGTCATCCATTATTTCGATAACGGAGGAATATGTTTGTCTGTATTGTACGTACAAATACTTAAATTAAGTGCATTACCAGGAACAATAGCCGTTTTTACTAATCATCAAGGTGCCATGCCTACTACCCTACTTAATAAAGAACTGAAGCATGAAATTTGGCAGTTATTGCGAGAATACGAGCAATCTCAGTCCGCTGACGTTCGCAATCAACTGGTAAAACTGAATTTTGGACTTGTGAGAAAGGAGGCTTATTATTGGATAAATCAATGTCATGAAAGTTACGATGACTTACTTCAAGTCGGGTGTTTGGGTTTGATTCGTGCTATTGAAAGATTTGATATTTCTAAAGGTCATGCTTTTAGTTCTTTTGCTATTCCTTATATTCGTGGTGAAATTCAGCATTATCTGCGAGATAAAGGTGTAACTGTTCGGATTCCTCGACGTTGGTTGGCAATTCAGCAGCAAGCGATTGGTGTTTCTCGTTCTTTACGGGAGCAATATAATCGTCAACCGAGTGACTCCGAAGTAGCCGCAGCCTTGTCTATTTCCCTCGGAGAATGGCAAGAAATCAAACTAGCTTGGGTAAATCGCGCTCCTTTGAGCTTAGACGTACCTGTATATGATGGTGACGAAGATTCGGCAAGTTTAGCGGAAATGGTTCCCGATCATAGTTATCGGAGTTTTCAACTAGCCCAAGAAGATCAGTTGCGCTTACAACAAGCATTACTTCAGTTAGAAAATCGTACCCGTCAAGTTTTGGAATTTGTGTTTTTACAGGATTTAACTCAAAAACAAGTAGCCGAAAGGCTTGGTATTAGCGTAGTTACAGTTTCTCGTCGAGTCAAAAAAGGGCTTGATTCCCTCAAGCATCTGATGGTTGGAGCAGAAGATTAACAAGCGTTTGACTTTTGATTGTCCATTGTTTTTCAAATCTTTCTATAAAAAACACAAGTAATGTATATAACAATGCTTGACATGAAAAAAATTAGGTTATAACTGGAACAGATTTCACTTTTGATACATATTTCAAAAGCTCGATTTCAAATATTGCAAATTTTTCCAATAGCTCCATGAGTTTGGCTAATGGGTAGACATTTAAAAATCACAATTGCATCTATATTAGCTTTGGCGATCGCCGGATGTTCTGGTGAACAGGAACAACAATCTGTTGATCCGACCCCCACCACAACGGCAGAAAACGACCAGAGTGATAAACCGAAACCTTTTGAAGACCCTGTGGTACCTGGAAAAACAGATAGAGTTGTTGCTCAGGCTCCTCCGACTTTAATCCAAACCACTAATCCTACAGAACGAGTAGGAATAGTTGCCAAAGGACGTACCGACCCCTTTGACGATATTATTTCTCCTGTAATTACTCGTACAAATACAAGCAGTGAAAATACTGTCAGTAATAATCAACAAAGAACCGTACCAGCATTACCTCCTTTACCAACATCTAGTAGAAATACTGCATCAATACAGAGAGCCAGGAGAAGTGCGGTGATTTCCGCAACTACTCAAGGAACCCGAAACGGTAATTATGCAGCTACTCAAGGAAACCAGGGAAGGAATACTAGGGTAAATTCAAATTCTAATTCACCCGCTGCCAATTCCAGACAAATACCGAAACAAGTGGCTAAAAAACCCACTTCTGGTGGTACCATGACTCCAATACCAGTTATCCCCAAAGTAATGCCTGGAGTGATACCACAACCAGACCTTGCATCTGTATTACCACCACCACCCCAACCAACATTAGCTCAAGCGGTTTTAGTTTCAGGGGTAGTTCAAGTTGGGAATCAACCCCAAGCTATTATTAAAGTACCTACAGAACCTACTAGCCGGTATGTTCAAGCAGGACAAAGATTAGCCAGTGGAGTGCTTATTAAAAGAATTGAAATGAATGAAGGTTCTGAACCGATTGTTATTCTGGAACAATATGGTATTGAAGTCGCCAGAATGGTAGGAGAAGCACCTCTGGGAGCAATAGAACCAACTACAGCTTCTACATCCAATCCGGTTTCGACATTACCATCGTTATCAAAATCTGCATCTGTCGGAGCTTCTTAAGATATGGAGACAAGGGAAAAGGTTGTATTTGCGGGCTTATCTTTGACGGTTTACCGCGAGATTGTTGCTCATTTGCGTTCTATACAAGGAATAGAAGTGGGATTAATAGAACAAAGTTCTCAAGAGTTCGATTACAACCAAAGCCAAGTCGGTGGTTTGTGGATTGATTACACATCTAACTCTAGTTTGCAAGCTAGACAATGGGTAAAACAAATCCTAGCTTATTATCAACATCGCTATGATGTTTGATCTCAAACAGCTTTTCCCTGGTAATTAAAACAACGAAGGAAGAGGGAAGAGGGAAGAGGGAACACGACAATTCTTACCTTCTTCCTCCTTCCTTAAGGGCGAAGCCCGTTAAAGCCAATTTTAACCGTTACTAGCCCCTCTTCTATTTTAGAAGAGGGGCTAGTAACGGTTATCAGTTATCAGTTAAAAACTGTAAATCAATTGGGAGTCAGAGTCCCCCATTTCCGGCAAGTGGTGTGTTTCAGTCGGGGTTAAATCCCCGACTGAAACCGGGCAGGACTGATAACTGTTCACTGTTCACTGATTTAATTTGAGCTTGATAATCACAGAAGTCGGGTTTTTATGAAAATTTTCTGATGTTAGAGGGTGTTTATATCGTAAAAACCCGACACATAACCCACGAGAAATTAATACCTAAAGCCGGGACAAAATTGTGTTTTAATCAAAACAACAATTTATATAGTGCAATTGTAAATTTACTGCGGTAAACTTGCAAACAAGATAATGTAAATAATACTATGGCTGCTACGGTTTTTAGACATCACTCACAATGGAACAGTGGCAATTTCTGATACAAAAAGAAGGTTCGCGTACTTGGCATCCTCTGCTGAAGCCAAGGATAGAGATTATGTCAGGGCGGTATCGAGTAGTTGCTCGTTCTCATCGTAGTAATACTGATGTGGAGGTGAGTGTAACTCACACTTCCCTGTCGGAGGTTCCACTCAGACAACGTATTCAAAAACGCAGACGACGCACTAATTCAGAAGGTTTAACGGCTGTAATTCCTTTTACCCATCTTCAGTCGGGAATTTGGGAATTACAATGTTCTGGAGATGTAATATCAGACCTTCTTGGTGCATCTTGGCAATATACTGTCACTTTGGTGGTTGTACCTTCTCCTGTTGAGCAAAAGACAGTTTCACCAAAAAATTCTTTAAAAAATTCTTCTCAAAGCGTTGAGCAGCAGTCTCAAGTTAGCCAGGAAGGGATACAGACAAATCAAGTTAAATCAAAACTCAAAAATGTCCCATCTAACTCTTATCAGTCTAATAATTTGATATCTACTATTTCTGTAGAACCTGTTAAAAACCAAAATTTGAATCCTATTGGTGATCAACCAATCTCAACTGCTTCTAAAACGGTTAAACCTCCGGATCAAGTCCCCAGTGAGAAACGTGGTGACAAATTACGAGAGTCGCTCAAAGCTGCTTCAGACAAGCAAAAAACTGGGAGTAAAACCGCTACACAAAAACTACGAAATTCGATTAAAGCGGCACCACACAAAGCTAATAATGCTTCATCCGTTGCAAAAACAACACAAAAGCCCAAATCCTCAGAACAATCATTAACTACACCAGATAAAGATACGCACAAATCTGCTCAAAAAGAAAATTTAGCAATCATCGAGCAAAATAACAGTCCACTCAGAGTTAAGGGGAATACAGCAGAACAGATATTACAAAACTTGATCGAGTTAGCTTTACCTGCTCCTGAAACTCTACTTACTGATCAAACTGTTGAAGATATTCCAATTGCACCACCTTTACCATTATTCATAAATCTAGACCAAACTAATTACGTCGCAACTTGGGGAGAAAGTATTCATATTCAAGCACTTGTCCAACTCAAGCAAACAAACGAGCAAATTAAACAAATAATACATCCCGAAGTCCGAATCGAATTGCGATCGCCACAAAATTCTGAGTTATTACAATCGAGTTGTCAACCCAACCCTAGTAACACTTTACCATTTGCGATCGCGTCTTCAATTGAAATTCCTTCAATTTCTTCCAAGTTAATTCTCGGAGAAGTTAAATTATATGGCGCACTTACAAGTGACGGTGCTGTACAATTACTAGGGAGTCAGCCATTTACAATTACGGCAGATATTACTGAATTATTAGCAATTACGGTAGCTAATCCTAGAGGTGAATTAGCTCTCTTTAATCATGATTACACAGAGGAATTATCTCAAGTAAATAATTCGTCTCAAATGTTGGAAGCGGGGATGTCTCTGGATTTAGAACTCTTCAATTTGGTCAAAACCGCAAAACCAAAACCATCTGCGATCGGTGTACCATCCAATAAAAAATCTTTACCACCTCTCATAGAACCTCGAAAATTTCGCCCTAGGGTTGTAAGTCATTCACTTAAATTACCAAATGTCCCTGGTTATCAAGAAAAAATTGATCAGTATATAAATAACGGTTATATCGAAACTATCTCTGGTTCAACTATTACAGGTACTAGTTTTCCTTATTTACGAAAGTCGAAATTAATAGCTTCCTCTAATGAGCAAGTAGAATCTGAGGTTTCTTACGTTGATGTTACCGACAATCAAAATACAGTTGAAACCTTAGTTGAAGCTGACAATAGTAATTTAACTCAATTAGTTGCCGAACCAGAAAAAAACGATAATTCCTTTGAATTTGAACAACCAGTTATACCCCGGAGATCGGAATATATCGCAGCGGAAATTTCCAACACATCTCCTTTAATTAGACAATGGATGCTTTCTCAAGGATATGCTCTACCGGAGCCGATTAATGTAGACTACGAAGACTACGAGATTGAAACGAAGAACAATCAAAAAATCCCCGATCAACAGACTCCACCAGCTAAAACTGACGAGCAAGTCCAAGAAGTAATTACAAATGTTTCTTCCTCAATAAACATACGCTCAACACCATCGCCTTATTTTTCTATTTCCTCTGGTACTGGATGGGAAATCAGTCAAATTGCCGCACCATCAACTCAAATAGCTCAGGAAATCGTAGTCGATGATACAGATATTTTGACAGATAGTATCTCACATGCAGAGAATTCACCAAAAGATCAACCGATTAAAAAAGATAATACCTTCAGTATTACCATAAATACTCAGGAAATAGAAGAATTACCGATTCCTCAACTGTACGTACCACAAGGTGAACTGATTTCGGGTAAATTCCTTAACGTGCGAGTACGTCTACCGCAGGGGAACTCCCATCTTGCCGTAAAATTATGGTTAGAAGATTGTCAAACAAGGCATTTGCTTGACGGTCCTCATTTACTAACCAATTTAACACCTAATAAAAACGGAGAATTGGAAGTAATAACTAAATTAAATATTCCTTTTGGCTGCATAGAAATTCGCTTAGAAGCGATCGCAATCAATACCACTACCCAGCAAGAAAGCCATAAGTTGACGATTCAACGTACTGTAATACCTCCGGATTTGCCCAATATTCAAATTGATGCAATTTTGGGAATGTAAAAGCGAACAACTGATAACTGATAACTGATAACTGTTGAAAGGCTTTGTGTTACAAATATGTACAATTTTGCTTTAAGATGGTGCAATTTGGAGTAAGCTCGTGTTGAATTGTAATCCGATTTAACAGGAGGTTTAACTATGGCTGCTTCTTTTTTGCCATCCGTTCTCGTTCCTCTAACTGGTCTTGTTTTTCCAGCTGTAGCAATGGCATTTATGTTGTTGTACATGGAACGCGATGATATCGGTTAAATTTGAACGCTAGATTATTAGGCAGGATATTCCATGTGAATAGAATAATTATTGTATGGGTATCCTGCCCAACAGCTAACTAAAATCGCCCATCTATAATAATAGACAGGCGGTTTTCAAAAAAACAATTTCTAATCAAATATTAGAAAAAATTAGAAAATATTCGCAAAATCGGAATTTTTCTCATAGACTCAAAACTCTAGTTCCCAGCCTGAGACTGGGAACCATAAGTTTCCGGTTCTTGTTTAAATCGAAGAACCGAGTCCAGCGTAGGCTCCATAAAAGAAAATACCTAAAACAGTGATTACACCTAATCCTGCCACTGTAGCAACAATCCACAAGGGAATTCTTCCGCTTCCAGACATAATACTTACCTCCTTAAATTGTAATGTTCGGTCAGTCAATTTTGGATTTTGAATTTACGATTTTGGATTTACTCAATAGTTGAAACCCTTCGTAAATAGATTAATCCCAGTTCGGTAACTTAGTTAAAGAAGTAACTAGAAAACAGAATCCCTAAAACAAAAACTAGTAAAAGTCCAAGAAAAAGGGATGTCCGGTTTAACTCTACCGGCTGATTATTGGGATTAGTATTTCTTTCCATGAAAAACTCCTAACGTTGAATAAATTGCATCGCTGCGATGGCACCTAAAAAGAAAACAGTTGGTACTGCTAAAGTATGAACCGCGAGCCATCTAACGGTAAAAATGGGATATTGTACTGGTTGGTTGTTGATGTTATTTGAGCTTGTCATAATTAAAAATTACTTTCCGATAAATACGTCAACTTGTTTTTTGGCTTCAAAACGATTGTTTACAAGTGGCACTTCTTGCCTTTCTTGGGTGTAGTAATTATCTGGACGGGGAGTCCCAAATGCATCGTATGCTAACCCGGTGCTAACAAACAACCACCCGGCGATAAACAATGCTGGAATGGTGATACTGTGAATCACCCAGTAACGGATGCTAGTAATAATGTCTGAAAACGGACGTTCTCCGGTAGTTCCACTCATTTGTCTACTTACCTATCAAAAATACGGCTAAATGACTGATGTGTCTATTATCCTACAAAGTTAAGAAAGAGTTACAACTTGCAACATATTCTCATAATTGAGGATAAATATTTTTACGCTGAATTGACGAGCAAAAAATTATTTTAAGCTTTGGATGATTCCGTAGATGGTGCAATATCAGGGTGATACTTCAATAAAAAACCACGATCTCCGATCACAAATCCTTTCTCTGGGGATAAGAAAACTATTTTGTAAAAATTTGTTGCAACATCTTCGACATCGCGGTCTTTTTCCCAGGTTTGTCCTCCGTCAGTGCTGCGGAGTAGATTAGCGCTACCACCACTAACCCAAATTTCCGATGGAGTCCGGTAAGCTAAATCGAGTAACCCCCAACTGGTGGAAAATTCTGGATATTGAGCTTCCAGCCATTGTTCCGAATTATTCGGTTCGCTAAATTGTATTTGTCCACCCCGTGCTAACATCCACATCTGCCCATTTTGAGCAAAACCCATATTCTCTACTTTACGAGAACTATTGCGGTTGTGCTGCACCCAAGCACTTTGTCCGGGTTCCCAAGTGGAATAAAAGTTACCTTTACCAGAAACTGCAATATATCTACCATCGTCGGAACGTTCAATATTGCGTACAACTCCAACAGATTCTGCTACTTGGGCTTTCCAGTTTTTACCACCATCGGTAGTTTTGTATATTGCTCCGACATCGGTAGCCATTTCGGCGCTATCTTTACCCAAAGCCACAATCGAGACGGGATTACCGGGTAATTTTTCGCTTAAAGGAATGCTCGACCAAGTTTTACCTTCATCGTTAGTGTGTAGCAATGTAGAAGGTTCTACCGCTATCCATCCTTCATTCCCTGCAAAATCAATGGCATTAAAACGGTAGTTTCCCTCACCCAACTGCAAAGTGATCGGATTCCATGTTTCACCACCATCTTGAGTTTCTAAAAGAGTGGCTTTACTCCCAACGATAAAACCGTGATTGGGGTTGTCGGTAAAAGCAATATCGAATAGTTTGGCATCAGTCGGTATAGAAATTGGCTCCCAAGGGTTGTAACTCATCGAAGGAACATTACTACAACCGACACACATCAAGGCGATCGCCAACAACGCCACTATTTTTTTGCTGATTTTCAAAGTAGATAACATTTTTATCAGTTCTATCAGTTAACTTTTTGTTAATTTTCTTAATTTTTGTATTGAAAGCTTTAGTGATTGTAGGTGGGTTATGTGCCCACCATTACAAACATGGCTCCTTATTTTAAGCCATAGAGACTAATAAAAAACAAGAAACCAAGAGCCAAAGCGCCAAAAATCAGGATATTTTTTTGACCAGGTGTCAATTTATTAACGCCAAATCCATAACCAAGATTTTCCGAAAAGCCGGAAGCAGTCCCGGCAGGACCAACATTTTCAAAAGCTTTCTTTTTCGCCGTACAAACCGGACATTTCCAGGTTATGGGCAAATCCGCAAAAGCAGTCCCAGCGGGAATGTTATGGCTATCATCCCCTTTTTCTGGTTCGTAGACGTAACCGCAGGCACGACACTCATAGCGGTCTAGCTCGGTATTTTCAACAACTTGTTCGCTCATGATGCCAGACAAGGCAAAGCTTAAATATACGTTAAAAATTATGACACAATTGTCAGATATTTCTATGAAAAGCGAAAACTAATCAAATCCCTATCGGTGTCGATTTTACAGGTTTTAAAACGCTCAAATCGATATAATGTAAAAGAAAATTACGATGTTTATTTCGTCAATAACGGATTTGTACTTATTGTGTTTGTCCTCTCCGGTTACGAATACCTTTTAGGCTTTTTAATAGTGTGCAGCTTGGTGCCTGCACTAGCTTTATCTGCTTCCAAACTTTTGCGACCGAGCAGTCGCAACCCGGAACGGCGCACCACTTACGAATCTGGCATGGAACCCATTGGTGGAGCCTGGATTCAGTTCAATATCCGCTACTATATGTTTGCGCTGGTCTTCGTAGTCTTTGATGTTGAGACCGTATTCTTATATCCTTGGGCAGTTGCCTTCCATCGTCTGGGTTTACTCGCATTTATTGAAGCGCTTGTTTTTATAGGAATTCTCGTAATTGCCCTAGTGTACGCATGGCGTAAAGGAGCTTTGGAATGGTCTTAGATAATACAAAACCCATAGCACAAAATCAAGAACGTATTCTCAATCCGATACAGCGCCCCAGTGTGACTCAAGAACTATCGGAGAATGTCATTTTAACTACCGTTGATGACCTTTACAACTGGGCGCGACTTTCTAGTTTGTGGCCTTTATTATTCGGTACTGCTTGCTGCTTTATTGAATTTGCGGCTTTAATCGGCTCTCGGTTTGATTTTGACCGTTTTGGCTTAATCCCTCGTTCTAGCCCCCGTCAAGCCGATTTAATCATTACAGCCGGTACAATCACCATGAAGATGGCACCCCAGTTGGTACGTCTTTATGAACAAATGCCAGACCCCAAGTATGTAATTGCCATGGGTGCTTGTACGATTACCGGGGGAATGTTCAGTGTGGATTCTCCTACCGCAGTGCGGGGAGTTGACAAACTGATTCCGGTAGATGTTTATTTACCAGGTTGTCCTCCACGTCCGGAAGCGATTATCGACGCGATTATCAAGTTGCGGAAAAAGATTGCTGATGATTCGATGCAGGAGCGGGGTTTAATCAAGCAAACTCACCGCTATTACAGCACGACTCACAATATGAAGCCTGTGGAATCAATCCTTACAGGAAAATATTTACGCTCGGAAACTCGCATCGCTCCACCGAAGGAGTTAACTGAAAGCATTGGTATGCCTGTACCGCCTGCTGTATTAGCTTCTCAAAAGCAAGAGGAGGTAGAACGTGGCTGAAGAAGAATCAAAACCAGTAACCGCTGAGGAACAGTCCCCCGTAGAAGCGGGGAAAGTGTCGAAGTGGTTAACTGAAAACGAATTTGCTCATGAGGCTTTAGAAGCTGACCATAGTGGAGTAGAAGTAATCAAAGTAGAATCGGATTTTCTTCTACCTATTTGTACCGCTTTGTACGCTTATGGATTTAATTATCTTCAGTGTCAAGGCGGTATAGATTTAGGACCCGGAGAACAGTTAGTCAGTATGTATCACTTGATAAAAGTCAGTGATAATGCTGATAAGCCAGAAGAAGTACGTGTAAAAGTATTTTTGCCCCGCGAAAATCCTACAGTACCTTCAGTGTATTGGATTTGGAAAACAGCAGATTGGCAAGAGCGCGAATCTTACGATATGTTCGGCATTATCTATGAAGGACACCCAAACTTGAAGCGGATTTTAATGCCGGAGGATTGGGTAGGATTTCCTTTACGTAAGGATTATGTCTCACCAGATTTTTATGAATTGCAAGACGCTTATTAATGCAATTTGTAAATTAAGTAAATTAAAAGTAATAATTTTACCCCACGAGTCAAATCGGGGGTATTTTTTTAGGTCAACAGTTATCAGTTATCAGTTATCAGTTATCAGTTAAAAACTGTAAATCAATTGGGAGTCAGAGTCCCCCACTTCCGGCAAGTGGTGTGTTTCAGTCGGGATTAAATCCCCGACTGAAACCGGGCAGGACTGATAACTGTTGACTGTTCACTGATTTAACTGTCCACTGTCAACTCTAAAATCCCGCAAGCGGATCTGTTTCCAAAAGGTTTGTTTGTGCGGGTAGAGATTCTAAATAAGTGAGAAAATCGAGTAATTCTTCTTCGGTGAGTAAAGTTCTTCCTCGTTTACCGTAAGTTTGAATTAAATATTCTCTTCCTTGCTGCGGTGTCCAACCAAGACGCTCAAGCTCAACGTCGGTTTTGGCAATTACGTCAGATAAATCAACGGGTTCAGTCTTTTTCTTTCTTTTGGTTGTGCTTGTTTTTGGTGTTTTTTGAGTGGAATTAGTTTCAGCGCTTCGATTAATGGGGGTAACATTACTCGGAGTAGAATTTTCTTCCATTTCCGGTTGGTAATCGGACATAATATCCCTATCTTCTATTGGTGCATCAAATTCCGGTTCGTCATATGTGGAAATGGGCAATGGTTTATCTAAATCTTGGTCGTAAATATCGCTGTGATCATTTGCAGAAAATACTTCTGGACTGTTGGATGGGGCAGATTGCATCACTTCAGTAGAATTACTTGGTGAAGTTATAGGAGTTTGTGAGACAACAGTTTCGGTTGGCTCAGTAAAGTTTGAGTTGGTATTGGTATACTCAACAACTTCATCCGTCCGAACGCTCAAAGAACGATTTGAGAATAAGTGTAAATTAGGTTGTGGAGAAGTTATAACTTCTTTTTGTTCAATTACTTGTTGCTGTACTTGTGCTTGTGGTTCGTCCTTAGTTACTAAAACCATTAATGCCCGAACTCTAGATTGATCTTCTGCGTCTTCAATGGTTTCGGCTGCCGCCATTCCTGTGGCACGGGTTACGCCTTCAATTTGTACGCTAGAGCGGACAATATATTTACCGTTGTAAATTTGGACTAATTCTGAAATTAGGCTACCTGTAGGATACAAGCTCTGAAATTGAGCCAACATAATATTTTTACCAATTTAAGTCTGCTTGAATGTGGATGGCTGCTGAGCAAAATTTAAGTTTAAGTAGTTTAAGTGTTGATTTCAACTGCAACCAGAAAACTGAAATCTGTATTCTGACTCGGATTAATTAAGTAAGAATTTGGACTGAGAAAAATTTTTCCTGTTTAATGTATCGTCCAATGGTGTATCAAAAAACTTGTTACAAGCTTTTGATGTGTTATGGTGTTTACCGACGGTGCCGACACAAGCTGTTTTAGATATTTTTCTGCAAAGAAAAATAGTTAAAGGTTGCACCGCAAACTACCCTAACACATATTATATGGCTATGGTCGGGGTGATTTTATATATGTTTCTCCATAATTTAATTATGGCGATTATGGCGATGCATTACGTCCGTAACTCCAGACAGCTGTAGTTTTATTTTGGTTAGAGTATCTGTCTTGCTGTAACGAAGTCAGTTAAGTGTTTCGGTTGTAGCGAATCTTGGAGTCGGTGAAGTAATTTTTAGTAGTGTTACTATAAATGCTATACTAATTACCCAAATTGCTATCCAGAAAATAGTTCTGGAAGTACGCTCCTTATCTACAATAATGAAGTAATGGTTCCACCTCACTGCGCGGTTTCGTTGCTGACCTGATTGTTACCGATTCTACATAAGGGGCAGTTCGGTAAGGGGCAGTTTTTCTGAGTACATTTTCAGAGTTTGGCGGCACTAAAGTACCCGAACGTGGCGAACAATTGAACATGAACTAGTCATTGGTACTGCGTCGTTGCACGACGGAGCCTGCGATGACCGGAGTTTCCCGGTTAACCGCAAACCGATAAACGGAAAACTAGTAAGGTGCCTTTATTGTTAGCTTGTTGCCGCTCATTGCTCCGCTACTCGTAATTGGTTCGTGCGGGGTTGGTAATAATTATTTATTTCAGGGCTGCTTTGTCAGATTGGGAATGATGTTGGAACTTTTTGCCAAACAAACTCTGAGATAATTGTGCAATACCTTCCAAGGGGGCGGGTAATTCGTTTCTGACATGACTTCTTTGTTGTAGTGAGGGTATACGCAATCGAGCGAACCAATTAAAAAAAAACGATGTTTTGACTAAAGGTCGGTTCAGTGCATGGAATTTTCAATCGCTACACTCCTTGCCAATTTTACTGATGATAAATTGGTAGCTCGCAAACTTCTGGAGAAAAAACTTGGTTGTGAAGATGATCAGAGCATACAAAAACTGGAAATTGCCTTAGAGATTTTAGAAAAAATCGGAATTTTGGCAAAAGAACGAGGTAAGTACCGTCGAATTTCGGAAGATTCCTTGATTGAAGCTAAACTCCGATGTTCCTCTAAAGGCTTTTGTTTCGCAATTCAAGATGTAGAAGCTGCGGAAGATATTTACATCCGGGAAAGCCATTTGAGCAATGCTTGGAATGGCGATCGCGTTTTGGTAAGAATTCTCAAAGAAGGTAGCCGCAGACGTTCTCCTGAAGGAGAAGTCAAGTTGGTTCTGGAACGTTCTAATCACACTTTGTTAGCACGTATTAAGCAAATAGAGGGAGGTTTCCGAGCCGTACCTTTAGATGACCGGCTGCTGTTTGAACTCAAATTGCAAGAAAATAATATTAAGTTAGAGAATGCAATTGACCATCTGGCTCACGTACAAGTACTACGCTATCCCCTTGCTCAATACCCACCTCTGGGTAAAGTGGTGCAAATCCTCGGTAGCGATGCGGAAGCCGCAGCCGATATTGATTTAGTTACCTGCAAACACGACCTTTCCCGTACTTTTCCTGTGAATGTCGAAGATGCAGCCGCTAAATTACCCAAACGGATATTAAAAGCAGACCGTAAAAATCGCCTGGATTTAACAGAAAAGTTTACTATTAGCATTGGCCTTAATGCTGATTCGGTAATAGTTCGGGAAAATGCCATATCCCTAGAAGAAACTGAAGAAGGTAATTGGTTGCTGGGTTTTCATATTGCTGATGTTTCTCACTACGTACAGCCAGATGAAGCCTTAGACCGTGAAGCTTTGAAGCGGGGAAGAACTGTTTATTTAGGGGACTTAGTGTTGCAAATGCTACCCGACGGCGTAGCTGCAAGAAGCTCTTTGGTTACAGGAAGCGACCGTTTAGCGATTTCTTTCCTAATTACTTTGGATGGGGAAACCGGAGTTGTTCTGGAATGGGAAATTCACGAGAGCGTGGTTAATGTTGATAAACATTTAAGCCAAAAGCAAGCTTTGGCAGTTCTTGTGGGTGATGATACTAAAGAATCTCCCGAAGTAATAGAAATGTTGCAACAATTGCAAGCTTTAGCAACAGTTCTTAAAGAACAACGTTTGGAGCGGGGTAGCTTACAGTTAAATCTTCCTTGCAAACAAAACCCTTTCTATGATGAAGGTGCTAGCGGCTGCGTTACCGAAACAGATTCCCCAGTTAGTTGTTTGTTGACCGAATTAGTGCTGTTAACAAATAAATTAATGGCAAATCATTTAAATGCTTTGGGGGTTCCTGCGGTGTGGCGGGTTCAGGGCGCACCCGATCCGGAAGATGTTCAGGAAATGCTCAAGCTGGCAATTAATTTAGGTGTAGAACTGGCACTTCCCGAAGATATTGAGATTCAACCTTTGGATTATCAACACTTGACTAAAGTCTTTGCTGAATCCGCTTCTGAACAAGTTCTGACTTATTTACTCCAAGACACCCTTAAACCTCCTGTTTACACTACCAATCAAGGAGGACATTTTGGTTTAGCACTGCCAGACGGTTACGTTCATTGTACTGCTCCTTTACGGCGTTATCCCGATTTACTCATGCAAAGGGTATTTTATGCCTTAGTTGAAAACGGACGCGATCGCCGTAATACTCGCGTCAAAGAACGGGTGAATCTCCGTTCGAGTAATTCTCACGGTGAAATTAACTGGAATGTCTTAGCTCCGGAGTTACAGCAGGAATTACAAATCGATTTGGCAAGGGTAATTACCCAAATCAACGATCGAGAAAAAGAAGTCCAAGAAGCTGAAGCCGATTTAGAAGGACTTAAAAGAGCGGCTTTGATGAAACAGCGGATTGGCGAGGTCTTCAGCGGTGTAATTACTGGTGTCCAATCATACGGTTTTTTTGTAGAAATTGAGGTGCCACAGCCAGAAACTGAAGAAATGAACAACGTGCCTTTGCGGGTAGAAGGGCTGGTACACGTTAGTTCTCTCAAAGACGATTGGTATGAATATCGCGCTCGGCAGCAAGCATTATTCGGTCGTAAAAATCGGGCATCCTATCGATTGGGCGACCGTGTATCTGTCCAGGTAAAAAGTGTAGATTATTACCGTCAGCAAATTGATTTAGTCACTGTTGGTAGCGATGGTTCCCCAGGCGATCGCGATGAATCAACAAACTACTATGTACCGCATCAGTACGAATCGGACGATTTAGATGATTATGAAAATGAATAAATCGTAAGAATCGCAATTTTACAGACGTAGCATTGCTACGTCTGTACCAGAGTTTTTTAAAAACTGATTTTCCGTCTTCTTCATTTTATCAAGTGAACTCTCAACTTCACTTTCAACTAATTACCACAAACAACCAAGTGTCCAACAACGTCAAGCCATTAATATTAGGTGTATCGGGTGCATCAGGTTTAATTTACGCCGTGCGCGCTCTCAAATTTTTGTTAGAAGCAGAATATGCTGTTGAATTAGTCGCATCCAAATCGAGCTTTATGGTTTGGCAATCGGAACAAGGTACCCCCATGCCGTCGGAGCCCAAAGCACAAGAGCAATTTTGGCGACAGCAAGCGGGAGTGGAGCTAGCTGGGAAATTGCGCTGTCATCCTTGGGCTGATGTGGGAGCAAACATTGCTAGCGGTTCTTTTCGGACTTTGGGAATGATAGTTATGCCGTGTAGTATGAGTACTGTAGCCAAATTAGCTGGTGGGTTGAGTTCTGACTTATTAGAAAGGGCTGCCGACGTTCAACTCAAAGAAGGACGAAAATTGATTATCGTACCTCGTGAAACACCTTTTAGTTTGATTCACTTGCGTAATCTAGTCAGTTTAGCAGAAGCGGGAGCCAGAATAGTTCCGGCAATTCCTGCTTGGTATCATCATCCCCAAACAGTTGAGGATTTAGTTGATTTTGTTGTGGCTCGTAGTTTAGATCAACTTGATATTGATTGTGTTCCAATTAAACGCTGGGAAGGGCGTTGACAGTGGACAGTTGACAGTTGACAGTGGACAGTTGACAGTTGTTTTGAACTATTAAATTTCTCCCCATCCCCTTGTCCCCCCATCCCCTTGTCCCCCCATCCCCTTGTCCCCCCATCCCCTTGTCCCCCCATCCCCTTGTCTCCCCATCCCCTTGTCTCCCCATCCCCTTGTCCCCCCATCCCCTTGTCCCCCCATCCCCTTGTCCCCCCATCCCCTTGTCCCCCCATCCCCTTGTCTCCCCCTATGGGTTCCTGTTATGACTGTAATTCGCTTGATTCTCTTGGTCGCAGTACTGGGAGGGCTTATGCTATTGCTAGCACAAAACTGGTCTCCTGCAATACCGTTAGTTTTTTTAGGCTTGCGAACTCAACCACTTTCCTTGGCAATGTGGATGTTGTTTAGCTCTGCTGCTGGTGCTTTCACTTCTTTACTAATCAGCGGGTTGGTTCAATTATCCTCAAGCCGTTATAAAATGCAGCAGCGTCAAACTAGATCATATCCGACAGAGGATTCACCTCGCGTCAATCAACGTTCACGACCAAATGAATATTACCAAAGAAAATCGACTCCACCACCAGCAAGTACACCACAACCACCCGATGAGTTTGATAATAATGAGGATGATGATTGGGATTTAGATAAAAATGCTAATGATGATTGGGAGTTTGAAGAAAGATTTGATTCCAGAGAAAAGCAAACAACTGATTCTCGTTCGAGTTATACAAAAATTCAAGATGACACAGACTACGAAGATTTTCAAGAAGCAGATTCGTCTTATTCCGATCAAAAAAACGATTTAAAAAATCCTTACCCACGGAAAACAGAATCAATATACGATGCTGATTATCGAGTAATTATACCGCCTCCCAATCCATCTGCGACTCCAAAAACTTCTGATGATGCGGACAATAATGATGATTGGGGTTTGTTTGATGAGGATTTTGACGATAATGATAAACCTTCACCACGTCGATAAGTGTTAATAAGTGTAAATATAATGGTAGCTTCGATCAGCTTGGCTTAAGGCAATTTTTCGTTTTTTTCTACTTAATCCCACAACGCTCGCGGGATTCTTGCTTGACTCTACCGTTCATCGCTGCTTCTTGGAGAACCACAAAAGCATTAAAGTCTTCACAGTCATACTGGGTTGTTAGTAATTGACGCAGTTGATTTTCTGCTTCTACACTCAGATAACCAGTTGCTAACGCTTGTTGAACTACATCACGAATTCTTGTCATAGCTAAAACCTGTTTCCTACTACGTTTATTTGCTAGAGCTTTCTCAGATAAAATATGCAGCGGTCAAAGTTTTGCAGATATTAGGACAAGTCAAGCTATTTTTTTTGAGATAGCAGAAAGTTTGGGTCATTTAAACACCTTTAAAATTTGATAACTGTAAAATTAAATCCCTATTTTGAAATCAGCCAGGATTGCCCATAGTTATTGACTTATATTAATTTAATAAAGTTTCCAAGAATTTTTGTTAAGTTTGTATTAAGTTTAAACATAGCGAACTTTACACTGGGAAGTCACCTAACGAACGTTATCAAATTCGTTATAAATTTATTTTTATTTATGAGGATTTTAAATAAAAATACCTAGAAACTGGTTAAGATAAGCCGTATTCGAGTTTAAGAAATCAGTAAAAATAATGAATTTAAGTAGTCAACGACAGATAGAAGAGGATTTTATTGAAGCTAAGAACAATTGGGAGTTAGAAAAATTATATATTGATTTGGCCTCTGCGAAAGGAAAAGCTTTAACACCTGTAGAAAAAAAGTTTCTCCGGGGTTTGCTGTGTGGTTTGAGTCCAGCGGAAATTGCTAGTAAGGTTTACAAAACCCGTAGTAGCAGCACTGTGAGAGTGTATCTTTCCAACGGATTGTATAAATATATAGAAGAAATGTTAAGTAAGCAAGCCTCTGAATTAATCAAGGTGAAAAATTGGAGTCGCGTAATTCAACTGTTAGAAAAAGCAGGTTATAAGAAAATTTGGCTGCAAATACAATCGACAACCCACAACACAAACTCTACCAAAAAAAAAGCAACGGAACTTGCTCAAATTAAATCTACTTGTACACAAGATTGGGGAGAAGCGATCGATACAAGCATATTTTATGGAAGAACAAGTGAATTAGCTCAACTAAAAAAGTGGATTTTGCCAGAGCAAGCACGTCTGATCGTACTTTTGGGTATGATTGGAATCGGTAAAACTGCTTTGTCGGTAAAGTTGGCTGAACAAGTTCAAGATAATTTTGATTATATTATTTGGCGTTCCTTGCGTTTTGCTCCATCTCCAGAGGTATTTTTTGATCAACTTTTAGAAACTATCTCATTAAAAACCCCGAAAAGTGGACAAAGCGTTGCTTCATGTATTTCTGATTTGGTAGATTGTTTGCGTTCTTCTCGATGTTTGATTGTATTAGACCATCTAGATTCAATTTTATACAGCATTTCTAGTTATAATACGGGCTTAGATTCTGGGATATTAGCTAATGACGGTAACGCGATCGCGAATTCAAACATAGATTTACCGCAAATTCAATATCTTCCGGGTTATGAAGTGTTTGGGGAGTTTATTCAACGCTTAGGAGAGTCTCAACATCAAAGTTGTTTGCTGTTAACAAGTAGGGAGAAACCGCAAGAAATAGCTGCTCTTGAAGGAGAAGCTTTACCTGTTCGCTGTTTAAAGTTAACAGGGTTAGATCAAGCAGAGAGTGCATATATCCTCAAATCAAAAGGATTTGCTAGGATCAAAATGGAGGAATCTCAACAAATAACCGAACTTTATGCGGGAAATCCTTTATTTATCAAGTTAGTTGCTACCGCTATTCAGGAATTATTTGCTGGAAACATCGATGAATTTATTCAGCAGGAAACGGTAGTTTTCGGAGATATTCGCTGTTGTTTGGACGAGCAATTTAATCGTTTATCTGTTTTAGAAAAGCAGATTATGTACTTATTAGCTCTCAATCAAAATTTTGAGCTTCAGAAATTGCAAAAAAAACTGATGTTGAGGGTATCGCAACGATTAATCCTCGAAGCTGTAGAATTATTACAAAGGCGATCGTTAATTGATAGACTTGCATCTGGTTTTTCTCAAACTCCTGTATTAAGGGAATATCTAGTTGAAAAGCTGATAGAGGAGAATTTAAAATTTTGTCAAGATGAAGCAAGTTCGCTGCTATTTACCCATAAAATTTTTGAAAAGCAATTGAAAAAACATTTGAAAGTAGGTCGCTTAAATGCGGAGCTTTGAAGTAATCTGAGTTTTATGAAACTAACAGACAATCATTAAAAGTCGGGTTTTTTGATGAAGAATTTATTACAAGGAATTAATCTTTACTTAATCGGGATGATGGGTGTTGGTAAAACTACTGTAGGACGTTTGTTAGCGAGCGAACTACAGTACGGATTTGTAGATACTGATGAAGTAATTACGGCATCTGCAAAACGAAGTATCAATCAAATCTTTGCTGAAGAAGGAGAAACGGCATTTCGGCAGTTAGAAAGCGATGTACTCTCGCAAGTTAGCGCTTATACTAAGTTAACTGTAGCGACTGGAGGAGGTATTATATTAAAGCGGGAAAATTGGAGTTATCTACATCACGGTTTGATTGTCTGGTTGGATGCCTCCGCAGAATTATTGTACAACCGTCTAAAAGAAGATACTACAAGACCTTTATTACAAGACAGTAATCCGTTATTAAAATTACGCAATCTTTTACAAGAAAGAGAACCACTTTATGCTTTAGCTGATTTACGCATAATTATTAAAGAAGGGGAAACACCAGAACAAATAGCTCAACGAGTACTTACTGGAATTCCCAGCGTTTTGAAAAAACCTTCTTACTTTTAGGGGATAGAAAGTTGGGAGTTGGGAAAATCAGCTATTGTGCAGCAGTACCAAACTCTTTTAAACTATCATGATGCGGATTTAACAACAAAACAAAGATAATGATGGTTAATGATACTGAATATATTCGTGAGGATGCAGCTACTCGTGTAAAAATCCTTAGCGAAGCACTACCTTATATACAAGAATTTACAGGTCGTACCGTAGTGGTAAAATACGGCGGTGCGGCGATGAAAGATAGTAATCTTAAGGATAAAGTTATCCGTGATGTTGTATTCTTATCGTGTGTAGGTTTACGACCGATTTTAGTACATGGTGGCGGACCGGAAATAAATACTTGGCTGGAAAAAATCGGCATTGAACCGCAGTTTAAAGATGGTTTGCGAGTGACTGATGCTCCCACAATGGATGTGGTAGAAATGGTGTTAGTCGGTCGAGTGAATAAAGAAATAGTTGCCAAGATCAACCAAGCTGGTGGAAAAGCGGTGGGTTTATGCGGTAAGGATGGTAACTTAATTAAAGCTCGTCACCAAAGTGAAGATGGGATTGGTTTTGTGGGAGAAGTTAGTTCTGTAAATACGGACATTTTAAAAACTCTGGTGGAAAATGGTTATATTCCTGTAGTATCCAGCGTGGCGGCTGACGATAGCGGACAAGCTTATAATATTAATGCTGATACTGTCGCTGGAGAAATAGCTGCTGCATTAGGTGCAGAAAAATTAATTTTACTAACCGATACAAGGGGTATTCTAGAAAATTATCATGACCCTTCGACGTTGATTGCAAAAGTAGATATTAAAGAAGCTCGTGAGTTAATTTCTAACGGTATAGTTGGCGGAGGTATGATACCTAAAGTAACTTGTTGTGTTCGTTCCCTTGCCCAGGGAGTACGTGCAGCTCATATTATTGATGGTCGCATTCCCCATGCTCTTTTGTTAGAAATATTTACCGATGGTGGTATCGGAACAATGATTTTGGGTTCTCAGTTTGTATGACACTCCCCAGTAGGTTGGGTTAGACGGGTTTGGCAATTTGGACTTAAAAAAAATTTATATTCATCCTGTCGTAACCCAACATCACGATTGCGGACAAAAATGTTGGGTTACGGTGGAATTTAATTCTCTACATTTACACTCAATATTGATTGTCCACTTAACCCAACCTACTAGCTCACTACTAACTCACGTTTATTTAGAATATATAATTATCCGCGAAGCTGGTTGATGATAACGTCGTTGTCGATAATTGCGATCGCGAAGGGCAGGGCTTCGCCTATCATGTCTTGGATAATTTTTGATAATCCTGGGATTAACTAAAACTGGATTAATAAAAGTGGAATTATAAACTTTTCTTCTTGTATGAGGTTGGGAGAAATATCTTTGTGTCGGGATATGTCCCGTTGCGGGATTTACGGGTACTGGTGTCGCAATGGGACTACCATAAATAAAATTACCTACAGTTGGATGTTGATTTCTGCCATAGTAGGGATTTTCACCATTAATTATGATCACAGATTGAGCGGAAACTGGTGCAGCTACAGCAGCGAGTAAAGCAGTAGCAATTCCCAATCCCAAAAAATACGGTTGCGATTTTGCGTTTTTAAACATAAAACTTGTTCTGACTAACCACAAGCGGGTTAATATCGGCGAATCTACCTATTTTTATTTTAAATATTAAAATTTTATTTGAGAAAAAATTTTAGAATCTATCTCCCAGAAAATGCTTAAGCTTCATAAAAATTTTTCAAAATGCTCCGAGAAACGGCAAAATAAGAATACCGGGTTGTTTATATTTTGCAAGTGAGTTCTGAAAGTTTAGAAATAGCCAAGCAGCGTTACCGTAACGGAAAAGCTGCTTTTGAAAATGGGAAATATCGTCAAGCAGTTGAGGAATTAGAAAAAGCGTGTGCTTTGCTAGCACGTAATACTCGTCTTGGAGGTGAAGTGCAAATTTGGTTAGCAACAGCTTATGAAGCTGCTGGGCGTAATCAAGATGCGATCGATCTTTGTGAACAGCTTAAACGTCATCCTTATCCAGATACCAGTAAAGAAGCTAAGCGATTACAGTATATTCTCAAAGCACCCAAATTAGAACGTCCCAAAGAATGGATGACTGAAATACCAGATTTGGGAATGTTGTCTGAGAATGACAGCAAAATGCGTTTAGCTGCATCTCCGAAAAAATCTTCTGCACCGAAACAGCCATTAGAGCCGGAATTTATTGATTTAAGTCAGGTAAATACCCAAGATAATCGCTTTATCTTCCTGACTTTAATCATTATTGCTGTGACTTTGGGCAGCTTAATTTGGTTAAGTTTTTGAACAATTAACCTTGATAGTGCCACGAACGATCGCAAAATCGGAAAGTCGATTGAATTGAAAGTTTATCTAATTCTGTAATTATGTCACGATTAAGTTATCAAAGTTATTCTGCTCCCAGAATTTTAAACCGATTAGTCACAAGCTTGTTGAAACGGATACGTTTTATATCTATTTTACTGTTAGCATCGCTGTTACTTTCTGGTTGTGTAGACTATGATTTGGGAGTAAATTTCAACAATGCTAATTACGGAGAATTCGTACAAAAGATTAAATTAGGAGAAAGACTAACAAGCTTTAGCGGTGATTCCGTTTATGAATGGTTGGATAGCATTGAAAGACGAGCTAAAGAATTAGAAGGAAAAGCCAAACGGATTTCTCAAGAACAAGTAATTGTTTCTATCCCCTTTAGTAACGGTAAGGAATTAGAACGAAAATACAAGACATTTTTTAACTCGAAAAATAATTCCCAACCCCGCTCCAACAAAGTCGAATCAGCATCAGAACTACCAAACATTGAATCAAACTTACAATTATCCCAAAGTAATTTTTTACTGTTAGTACGAAATCGGTTGATTTACGATTTAGACTTACGTTCCTTAGCTTTAATTTCCAATAAAGGTAACGTTTTAACTAACACTGATGCAATTATCGATTTAGAATTCAGCTTGAACGCTCCTTGGGGTGCTAACAGTATCAAAACAACTGAAGATTCTATCGAACCATTAAAAAAGAATAAACAACTTTCATGGAAACTCAAACCCGGAAAACTAAATCATATTGAAGCAGTTTTTTGGCTTCCCAGTCCAGTTGGTATTGGTACTTTATTAATTGTGCTGTTTGTCCTACTCGGATTTTACCTGAGATACAGCTTTATGCCAGACCCGAAACTTCAGTTTGCGAGTGGACAGTTGACAGTTGACAGTTGACTTTAAATCTTTCTCCCCATCCCCTTGTCCCCTTGTCCCCTTGTCCCCTTGTCCCCTTGTCCCCTTGTCCCCCCATCCCCCCATCCCCTTGTCCCCCCATCCCCTTGTCCCCCCATCCCCATGTTGCCAATTAGAAAAATCCGTGTTAATAATACGTCACTTATGATACGCGGGTAAAATCTGCTGTCAAAAAAACCATTCAATTGCACCGGCTGTGAAAAAAAGGCTTGTATTAGTATTTACCTTTGTAGCAATTAACTTAGGTTCCGGATGTTCGCAAGTGCCAACATCGAATTTAGCGCAAGTAGATACACCAATAATTCTTGCTAAACCAGAGTTAGAACAAGAAAAACCAAATAATGCTGTAGAAGAAGGCTTAGAAACTTTAGATAAGTTAGATAAAAGCTTTAATAGGATAGTTTTCTTTCTGGCTAAAGTTGCGATTATTTTACTAAGCCTGATTCTGATTCACAGAATTATTCTACTGATTACTTTTCGCACATCTCAACTAGTAATTGATAATTTTACGAATGCTTCCGGTGCGGAAGGAATGGATTTCGTTTTACCAGGTTTGAGTCAATTGGGGCGAGAAAGATTGGTAAGGGAAATGAAGGGGGTTCACCAACGTTTAAGGGAACATATTCGTGTGAGTGGTTTGCGGACTTATCGTCCTCCCGATAAGTTATCGTTACCACAATCAACTCCGGATGAAAGACTTTCTAGTTTGATCGCTTCCTTAAACGAGTTTACACCAGATCAAATCGACCCTTTAGTGAGTTTGCTCAAAATTTTATTCCCAGCTTATGGAACCAAAGTCACGAGTATTTTACAAAGCCAAGGTGAGGATTACCGTAAATTGGGAATAACTTTTGAAATTACGGATATTGAAGGTCGTATTGCTTCTAGACTTTATACTATTTGGGAAGAAACTGAAACTGAGACAGTAATCAAAAAAGTTACTCAAAAAGAATCTAAAATACTAACTGAAGAAGAAGTTGAATTACCTGTAATTGAATCATATCCAGAACTTAAAGACCGTTACCGTGCCTTATTAAAACCTGCTACTCGGTGGTTAGCTCTAGAACTTTCCAGAAGAGAAATGCTAGCTAATGTACCTTGGTATTATCTTGGTAACTGGTGCAAACGTTATCAAGCACAAATACATAACTTTTTTGGTGTAATTAATTATGCTAGCGCTCCGACACACGGCAGTTTTTTTTACCAATTAGCCATTGAAGATTTAGAAGCAGCAATAGAACTCGATCCCAACTGGTATCAACCTTACGAAAATTTAGGTGATACTTACAGCACTCAAGGAAGAGAGTCTCAAGAAACCGCAAAAATTAATCGTCAGCGACAAGGGATTTTACAATACGAAAAAGCACTTGCTAGATGTGAAGATGAAACTGTAAGAAGAAGGATTAAAGTTGGTAAAGCAATGGCGCAATTACTAACAAACGATCAACTTCTCGTTAAGGAAGCTCAAACAGAAATACAGTTATTAGAAAAACAGTGGAATCCACAATCTGAGTTAAGTCCTCGATTTTTGTACAACTTGGCTTCTTGGTATGCAATTTTTAGTACTCAAAACAACGGCGATGAACAAAGCAAGCAAAAAGCCCGTCATTATTTAGTTTACGCCTTATTACGAGATAGCGATCGCACTCTTTGGGATTGGGCTAGTAGAGATCCAGATTTTCAAACAGTACGTGAAAGGTTTACTGATTTGCAATTTGTGTTGATGAAGAAATTAAATGAGGCTCCTGAATTACCCGAAATCACCGGGGAAAGATTTGGCAAACACGCAGAAGATATCCTCAATCAAATGAGTTGGATTTGATTAAATGCATAAAATACATAAATATAGGACTGATAAGATGTCTGAGAAAAAAGACAAAAAATTACCAATCAAAATGGAGAAGTTTAGTTGTAAATCCCAGGAAGAAGAACTTAGTAAACCCTGCGAATCTGAAAATCAATCAGAAGCAAGAAAAGTTCGTAAAACCATAATTACAACCGAAATTTCTACTCATCCAAAAACTGTGGGAGCAATACCACCGTGGGATAATGAAGATGATTTGCAGCAGGATGATCAAATCAAGCCATCAAATATCACCACAGAAGTACCTACTGAACCTGAAAAATTTCATGAAGAATTTAATCTCACACCCAGAGCTACAGGGGAAATTCCTCCTTGGGATGATGAAGAAGAAAGCAAATAGTAATTAATTATGGATTCTAATAATAAACTCACCCGGACACAGTTAACGCTGTGTCTTTTGTTTTATAGATCAAACAATTTTGGATTTTAGATTTTGCGGAAAGTTGAGCCACTGCGTTGGGCGGGTTTCCCGACTTGTAGCAAGTGGCGTTGGGGTGTAGATTCTCGAACCCCAAAACTTTCCAAGACAGATTTTGGATTGATTCGGCAGATAATTCTTTAGTTTTAGGAGCAAATTCGCGAATATCTTGGTTTTACGACAGACGAAGTTTAATAACAGGTTAATAGTTTTAAAAATATAATCAACTTTTCCGGAGTACTAATTGACACTTGTGAAGTTACTTCCTGAGCGTGTTCAGATACTCAACTTGTTTCATTCAAGATTTGTACAGTATCTAAAAAAATTCTTAAAGACAATAACTAATTAAATTAATTACAGTGAGACTAATATGAGTAAAGAAAAAGACGAAATTAAAAAAAGCTCTCAACCTAATTCTAAAAAAGGAAAGAGCGTTCCCGATTACGGTAGACCTAAACGTCGAGAAATCGGATGGAATGAAGATAAAGACAAATTATAAAAACCATCCCATAATCATAATTTTACCCGCTGCGAAGGCGGGTTTTGCTTGTGTAGAAGCGGTTTTAATCGCTGTAATCGTCAAATCAAACTTTTTAAACTAAGGAGACAAACGCTCAATCTTCCAACTATGATCATCCTTTCTTTTATAAACCAAACGGTCATGAAGACGACTGGAACGTCCTTGCCAAAATTCGATTTCTGTTGGTATAACTCGAATTCCTCCCCAATGTGGGGGACGAGGTACATTTTGATTTTGATATTTTGCTTTTAATTCTTGCAAATGTTTTTCCAGCACTTCTCGACTTTCGATAACTTCGCTTTGATTTGAAGCCCAAGCACCCAAACGACTGTTAAAAGGACGACTGTAAAAATATTCATCTGACTCCCTATCGTCCACTCTTTCTACTCTTCCACAAATCCGGACTTGACGTTGAAGTTCAGCCCACCAAAATACCAAAGCAGCTTGGGGGTTTTCCGCTAATTCCTGGGCTTTTTGGCTATTGTAGTTGGTGTAAAATACAAAACCACGATTGTCAAAGTCCTTCAATAATACCATTCTTGCTGAAGGTATACCTTGTGTTGTAGTAGTGGCAATAGTCATCGCATTTGGTTCTAGAATATTGGCACTCAACGCTTGGTCAAACCATTCCTTAAATTGGACAAAAGGATCAGAATTAACCTCGGTTTCGTTTAAGCCCTCCAAGGTGTAGTCTTGACGAAGGTCAGCTATAGTTTTATCCATTACAATTATTTGATTGCAAAATTATATAAATAACAGAGATCGACAATATTTATGCGGATGCGCCATTGGGCTTCCCTAAAAAATTTATTAGTATATGGTTTAAGCGCTCCGATTATAGCTCTTAACGTTGGACTGCTGTCTTTAATTTTTCATTACTTTCGGCATCCACTGAGCATTTTAAGTATTGCAGCAATACTCGCTTTTTTACTTAACTATCCAGTTCGATTTTTAGAACGCGCTCGTATTTCCCGTCAATGGGCTGTAACTATAGTCTTGCTCCTGACTTTAACTCTACTGATTTTTATCGGTATTACCTTGGTTCCGCTAGTCATAAATCAAACCATCCAACTTTCTGATAAAATTCCCGATTGGTTAAACAGTTTTCAAGATCAACTAGAACAATTAGAAGCTGTAGGGACAAAAAGACGCTTTCCGTTAATAAACTTAAAAATATTAGCAAATCAAACTAATGCTAGTATCGAAAACTTGCTCAAGGAATTACCATTTGGGGCTGTGGGATTTGCGGGAACCCTGGTATCAACTTTAGTTAACACAGTGTTAATAGTAGTGTTAGCATTTTATATGCTTTTATATGGCGATCGCGTTTGGTATGGCTTACTAAATCTCTTACCTGAAAAAATCCGAGTTCCTTTAGACAAATCCTTACAACTTAATTTCCACTACTTTTTTCTCAGTCAATTATTATTAGCGTTATTCATGGTAGCTAGTCTGACACCAATTTTTTTGGTTATCGGCATCCCATTTGCTTTTTTATTTGCTATTGTCATCGGTATATCCCAACTCATACCTTTTATTGGAGCGACTTTAGGTATTGGTTTAGTCACGATACTGCTACTACTCCAGAATTGGTGGTTAGCAACTCAAGTAGCATTCTTTTCATTTTTGATGCAGCAAGTCAAAGATAATCTCTTAGCCCCAAAATTGTTGGGAAACTTTACCGGACTAAACCCCATCTGGATTTTCGTTGCTATTTTAGTCGGCTTTGAAATTGCCGGATTATTAGGAACATTGGTTGCGATTCCTATCGCTGGAACCATTAAAGGCACCTTCGATGCTCTTCAAAAAGGTTAAAGGTCAAAGGTTAGAGGTCAAAGGTTAGAGGTTAACTGTCCACTTTCAACTGTCAACTGTTCACTGTCCACTGTAAGCTAAAAAGCGTTTAATTTGTATATTCAAATTTTATTAACTTCTTGTAGTGCGGGCATCCTGCCCGCTAGAAAAATATAAATTAAATGCGTAACAACTTAAAATTTTATATTTAACTGAAAATTAGTAGTCTTTAATACTGGTTATCGAAATTAATTATGAGTAGTGTAAAGGGGGATATATTTCGCCGAGTCAAAAATATACGCGATAGAAAACGCCATAGCATAAAAGTTATTTTTGAATAGGAAAAGGTATAAAAATATCGTGATATACTTTCGAGGGTGAATTTTATTCTTATACTCTATTACTCTTAGTCATCGTAGATGTGTAACTAGTAGATTGCTAAAAATGCTTTTTTTTCAGAGTTACACTACCGAAAGACCGGGGAAACAATAACCACAATAATTAATTAACTTGATAGTTTCCAATGAGACAAGTAAATTTTGTAATAATTTTTATCTTTTGTTTAGCTTTTGCTTTATTCAGCATCGAAAATACTGAACTAGGAATTATTCATTTGATTCCAGGAGTGGAAGTACAAGCACCAATTTCAATTGAGTTACTTATAGCATTGGGCTTAGGTGGAGTTTTGGCTTGGTTATTTAGCATTTGGATTCATTTAGAAAGACTAATTTGGTCAGGTCAAAAAGTTCGTGAAAAAAATGCTCGCATTCAAGAATTAGAATGCAAAGTTGAAGAGTACCAAGCTCAAATTCAATCTTTACAACCTTCTCTACCACCAGCTAGTGATTCAATCACACAAGAAGCGCAAGCAAATGCTTGACAGTTGACCTCTAACCTTTAACCTTTAACCTTTAACCTTGTAATTCTAGTACTTGTCGATGGATGCTTCTGAGCTTTTAGAAATGATCACACAACTTATTCATCAAGCCGAACAAGGTGAAATTGACCCTTGGGATGTGCAGGTAGTTGAGGTGATAGACCGTTATATAGAACTCATGGCACCTGAGAAAAGCACGAAGGGTTATGAAGCAGATTTGTCTCAGTCAGGACAAGCGTTTTTATCAGCATCAATGTTGGTGTTATTTAAAGCCAATACGTTGATGAAATTACAATCAGCAGAAGATGAAATAGAGGCTTATGCAGAAGACGAATTTTTGCTTGATGGTGAAGATGGTTTAAACGAGCGTATAGCTAGACTACCTTTAGAAAAACAGTTGCGACGACGGCGTTCTGCCATGCCTCCACCTGCACGTCGCGTCAGTTTACAAGAGTTAATTGACCAGTTGCAGGTAATGGCAAACCAACTGCAATTAGTACAAAAAACTAGTAACCCTTTGGCGAAAAAACGTCAAACGGGTGTTAAAACTCTCAAAGCTGCACTAGAATTAGCACACCAAGAAAATCTCACAGAAGTAGCTGGGGAGTTAGAACAAGTTTTACAAGCTAAAGCTGCGGAACTACATTTGGGAGAAAGTTGGATGAATTTAGAACAGTTAGTAGAGTGGTGGTCTCAAAGTAAATCTGTATCGACTAAAGGGAAACACCATTCTCATGGTGAAAACGCCCATACAGTCAGTGTATTTTGGGCTTTACTACTGCTTTCTGCTCAATCAAAGGTAGAGTTGTATCAAGAGGAGTTTTATCAAGAAGTAAAAATTCGCTTGCTTGCAGAATCTACTAATAGCTCAATGTCTCAAGCAGCAAGTTAGCTAAGTTTGTCTTTAATCAGACTTGGATGCTCCCGGTTTGGGTTAAATAATTAATTATGAGTAAATTTAAATATTGTCAACTTGGCATCATTTAAGATGCTAACAAGGACTTAGAAAATGTACTCATGGTGCATTCTCCGTGCTTTTTGGGATGACTTCACTTAAATTAAAACAGATGATGAAGTATTGCTTGATCGACGTAAATTAGCTTGTGGTTGAGAAATAAGTATTTATGAAAGCTATGATTTTGGCTGCGGGTAAGGGTACTCGTGTTCGTCCGATTACCTACACAACTCCTAAACCGATGATTCCCATCCTGCAAAAACCAGTGATGGAATTTTTAATTGAACTATTACGTCAGCATGGCTTTGACCAAATTATGGTCAATGTTAGTCATTTAGCTGAGGAAATCGAAAGCTATTTTCGAGACGGTCAGCGTTTTGGTGTGGAAATTGGTTATTCTTTTGAAGGTAGTATTGACGATAACGGCAAATTAGTCGGAAAAGCCATCGGTTCTGCTGGTGGAATGAAGAAGATTCAGGACTTCAAACCATTTTTCGACGATACTTTTATTGTCATGTGCGGTGATGCTTTGATTGACCTAGATTTAACAGCCGCCGTGAAATGGCATCGAGAAAAAGGTGCTATTGCTACAATTATTACTAAAACTGTACCTCGTGAAGAAGTTTCTAGTTACGGTATTGTTGTTACCGATTCGGATTGTAGAATCAAGGAATTTCAAGAAAAACCGACTGTAGAAGAAGCTAAAAGCACCAATATCAGTACGGGTATTTATATTTTTGAACCAGAGATATTTGAACACATTCCCTCTGGAGTCGAGTATGACATTGGTGGGGACTTATTCCCCAAACTTGTAGAAATGGGTGCTAATTTCTACGCTAAACCAATGGACTTTGAATGGGTTGATATTGGTAAAGTCCCAGATTATTGGCGAGCAATTCGCGGTGTACTTTTAGGGGAAATTAAAAATGTTCAAATCCCTGGCAATCAAGTACGTGAGGGAATTTACACTGGTTTAAATGTGTCCGTAAATTGGGACAAAGTTGATATAACTGGTCCAGTTTACATTGGTGCAATGACCAAAATAGAGGACGGAGCTAAAATCGTTGGTCCTGTTTACATTGGTCCTTCTTGCTGTGTCTGTAGCGGTGCTACCGTAGAAAATAGCGTGATTTTTGAATATTCCCGACTCGGGCCGGGAGTAAGATTAGTTGATAAATTAGTATTCGGTCGTTACTGCGTAGATAAGGATGGAGCATCAATTGACCTCCAAGCTACTGCTTTGGACTGGTTGATTACCGATGCTCGTCAAACACCACCTGCTCATAACCCCGCAGAACGTCAAGCGATCGCCGAGTTGTTAGAAACAAATTCTAATTGAAAAAGGGAATAGGTAATGGGTAATGGCTAATGGGTGATAGGTAATTGGTAATGGGTAATTGGATTTCTCCCCATTCTGCATTCCTTATTTCCTATTCCCTCTCCCCTCTTCCCTTTTCCCTATTCCCTCTTCCCAAATCAAGAAGACAGATAAGTATACCGACTTAAACTTTGTTCGTAGGTTTGTAACAGTCGCTGAGATTGAGCAATGGTAATATGGTTTGCTTCCAAAGCTTGCTCGCAACGCTGACGGATTCTTTCTATCATGTCTTCGGCATCGTACTGTACATAACCTAAGACCTCACTCATCGTATCACCTTTAACTACGTGCTTAATTTGATAGCCTTTGGGTGTCAGTTGAATATGAACTGTATTAGTATCGCCAAAAAGGTTGTGTAAGTTACCCATAATTTCTTGATAGGCTCCATTCAGGAACATACCTAAGTAATAAGGTTCTCCCGGTTGGAAAGAATGTAGTTCCAAAACCGATTTAACGTCTCGTAAGTCAATAAAGCGATCAATTTTACCGTCGCTATCGCAGGTGAGGTCTGCTAAAATGCCTCTTTGCTTAGGTTCTTCATCTAAACGGTGTATGGGCATAATCGGGAATAACTGGTCAATTGCCCAGCAATCTGGTGCCGATTGAAACACCGAAAGATTTATATAATAGATGGAAGACATGATTAGTTCCAAGTCTTCCATGTCGTCTGGTACGTATTCTTGCTGATTAGTGATGTGAAGAATTTTATAGCAACAAGCCCAATATAACTGTTCTGCTTTGGCTCGTTCTTTTAAGGATAAAATTCCCAAATTGAAACGACTAATGGCTTCTTCTTTGAACTGGGCTGCGTCGTGATAAAACTCTTGATAATTCTCTTCGTTGATGGATTGATAAGTTTCCCATAAATAGGAAATAATGTGGGATTCACCTTCTTGAACGGGTTCGGGTGGTTCATGAGGTACTTCGCTGGTACTAAGTACATCAAAAATCAGTACTGATTGATGGGAAGCAACAGCTCTTCCGCTCTCGCTGATCAGTGTTGGTACGGGAATATCTTTTTCTCTACAGGCATCTTTTAACTCTGCCACAATATCGTTAGCATAGTTTTGCATATTGTAGTTTTTAGAAGCGTAGAAGTTGGTTTGAGAACCATCGTAATCAACACCCAAACCGCCACCAACGTCAAGATAGTTCATATTTGCTCCCAATATGGCTAACTCAACATAAATACGGCTAGCTTCTTGGATAGCATCTTTGATGACATTAATCGCCGAAATTTGTGAACCGACATGGAAGTGCAAAAGCTGTAAACAATCCAACAAATTTGCGTCCCGTAACTTGTCAACGGCACGGATAATCTCCGGAATATTCAAACCGAATTTAGCGCGATCGCCACTAGAACCTCCCCAACGTCCCATACCTTGAGTGCTAAGTTTGGCACGGACTCCCAAGATTGGTTTAATTTCTAATTGACGGCTAACTTCAATGACTAAATCGACTTCTTCAATTTGTTCTAAAACGATAATTGGAGTTTGTCCAAGTCTTTGAGCTAACATTGCCGTTTCAATATATTCACGGTCTTTATAGCCGTTACAAATTAACAAAGCTCCGTTGGTATCAAGCAGGGCTAAAGCAATCATTAATTCGGGCTTGGAACCTGCTTCTAAGCCAAATTGGTGGGGTTTACCAAAACGGACTAAATCTTCAATTAAATGCCGTTGTTGATTGCATTTAACTGGAAATACACCTTGATAAATGCCCCCATAATTGTAGCGAGCTATGGCTTTAGCGAAACAAGCATTAAGCCGCTCGATTCTATCTTCCAAAATATCTGAAAAGCGAATTAGCAAAGGCAAACCCAAATTACGCAATTTGAGTGATTTAACCAATTCGTACAAATCCAGAGAACCACCCCGTTCACCTTTTGGAGAAACAGTAACATGACCTGCCGCATTAATCGAAAAATAGGGCTGTCCCCAACCTTCAATGCGATACAGAGTTTCACTATCCTCAATCCTCCAATGACTCCGGGGTGAATTTGGAATCTTACTCGGTGGCAGAAGTTTTTGTTCTTTTTGATTGCTGCCTAATTTAGCCTTAGCTTTTTTGCCATTCAATGATAATCTTCCTGTTTCAGCCGATGTCGCACTTGACTCAACACCCATTTATCAGTCACCTTCGTACTTCACCCATGAGTTTATAATTTAGCGCATTCATGTCGTAGGGGGAATATACGTAAGATATATTTTTGGAACAATCAGTGGACAGTTGACAGTGGACAGTTGACAGTTGATAACTGATAAGTTGTCGCGCATTTGATTTGTATTTTTCTAGCGGGCAGGATGCCCGCACTACAAGACTTTAATAAAATTTGAATATACAAATTAAAGGCTTTTTAGCTTAACTGATAACTGATAACTGATAACTGATAACTGATTTAGCTGTTGACAAAAAGCTAATGAAGACGGACAAATAACAGTGATAGATTCATTAATTTATAGGAGATAGTAATGGAACGTACATTTTTAGCAATCAAGCCGGATGGAGTGCAGCGGGGATTGGTTGGTGAAATAATTCGCCGCTATGAAACTAAGGGGTTTACTTTAGTTGGTTTGAAATTGATGAAAGTTAGTCGGGAATTGGCGGAATCCCATTACGATGTTCATAAAGAAAGACCATTTTTTGCTGGCTTAGTAGATTTTATTACTTCCGGTCCAGTTGTAGCGATGGTTTGGGAAGGTGAAGGTGTTGTTGCTGCTGCTAGGAAGATGATTGGTGCAACTAATCCCTTAACGGCAGAACCCGGAACTATCCGTGGTGATTTTGGAATTGATATTGGTCGTAATATTATCCACGGTTCTGATGCAATCGAAACCGCACAACGAGAAATTTCTTTATGGTTTAGCAATGATGAATTGGTAAATTGGCACCCCCAAATTATGCCTTGGTTGAGTGAGAAATTTTCTAAGGAGCTAGCTGCGAAGTAGTTTATTTAGGGAGTAGGGAGTAGGGGGATGGGGGGATGGGGAGATGGGGGGATGGGGGGATGGGGAGATGGGGAGACGGGGGGATGGGGAGATGGGGGGAGAAATTAATTCCCGTCCTCCTAACTCCTAACTCCCGTACAGACGTAGCATTGCTACGTCTGTACAATTCTTAACTCCTAACTCCTAACTCCTAACTCCTAAGTCATTCCCAGACCCTACAAATCCGACACAAAATAAACGCTAGTTAGTCGCTGAAAATAAGAGATTGAGAGTGTTTAGCAGCGAATCAGCACCAGCGACAATTGCTCTTAAAGTTCACCCGGAAACGGTTCGATATCCTCTCGCGATGTATTTATTTCGAGCGATATCGCACAATCTGTGAATAGTAAGCAACTATATTTGCACCAGTAGTTGTTTGTACATCATATTTAATTCCACCAGAATATACATAAATAATGGTTCCCTCTGTTCCATCCTTTAATAAGACCTCATGGTTTAATTTGATATCTGAAGAACTGCTGGGAGTATAACCGATATCGCCATAAGAAAAGTAACCAGACATATTTTTATTACCTCAATAATTATTGTCAGTTTTTTCCGGAAAAATATTCAGATTTAATCAAATCTAGAGATGTGAAATATTCGGTATTTACTGATAATTATAATTATTGAATTTAGTAGTATGAGTGGAATGATATACATCTAATCAATCTTTATATACTGCTTTAAAAATTAGATTAAGTACGCAATATATTGAGTCATTGTTCTTATGAGACTAGTGATTTAGCAAAAAATCAATATTTAGGATAAATTAAAACCCCGACTGACAGAAGTTGTCGGGGTTTTGGGAAGTGAATAGTTAAAGATATGTGGAAATATTTACTTTACGTTTGTCGTGACGAATGCGCGTCTTCATAATAAGGACGGTGATTCCTAACTACAAACTAGCAAAGTTGAGTTGTCAAACTACTATCATTGAGGTTATCAGATGCCTTTGTCTCTTGTTCCTGATTATCAAGAGCAGCTTTTACTTTCTCAGTTATTTTTGCCTCTTCTTCTGGAGATAACTTTTCTGAATCAGGCTCATCCTTGATTCTGGCAGTTTTAATCCGTTCGATGGAGTCAAGTAAGTTGCTAAGTTCGACAATATTCTTGCCTTTTCGAGCAACTCGCATAGCAGCATCAATGACAGCATTTTTTATGTCTCTACCACAAACATCTTCAACTTCAGCAAGTTTTTCACAACTTACATTTGTTGCTAATGGTAGCTTTGTGGGCAAATGCCTTTTCCAAATTTCTTGGCGAGAAGCCTTATCTGGTAAAGGAAATTTGATATTGCGTACCCTGGTTTCAAATGCTTTGTCGTAGTTCTCGACTAGATTTGTGGAGAAAATTACAACCCCCCGAAATCTTTCCAAACAGATTAGTAATTGACTACGCATCGAATTGATAGCTTGCTCTGAACCTTGGGTGACATTAGTTAGTCTTTTGGAAAGCAAGGAATCAGCTTCATCAACAAATAACAAAGCATTATCTCTTTCTGCTGCAAAAAAGATAGCCTCTACATTCTTCGGTCCCTCACCACTATACATACTCTCAATTTGAGCATAACTGGCGACTAAAATAGGACGATTAATTTTAGATGCAATTGCGTGAGCTGCAAGTGTTTTTCCGGTTCCTGGTTTACCATAAAAGTTTAATGCTGTTCGAGGAAAAGGTTCAATTTCCCTCAAACCCCAGGTATCAAAAACCTGAGTTTCCAGTTCAACTAAATCAACTGCTAAAAACAAGTCTTCTTTTACTTGTTCAGGGACAATTAACTGCTCAAAATCAAATAGAGGTTTTACAGCTTTATATCTACGGGCACGCTCTTCAACTGATAAATCGTTGTCGTTATTAGAGCTTTTTGACAAAGAATTGCCGTTTATAAAGCGATTCTGTTCTTGAGTATCTTTGAATTTACTTGAAATATAAATAGTAATATTTATATCATCAATACCTTCTTTTTCTATGAGTTGATTTAATGCAATAGAAATTCTTGACTGAAAGAGGCTTTTTTCGGATTCGGATATTTTGTTTGCAAGACCTTGAACATTAATAGTATATGGATATTTCATCGTCATATAATTGTTATTTAGGAAACGTATTTATCACTCATAAAATATTCGAGAGGGATTACCTACAATCCCTCTTGATTCTAAATTTAACGACGGACTTCTATAACCTTTCTTCCACTCAATTCAGGTGCAACATTATCAGCTTCAATACGTTGAATATTTTTCACTTCCTTTGTTGACTCATTGTAGCCTGCTGCAATATAATTGTATTTTCCATTACTCTTTTTATCTTGAATCACCATACCAATCCAGCCAGCATCTTGTGTTGTAAGATTATTATTCTTCCAATTATCCCACCAAGACCTAATGGATGGCCAACTGAGATAAGCAATAGCAATAACAGCACCAATACCCAGTAAACCAAGCGCAGCGTATATAACGTATATTATTAGATGAATAGCCATATTTTCTCCTTTATCCAATAATAATCAAATCGTGTTCACCAAAAGCATTACTTAGTTCAGTATTAATTTCTTGTGCAACTATTTTACGACCATAAGGTCTTCCGTTAGGGAAGCACACCAGTCTATCATTTTCATCTAGAAATACTTGATAAATCAAAAAACCTCTCCCTTTCGGATCACTCTTTTTGAATACAGCACATTCTTTTACAGTTTGAAAAGGAGGTCTATAGTTGGTAGAATAGTCAATAATTGCTGCAAGTGTCATTAATGGTAATACTCTATCAGCTGTTGGTAATGCACTATCTATCAATTCCAATACATCTTTTCCTGTTTTTGAAATTTGTGAATTAGTTGCTATTCCTGAGTTTGTTGTAGGCTGATTTCTTGATATATTGTAATTAGGTGATTTTTTTTCATATAATAATATGAAAAGAATTGCAAAAAACATGAATGCGACAATAATAGCGGGTAACATACTTCTCCTTTATTACGCGATGATAATTTGCGAAACTTATCTAATATTCTTTGAGATTCTTCGGGTGTCAGATTTTTGTTACCCTCAGACGAATCTCTGAAGAACCAATCTAATACAATTGCTTATTCCTCTAGGGTATTTGAATAGTAAAATGAACTGTATATACCCTAATTATTAAGAAATATGAACGTAGCAACCGTAACTTAATTGCTACAAGACAACGAAGCGTAAACGACAAAACTATATGTTCAAAACCTCAATCCACATCCGATGCACAGGCTGATAGACTAATAACTAACTTCTCGACTATCTCTCCCTAACCTGCACCCGCACATACACTTAAAAATGGGTAGTATTTATCTAACTAATCTCAGTATATACCAGTAAAAAGCTAATTAGATGCTGATAAATATCAGGATTTGGATTAGAATTACATCAGTGATTAGTGAGGATAACACTGATGGCAGCTAATGATGAGTATTTCACCCAAGCAGGGAATTACTGGGATTTAGAGACTTTATATACTGATTTAGCCTCTGCCAAAGGAAAGCGCTTAACACCAGTGGAAAAGCTTCATTTACGGGGTTTGCTTTGTGGTCATAGCCCTGGGGAAATTGCGGAAAAGCTGGGTAAAAATGCCAAGGGAGTGGAAACTGACCTTTGTGCTACTGTGTATAAATATGTTAAGGGTTTGGTGGATAAAGGTAATGGGAAGGTGGAAAATTGGCGAAATATTTCTGAGTGGTTAGAAGAGGCTGGTTATAAAAGTTTGTCTTCTGTAAAGGCGCAGGGAATGGATTTGTCACCAGAAAATAGTGTAGTTAATATTACAAATATTCATATTGAAACAAATCAATTAGTAATTGCTTTTAACCTACGAATTCCAACTAAATTAGCTTCGGAATCGGTAAAAGATGAAATAAATATTGATAGTAATCAGGCGAAATAAATAATTTGCATTCAGATATTATTCGGCTAGTTGATTCTGGTTTGAGTATATCTAAAGTTATACAGCGATCGCGTTTGGTTTTGATGGTGCATGATCGCGTTTTGGTTTTTGGAGAGTGCGATCGCTTTTGATGGGTTTGAGGAGTGCGATCGCGTTTAGTGGGTTTATGTATGGCGATCGCGTTCGGTATTTTGAGGTTTGTGATCGCGTTTAGTCGGTTTTTGGGATGGCGATCGCATTTAGTGGAGTTTGATGAGATATGCGATCGCATGTAGGTAGTTTTGAGAAGTGCGATCGCACTACCTGTCATTCAACGGATTGGAAAGTTCCGTTAAAATAAATAACACAGTCATTAGGCGCAAAGCTATGAGCAATCAAGAACTAGAGCAACAACTTCTCAGCCTCGACTTATCAGAAAGAATTCGCATCCTTCAACTTTTGGCTCAAAGCTTGACAGTGCAATCATCACAGCCATCTCAAACTACTGATGAACTTGATTTAACCCGCGATCGCAGTCCTCAGCATCCCCTACGCAAAATCCCCTTGACAATTCCCCCAGATTTTGACGAACCCATGCCTGAATTATGGGATGCTTTGGGACAATGATTTTGCTAGACACCCACATTTGGCTGTGGTGGCTCCATACTCCAGATCAGCTTTCTGAGCGTGGTCGTAACCTATTAACCATAGGCGAAAACCAAAATGCCCTCATCGTTTCTGCCATTTCTGTTTGGGAAATCGCAGTCAAGCATAGTAATGGGAAACTACCACTCCCCCTTCCCATCAATGAATGGTTTGGACTTGCAACAATTCGACCTGGAATTACCATAGAACCACTCGATCCACTAGATGCAATTACCAGCACCCAATTACCTGGCGACTTCCATAAAGACCCAGCTGATCGTATTATTGTTGCGATCGCCTACCGCCGCAATATAGAACTTATAACCTGCGATCAAAAAATTCTCAACTATCCACACGTCAAAACAATTTGTTAAGTGTGACATCTAACAACAAACCTTACAGCTACGCATTTGTTTTATGCGAGGCTTGAGGAATTTTTCGTGGTGATTTTGGGTATTAAAGACGCGATGTAAGTGGGTGTGCAAAATTATTTGTGTCATTGTTCACTGCGTGAAGTATTCACCCTACGGGTGAATACTTCGTTTCGCTTCGCTCCACTCGTAATGACAATATACAATTAATTTTGCGTAAGTACTTATCGCGTCTCTACAAGATTTTTGGTTTGCCAAATTTTCTGATCCGAACTGTACTGACTCTCGTCGTCCGAGCGTCCTCCTAATTCATAACTTCTGTTTTTTCAATTTTTTCGCTTTCTTCAATTTGTGGTACTGTGCGCTTGGAAAATCCCCAGGCTAGGATGATGGCGATCGCGGTAATTACTATCCACTGAGGAGGAACTAACGCTTCGTTGACGACTCTCAATAATAAGCGTATCCCCACGAATGCTACGGTAATATACCCTGCATCTTCAAGGTAGACAAATTCATCCAACCAACGGATAAATAAACCCGCCATGAATCTCAGGGTAATAATACCAATTGTCGTTCCGGTGATTACTAACCATTTGGTATCGGAAACGGCGATCGCTGTTGTGACGCTATCCAAGGAAAAGGCTAAATCGGTGAAGGCAATTACTGGTATGACTTGTAACAGCGATTTGTAGCGGGGACCGTGATGGTGATGTTCTTCGTCTTCTTCGGAGGTGAAGTGTTGAAATACCAACCAAAGTAGATAAGCTGCACCGATTAACTCGAATTGCCAATATTTTTGTACCCAAGTAGCGGTAAGAAGCAAAGTAATTCTTAACACGTAGGCAACGACTAAACCGATATTAAGCGCTTGACGCTGCATTTTTTCGTTGTCAAGTCCTTGGGCGATCGCCGCAAGAGCAATGGCGTTATCGGCAGATAGTACGGCTTCTAAAAAAATTAGAATAAGTAAGACTATAGATGTTTCAATGCTGAAATTATAGTGAAGATAATCAAAGATTCGGTCTAGCATTATGGGTTTCTCAAACGGCGCAATAAAAAGTTGATCGGAATTGAGGCTTTATTATTCGTAGCGTAATTAAAAGCTACTTTAATCAAGTTTAACCTGATTGAACTATATTCTACATGTGATGTTTGGTCTTCCGCAGGTGTGGTTTTCCGGTGGTGAAATCTGATCATAATTTCAAATGATAGTTAATTTAAGTGAACCAACATTTTTTATTTTAACTATTACTACAAATTTTATATTTATAAAAATTAATAATTATTAATGCAATATGACATTATGTTATTAAAAATAAAGATGCAAAAGAATAAGATTTAGGTATAAAAGTCAATAGATAAACTACTTAAATTTCCACAAATTAATCATTGAAAGGTAACTATGTCTGAAGCTACACGAAATTCTCAGCCGATTATTTTAATTAGAGGTTTTGGTCAGTTGGATGTTTCCGACGATAAAAAAGATGCATATCAAGGTTTTAATGATGGTAGCGTTTATTTGCACAAGCAAGGTGAAAATTATATCTATGAAGGATTTATTTTAAGGTTTTTGAAGTCGAATTGGAAGTATCAGGATGCAACAAATGTAGTTGGTTACTATGGTAAGGAGATAAATCAAGAGCCGGTGCTTCCGCGCAAATTGCTGAATTTGGAAAACATGGTGAATCAAGGGGTTTCTTTATCGCCGACGCTGCAAAATCTCGAAAGCAAAAATGTTATTCATAATTTTAAGCGTTTGCAGTCCGAAAATTTTTTTTCGGGGGATAAAATTGTTATCGATCCAGCAATGGCTTTACATTTACTTGAATCAGTAGAAAATGTTTGTCAAACGATTTGGGTGTTTCGCTATTATGATTTGAATGACAGAACATTTAAAACTTATGGCAAAGCGCTGGTGCGATTAATTGAGTTTATTCGAGAACTCGCACATATTAATAATAATCAAAAACCAAAAGTAAATATTATTGCTCATTCGATGGGTGGTTTGTTGATTCGGGAAGCTATACAACGTGTTTATCCTGAAAATAATCAGAAAGCGGAAGATTTCATCAACAAAATTGTGACTCTGGGTACACCACACCAAGGTATTTCATTTCAATTAATAGAAAACTGGATTGGAATTAGTGCAAAAGATGAAATCAAACATTTCCACCCTGGTTTTCAAAAAGATGCAAAAAATCAAGCATCTTTTGTCAATTTTGATAAATATTTTCCCAAAGAAAGATTATTAACAGTAGTAGGAACGAATTACCGCAGTTATGACAAACCAGCAGCATCTTTGGTAAATCGTTTGTTTTCCGTAGCAGATGAATATGGAGTGAATTACAATCGTAGCGACGGGTTAGTTAAACAAAGCTATGCTCAAATACCTGGAGTCCCTAGAACATTTATTCATAAAAGTCACAGTGGTAAAGACTCCCTGGTAACTTCAAGAGAAGCATTTGAAATTGCCACACGCTTCTTTTTTGGTAACTTGCGATCGCGATTGCGTTTTGTTAGAGGTAAGGTAACTCGCGGTAAAGATTTTTTTGGTAAAAGTGAGTTTTTTATGGGGGTTTGTATTAAACCTCGTGGTGTGGATTTTGAGTTATTTCATCAAAGTAAAGAAGCAGAAAACTGTTATGGTCCATTCAGTAAAACTGATTTAGATAATAATGTCAATTTTCAAGAAAATAACAAAGAACTTGCTTTTGATTGGGCTGACGATAATAAGTTAATCTGGGAAGGTTATTTGGATACTACATCTATTTTGGCAGATGAAAGTATCATTCAAAAAGATATGGTAATCAGGTTGGATTTTTATGTTGGTGAACGAGATTTACTCGGTATTGGGTTTTCTGATAACGTAATTTTTCGTAAGCAATACTACATTCGGGCTTTGTTACCAACAGAAAATCAAAAGTTACAGCTTTTCTTGCATAACGATGAAAGATTTGCCGATAATGATAACGGAATCCCAATGGAATTTAAAAATGGTGGTTGGGAATTTGAAATTCGCGGGACTGGTTTTTTCAGTACTTTTCAAATAGAAGTTGATGTTATTCCTGAAGTGGGAGAACCGATGATATTTTCTATGAATAAATAAAATTTAACGATTAAAAAGTCGGGTTTTTAGATTTATCCGGCGCTTTGTTACCGCATCTAGACAAACCGGCACCCGTCTTCATGGGTTTAAGATAATTCAGTCCACTTAGAGGTAATAAAGCGGCGGATATTTTAAAACATCCTCTTACCTGAAATATCGGTAACACAACACAATTATCATAAAAACCCGACTTTTCGCTGAAATTCACGTTGATAAAATCCGGAATTAGTTATACGAATAGTGAGGTTATTAATGCCAAAGACAAAATACAACAAGGATATATAAGTAAATGAAATTGCATTCTAACTTCCGAAAAATTGCTCTGATTTCCCTACCAATTTTGGGTATCGTCGCTTCACAAAATTTAGCGAATGCTAATTCTTTTAAAGTAGCTCAAAATGTCAATTGTAACAATCCTCAGACAACTTTAGAAATGAGAGTTTGTGCTGGTAAAAGTTATGAAACCGCAGATAAAAAACTTAATCAAGTTTATCGACAATTAAGACCAAAATTAAATGCTAAGCAACAAAAAAGATTAGTTGATGCTCAAACTGCTTGGATTCAATTTAGAGATAAAAGTTGTGCTTATGAAGCTGGTGAAGCAGAGGGAGGAACTTTAGAACCAGTTCTCAAACTTAGTTGCTTGACTGATGTTACTCAACAACGAGTTAAAGATTTAGAAGGGTATTTGAAAATAGTTAATAATCGGTAAAAATAAGTTTAATTTTCAGGGTAATATGAATTATTTGGTAGCTCAACCTTGTAAAATAAACTTAAATCAATTTATACTTTTGCGGTTGAGCTAGAGGAATTTATAAATATTGAAAATTGTGCAAGAGGTATCGCTGATTAGTCGGGGTGGCTTTGAAGAGTCTCAAGAATGGTCTATTATTCAAAGTGAAATTCGCAGCGCTATTGATTTAATTGTTTACCCTACTGGTGCATCAAAGTTTACGATAAATCCAAAAAGGCATGGTAATGGTGTTAAACCGATTAAAAATGCTTGTATGGTTGCTCTTCAAGAAAACTTTGGCTGGGAATTGGAAACTAAAATTACCTATGCAACTCGTTCACCAGGAAGAGTAGATGCAACCAAAAGGTTAAACGGTGATTTTTTTGCTCTTGAATGGGAAACTGGGAATATTTCCTCCAGTCACCGTGCTGTGAATAAAATGGTCTTAGGTCTTTTACGAGGAGTTTTCTTAGGCTCAGCTTTGGTACTTCCTAGTAGAAAACTTTATGCTTATCTTACTGATAGAATTGGTAATTATGAAGAATTAGAGCCATATTTTGATGTTTGGCGGGCTGTTAATATTAATAAAGGATTCTTGGAAATATTTGTTGTAGAACATGATGCAATAGATAGTAATATATCAACAATCACGAAAGGAACGGATGGTCGTGCTTTAATTTAGATAAATATCTATATTTCTAAGAAAATAAATCTAATTGTCGAGAATCTTTTTGAGTTTTTATTTGTCGCTTTCCTCTTGCAGATTCCCATTCTTCCAACTTACCATCAGCTAAATCGTTTAATCGTTTAACTGCTCCCAAAGTATCACCAATTTCCGTACCTAACCAATATCTTTGCAGCTTTTGGGCAGCATAAAATGTAGTACCAGAACCACCAAAAGGGTCAATTATAATTTGCCCTGGATTTGATGCCATTGCAATAATGCGTTCTAACATAATTGGAGCTAATTCATTGGCTCCTCTTTTCTTATGTTTACGGTGACGAACTGGGGGAATATCGCTCCATACTTCCTCAAGTTGAGTCCACATTTGCTCTGTATTATCGACAGCAGAAGCATCTTCCCACACTTCTTCAGGAGCATCCCAAACGTCCATCAAATTAATACCCTTGGGATTTAACTTCTTACGATGTCCGCCATAATCCCGAATTTCACCGCTACAATGTCGGCAAACTTGTATTGGTGTATAAACCTTGTTAAAAACAGCCGGTTCTCCTTTCGTGTAATAAAGTAAACCATAATGAGCGGGAGACATTCGCTTACCTCTTGGAAAAGCTTTTGGCATTCTACAAGCAATCCAGTGACGAAAAAACATATCTTTTTGGTTAAGATATGCACCATATTCGATGCACCATTTAGGTAAGTTAAAAACGAATAAACTACCTCCTGGTTTTAGTACGCGAACACTTTCATTTAGCCATTCTTTTGACCATGTGAGATATTCATTATCTTTTAAGTTATCGGTGACATTTTTGCCATAATTTTTACCAAGGTTGAAAGGTGGATCAGCGAATACAATATCTGTGCTTTCATCGGGGATAGAAGATAAAAAATTGAGGCAATCTCCTTGGTAGAGAATACCATAATCACTTTGATAAACTTCGGTTAAATTATTGTTCTGGGCGGTTGCAGGGGAGATGAGATGAAAGGATGGCATTTTCAGTTATTTCTATCTATTGTTTTATATAATACCAATCTGTTTAAATAATACTAAACCCCCTTAATCATCTTCATACTCAGCCCAAGAATTAGCCGTTTCCGATACCGCAACTTTGATTTTCACACCTTCTGGTAATTTCTTTTTAGTTTCGTCGTATATATATTTAGCAATCATCTCGGCTGTGGTTTCATATTCTGGAGGCATTACTTCGTTGAGAATACAATGATCTAATCCTCCTTTGGTGACATCTTTTTTAGCCCAACGTAAGCTTTTAAAGTCGGCAACCATTACCGGATGAGGACAATATTCTGAAGAGTGTAGTTTAGTGCTGATGGCTTCGATTCGCACTGTATAAGTATGTCCGTGCATTCGACCACAAGGACCATTATAATCTTTGATGTAATGAGCGCTATCAAAGGTAAATTCAGTAACAAGTTTCCACTTGGGCATTTTAAATAGTACTTTGTCGCTGATAGTTGTTGGGTGATGACAAACAGCCATGTACCTACGGTGCTATCTGATTCAGTTTGTTGCGGTTGATGGATTTGTCAATACCTAATATTTTACTGCTATTTTAATTCTCGATACAAATTGCAGTATAGGGAGACGTTGCAATGTAACCTCTCTACATTATTGATATGTATCATCTTTAATTGAAACGATATTACAACTTTTATAGGATGGCTATATGAATTTGTAATTAACTAATGCCATTCTTATATGAAGCTGCATCAAAAAGCACACCTCCTCAGGGCAGAGAAGTTGTGTTTTGTGAAAATTACCCGATTTCTATATCTACAGAATTCCCCCCTATTCCCTATTGTCTATTCCCTTTTAATTAACAAATATTTTCTGCTGAAATTATCCGGAACCCTCAAATAGCTGTATGTAGTTATAGGTGTTCCAAAGAGTTGGAAATGCATAAGTTATTAAATCCGCTGCTATTTATACATAGAACAGGATTTAAAACTGATTATAAAATGAGGTAAAAATCATGACAAGCTTTACTCAATTCAAATCTCAAAACGACTTTCTTTTCCCAATTCGTCAATGGTTGGATTCACAAGAAGTTAAAAATTCTAAATTAGCTCACTTTCTGTGCAAACTTATTCCTGCACAATGTCCTTTTGAACGCGATATCGTAGTTTTTGGTCGCAAGTTATTTCACATTCCTCCTATGTGTAAATTAAATCCTCTTTACGAGCAAGTTGTGACTTTACGCTTTAAAGCTTTATGCTATCTTGCAGATGAATGTGGTGAAGATATTACTGCTTATTGCTAAGAACAAGTTGGTAAATTTACGCTTATAATTGTTCCTTCTATTGCGTTCGATCTAATCAGCAATTCACCGTTATGAGATTCTACTATGCGTTTAACTATTGCTAATCCTAATCCAGTTCCAGAGGATTTTGTCGAGTAAAAAGGCTGAGTTAATTTCGGCAAAATCTCTGGGGGGATAGGTTCTCCACCGTTGCAAATGTTGATTGATACTTGCTGTTTATAATTATTTTCAAGTTGAATTTTGACGGTTTCTCCCACGCTTATAGCTTCACAAGCGTTACGGACAAGATTAATCATTATTTGTTTGAGTTTATCTTTATCCCCCATGACTTTTAACTGAGTTGATGGGGGATACTTTTTTAAATCAAACTCTATCTGATGTTGGCTTGCAAAAGGCATTGTTCGCAGCGATTCTAACATTTCTACGATAAATTTATTGATATCAATTTCTTGTAGCTGTAACTGCTGAGGTTTTGCATAGAGTAAAATTTCTTTTAACAATCTTTCTAATCTATCTGCTTCTTCTAATGCTAAAGATAATCGTACTTGAGAAGCTTCTGATTTATCAATTTTTTTAAAGTAATTTAAACCCATTTTCATGGTAGTAAAAGGGTTACGAATTTCATGAATAATATTAGAAGCAAATTCTCCAATTGCCGCTAAACGTTCTTTTTCTAAAAGTTTTGCTTGTGATGCTTTTAATTCTTCGGTTCTGCGAGCAACTTCAGCTTCTAATATTTGATTAAATTTACACTGTTGTTGATAAAGTTGATAATTATCGATTGCTGTTGCTGCACGTTCGGCAAATAATTCCACAATCGTAACTTCTTCTAAATTATATTTGCGGGGTTGTTGGTGAAATGAGCAAATTGTACCGATAACTTGTCCTTGGGAAGTGCGTAACGGAACTCCTAAATAAGAACGATATCCTTCGGGAACTTTACCATATTCCCTACAAGTATTGGTATCTTCCACTGTCAGGCTTTTTCCTGTTTCTACTACCGTTCTAGTGACAACATCGTGCAATGAATAAATAGTTTCATAATCATCTAGCTCTATACTACTAGCAATAATTTTGTCAAATTCATTTTGACAAATAGTTATTACAGACCAATCTATAGTAATTAAGTTACTAACAGCGATCGCAATTTCTTGTAAAAATTTGTTTAGTTCTCCATTTCGATAGCTTAAAGATGATAAAACTTCTACAGTCCGCTGTTTCTGTTGTGAATTTTGTGATTCTAATACCATAGATTTTTATTCAATAAGGGGAAAATTTGATTTAATTTTTATTCACTGATAAATAAGATATTTTTTGAACTTTACTTTGATGGTTAATATTTTTTTTGCAAGAAATATCAAGAATATACAATATTTTATTTAAAGATCCAAATTAATATTAAGAAATTTTATGTCAATTATTGAAAAATCATGATATATCCATAGAATCAAGGGAAAAGGCAGTTTTAAATATTTAAAATAAGTAAATTTTATGAAAGCGCATATTTTACTGGTTGAAGACGAAGTAAAACTGGCTAAATTTGTAGAATTAGAATTGGGTTTTGAAGGGTATCAAGTCAGCGTTGCTAACGATGGACTAACGGGATTGAGCATGGCACGGGAATCTCATCCCGATTTAATACTTTTAGATTGGATGCTACCTGGTATGACTGGGTTGGAAATTTGTAGACGCTTACGAACCACTGGAGATAAAGTACCGATAATTTTGTTAACTGCTAAAGATGAAGTTAGCGATCGCGTTGCGGGTTTGGATGCTGGTGCGGATGATTATGTAGTAAAACCCTTCAGTGTGGAAGAGTTATTAGCAAGAGTACGCGCCCGTATCCGTAGGACATCTGAAGAAAGTAGCGAAAATATTTTACAGTTTGATGATTTAAAATTAAACCGCAGTACTAGGGAAGTTTACCGAAATACGCGATTAATTGATTTGACAGCAAAGGAATTTGATTTACTCGAATATTTACTTTCTCATCCCCGACAAGTGATAACTCGCGATCGCATTCTCGAAGAAGTTTGGGGTTACGATTTCATGGGAGATTCTAATATTATTGAGGTTTATGTGCGTTACCTACGGTTGAAACTGGAAGCGAATCAAGAAAAGCGGCTGATTCAAACGGTACGTGGTGTTGGTTATGTTTTGCGAGAATGAATCAAAAAATTTAGCATCATTCAAGCTTATTCTCAGGAAAAACTCATCTAGCTAAAGATAAATCATATTTAAATAAATATATAAAGAATCTAATACCAGATTTTTGTCAGCCTTGTAGAATCAATAGTGGTACAGGTTAATAACTTGCTACCGCTTTTTTCAATTGAATTTATTTTCAGTTAAAATTCGTCCAACTGAAAGTTATTGAGATTAATATCTATCCAGTTTCTTTCAATAAGCTAAAAAGCCTTTAATTTGTATATTCAAATTTTATTAAAGTCTTGTAGTGCGGGCATCCTGCCCGCTAGAAATATACAAATTAAATGCGCGACAACTTAACAGGACAATCCAAAATCATCAATCTAAAATCTAAAATCCAAAATCGAATGACTTATCTAGAAACAGCAGCCCAATTTTACAGCGAAGTCGCTCAAAGTCCAGAAATTGGTCTTTGTTGCGTCCAAAGTACCCCCATGCAGTTACCAGGTTTACATATTCCTCTAAAAATGCAGGAAATGAATTACGGTTGCGGTACTACAGTTCACGCTAACGAACTGAATAACGAACCAACGGTGTTATATGTAGGGGTTGGTGGTGGTTTAGAAGCTTTGCAATTTGCTTATTTTTCCCGTCGTGCGGGTGCGGTAATTGCGGTAGATCCAGTTGTTGATATGCGTAACGCTGCGTTTGAGAATTTAGCAGTTGCAGCAATAGAGAATTCTTGGTTTGATACTAGCTTTGTCGAAATTCGTGAAGGTGACGCTTTTAATTTACCAGTTGCTGATAGTTCAGTTGATATTGTTGCACAAAACTGTCTTTTTAATATCTTTGAACCGGACGATTTAACTCGTGCTTTAAAAGAAGCATATCGTGTATTAAAACCGGGTGGACGTTTGCAAATGAGTGATCCGATTGCAACTAGTCCGATACCGGAACATTTAAAAAAAGATGAGCGTTTGCGAGCGATGTGTTTATCTGGTGCATTGACTTATGAAGAGTATATTCAACGTATTATCAATGTGGGTTTTGGACAAGTTGAAATTCGCGCTCGTCGTCCTTATCGTCTGTTAGAAGCTGTCACTTATAATTTAGAAGAAAATCTACTTTTAGAAAGTCTTGATTCTGTAGCTTTTAAATTACCAGTTCCAGAAGATGGAGCTTGTGTATTTACTGGTAAAACAGCAATATATGCAGGTTCAGAACCATTTTTTGATGATAATAAAGGTCACATTTTACAGCGCGGAATTCCGGTGGCTGTATGTGATAAAACTGCTAAAAATTTAGCTGCTGCATTACCAGAAAAAGTTATTGTCACCAATTCAACTTGGTATTATGACGGCGGAGGTTGTTGTTAATGTCAGTTAAAAGTTAGGAGTTAGGAGTTAGTACCACCGGAGTTAGTACCACCGGAGTTAGGAGTTATGAAACCTTTGACCTTTGACCTGTAAAAATTATGATTCAAACTATAGTAACACCTTTCAAACGTAAACTGAATTCTTCTTTGGTCAAAAAGCAAATTAACGTTTTACAAATCAATTTAGGTAAACGTTGTAATCTTGCTTGTAGTCATTGTCATGTAGAAGCGGGACCAAAAAGAACTGAAGAACTTTCTCCAGAAATTTGCGAACAGTTAATAGAAGTAATTAATAAATTTCCTGAAATTAAAATTGTAGACTTAACTGGTGGCGCACCGGAAATGAATTATGGTTTTAAACCACTTGTAGAAGCTGCTATTAAAAATGATAAACAGGTAATTGTTCGCTCGAATTTAACGATTTATTTTGTAGATGGATTTGCCGATATTCCAGAATATTTTGTTGATCATAAAATTAGGATTGTTGCTTCTTTACCCTGTTATTTAGCTGATAATGTTGATAAAATGCGCGGTAACGGTGTTTTTGACGCTTCGGTAAAAGCTCTACAATGGTTAAATAAACTCGGTTATGGAAAAGCAGCAGATTTAATTCTGGATTTAGTTTATAATCCCCAATTACCGACTAGCGAAAACTTTGCTTTAACTCCTAATCAAGTTAAGTTGGAACAGGATTATAAAAAGTTCTTGCAAGACAACTTCGGTGTTGTGTTTAATAACTTGTTCGCAATTACTAATTTACCAGTTGGTAGAACTAAGTTCTATTTAGAAAGAACAAAATTATATCAGCCTTACTTGCAGTTTTTGGAATCAAATTTTAACCCTGTTACTGTTGAAAATTTGATGTGTCGTGATCAGCTTTCCATTGATTATCTTGGTAATGTCTACGATTGCGATTTTAATCAGATGATGAATATACCCGCAACAACTCGTAACGGGGAAACTATTACAGTCGCAAAGTTGCTGGAAGCTGGTAGTTTAAACTTAATTGCTGAAGTGCAAACTGCTAACTATTGTTATGGTTGTACTGCTGGTAGTGGTTCTAGTTGTGGTGGTGCTTTGTTATAGACAGGTAGTTAAATGTCAAAAAGTCGGGTTTTGATGAGATTTATCAACGTCTGATATCATGTCCGCTTAAACACTTGTAATAAAGTTGGTTCGGGAATAGTCAACAATTACCAATTACCAATTACCAATTACCAGTCAGGACATAATATAAATGCATAAATCATCAACAAAATTATCTCGTTACTAAAATTGTTACCAGGGAACTATTAGCGCCTGGTAACTATAGACTCAATATTAAAGCAAGTCTCCTTACACCATATTACTTAAAACCGTAGACCTCCCTGAACTATCCTACGGTTTTTATTTTTTAATTTAATTCATAGACATCTCCAACAAAGTAGAGACGCTCATAGTATCGCTTCTCTACAAGGGTTTGGATTTGACGGATATTTTATTTCCGGAGATGTCTAATTTAATCAAAAATCTCGTTACAAAAATTGATACGCAAACATTTGGACAGCAACTTGCTGGTTATAATGAGATTAAAGTTAAGTTCCTCACACTATTAGAAAATCCGTGAAACTTTGTGTTTTGCGGTTTTTTTGTTTTGTTAGAGCAATTAGATCCGTTCCCAAACCAATTCAAAGTTGGGTGTATCATTGCTTTTACTCGCTGGGGTTTTTAAAGTAATTCGATTTTCATTTAATGTAAAAGTTCTAGTTAAACTCTTGCCTACACGATTGGGAATTGATGCAATTTCGACATGATGAATAACAGTATTCCCATTAAAAGTATAACTTCCAGCGTATGAATTGAAACTAGAAAACGCTTGCGATCGCTCTTCAATTGGAACAGAATGTATAGCAGCGGTGAGGGGTGAAGCTGAATTACCGCTTAATAATGGACGCTCGCTTTTTGAGAATATCACCATGATTTTACCTTCTGGGGTATAGGTGATGTAGCCAATGGGATTAGTTCCAAATGCTTCCTTATCAATCTTTCCGTTGGGAAATATTGCCGTTATTGAGATTAATTTCCAAGTTCCAAGTAGTGGGTTATTTTCCGAAAAGCTGGACATTAATTAACTGTAGTTTTAGAAGTCTAATAATTTAAATTTATTGTACTGTATGCGAAAAAAACGCAGAAAGTATTTTGTTGCAATACCACCGTTACGCTACAGTAATTTCAAGAGCGTGCATCGAAGGAAAAGCCATGAAAGCAGTGATAATGACAGCACCAGGAAAGCCGGAAGTTTTACAATTACGGGAAATTCCCAACCCGCTTCCTCCCACAAATACAGAACTTTTGATACGTTTAAAAGCTGCTGGTGTTAACCCCATCGATACAAAACTTCGCGATCGCGGTACTTTCTATCCTGATCAAATGCCTGCAATTCTAGGATGTGATGGTGCGGGTGTTGTGGAAGCGGTAGGAACTGCGGTTAAGCGTTTTTGCGTAGGTGATGAAGTATATTTTTGCAATGGTGGAATTGGCGATCGCCAAGGTAATTATGCGGAATTCATAACTGTAGATGAGCGGTTTGTAGCTCGTAAACCAGAATCTGTATCTTTTATCGAAGCTGCTGCTGCACCTTTGGTATTGATTACAGCGTGGGAAGCTTTGTACGAACGCGGACGTTTGCAACCGGATGAAAAGGTATTAATTCATGCTGGTGCGGGTGGTGTGGGACACGTTGCAATTCAACTTGCAAAGCTCAAGGGTGCGGATGTTTGCACTACGGTAAGTTGTGAGGAGAAAGCTGATTTTGTCAAGCATCTGGGGGTGGATTATATAATTAATTACAAAGAAAATGATTTTGTCAAAGCGGCTTTGGATTGGACAAACGGTGAAGGTGTAGATTTAGCTTTTGATACTGTTGGTGGAGAAACTTTTGAGAAAACATTCCCAGCCATCAGGATTTACGGTGATATTGTGACGATTCTACAACCAAGTGCGGAAACTAATTGGAAAGTAGCGAGACAGCGCAATCTGAGAATTAGTTTAGAATTAATGTTAACGCCGATGTTGCAAGGAATGGTGGAAGCACAAATACATCACGGTGAAATTTTAGCAGAATGTGCCGAGTTGATGGGTGCAGGTAAGTTGAAAGTTTGTGTGAATCGGACTTTTGGTTTAGAGGAAGTAGGGAAAGCTCATGAGTTATTAGAAGCGGGTTCCATGGTGGGAAAATTGGTGATTGTTAATTAGTTCGTAGTAAGGACTTCAGTCCTTATCTTTAGAATAGGCGATTGGAATATCTCCGGCAACCTGGACTAATAATCTTTTGTAGGGTGTGTTACGGCGACGAAATGGTTGCGGGGAAACAGATATTTTCGTTAATGCCGTAACGCACCATAACTAGAGTAGAAAAATAGGAAGGAGAACAAAATGAGTGGTAGATACCTTCATCCTTGACAATAAATTATTTGAAAAGTCTAAATTAATACCATACCCGGCGAATAAATTCGCTACTACACAAGCAAAGTCCCTCCGGGTTCAGGAGTTCGCAATCGACGGGAACCGCCAAGACTGCGACTCCTTCACCGCCTTCGCGGACTAACACCCGCATTAAGGATTATAAACCCACGCAGGTGGGTTTTGTTCGTGTAGCTGCGTTAGCTCAGCGTGTCCGCAGGACATATTTATTCGCCCAAACTTTTCAAACTTCTCATCCCCACAATATAATAAATATTCAAGAGGAGAAACAAAACTTGAAACTGATTTTAGTCGCACCAAATTCATTATTAACTGAAGCTTTTCAACAACATTTCAATGATTTTCCTAATGTGGAAATCGTTAACAACTACTTTGAGTGGCTACCTGTTTTCGATTGTTTGGTTAGTCCTGCTAATTCTTTTGGGATGATGGATGGTGGTATGGATGCTGCTATTATTAAATTTTTCGGTAATTCGTTGATGGAAAAGGTGCAGCAGCGCATCCTGACAGATTATTTGGGAGAACAACCTGTAGGAACATCGATGATTGTGGAAACGGGTAATCTCAAACATCCGTTTCTTGCACATACACCGACAATGCGAGTTCCTATGTCTATTGCGGGGACGGATGTTCCTTATGTGGCAATGTGGGCTATGCTGTTAGCGGTGCGTAGTCATAATCAATTGTCTGAGCATCAAATTAATACTGTTGCTTGTCCCGGTTTGGGTACGGGAATCGGAAAAGTTCCTTATCATGAAGCAGCCAGACAAATGGCATTAGCTTACGATAATTTTCTTCATCCACCCAAACATCTTAATTGTTTTGTTGCAGCTTCGAGGCAGCTTTTGATTTGGGAGGGTGATTATTAAAAACTATGGTTGTTCATTCCTCCAACTGTACATTTTGAAAAGCAGTATGAGGAAGTGCTAAATCTATTTTCTGAATTTATCAGAGTTCAAGCTTAGCTTTTGCTTGCTCCCAAGTAATAGTTTCTCCCTTTTGAGCTTGTTGGATACTTTTTTGTAAGTGCTTGCTAAATTCTTTATCGGAAAGAATAGCTAGGGTTTCCATGATAGATTCAAATTTTTCAAAGCTTAGTGCAGCCATTACAGGCTTACCATGTTTGGTAATAATTATCCCATCATCCTTTAATTCGTCAGGCAAATTTAATAACTGCTGTCTAGCTTCTGTAATAGTTAAATACTTAGGCATATAAGAGTCCGTACACAATAGTGTACATTTTGTACTGTAAGTTTAAAAATGTTGCTTGTCACGGTTTGGGTAAGGAAATCCAATCCGGTTCTTTATTCCTATGAATATTAATGGTGTGTTATGGCAATATAATTAATCATCTTTAATTCAATGTATATTAATGCCGTAACTCATTCTACAACTTTTTCAATGCCCAATCCCCCATATTCTGTCCCCAAAATTATTTCTATCTGTACGTTATTTTTATTTATTGGATTATTACTTGTATTATTATCTACTCAACCAGTTTGGGCTGCTCCATCTCAACCCCAACGCACTGTTTTAAGTTTGGAATTACTGCAAGAAAGAATTAATTCTCCTATCGTAAATCAAGGTAGCCTCACTGTAGATTTACAAAATATGGAGATAGACTTACAACCGCAAAATAAAGAGTTTCATGATAATTTTTATAAGTTATTGCAAGATGTTTTGCAAAAAACTGGCATAAAACCTGTAGGATTAGATTTGAGTAATTCAATAATTCAAGGCGATTTTATTGGTAGCGATTTGGGTTTAAGAACTCCTTTATATGCTCAAGCTATTGCCCCAATTTTTACGGTAACTGAACAAAATCAATTGGAACTTTTACGCGAGGTTTGTTTACAGTCATTAGCTTATTCTGTTGCCAATTCTAAGGATTGTCGTTCACTTTTAGGAAAGGATTCGACAACTTCGGCACAAATTTCGGTGTTTCGCGGTTCGTTGATTTTTAACCAAACTGTGTTTAAAGGTAAGGTGGCATTTAATAATACGTTTTTTCTCCAACCAGTGAAAAGTTCAGGAGCTATTTTTAATCAAGCTACAAATTTTACGCAATCAAGATTTGGTCGTCGGGTGAGTTTTATAAATGCGAATTTTCACGATGAAGTTAATTTTGAGGGGAGTGTTTTTTTTAAGAAAGCCAATTTGAATAAAGCTAATTTTGCTAAAAGTGCTGATTTTAAAAGTACAACTTTTGAAGATTATGCTAATTTTTCTAATGCTATTTTTCAACAGTTAGCTAACTTTAGTCGCGCTCGTTGGCAAGGTACGACTAATTTTTATCAAACACGTTTTCTCGAAGAAACTCAATTTACCAAAGCGAATTTTCAAGGTTTTTTATCTCTTCAAGAAACTAGGTTTTTAAAACCTGTCGTCTTTCGAGAAGCACAGTTAAATTTACCTGTAAATATGCGTGGTGCTAGTATTCTTAGTCAAGCTGATTTTAGCGATGCTGTTTTTGCTCAAGGTGCTTATCTGAATGTACCAAGTTTGATTTTCAATGCTGATAAAGCCAAAATTTTAGGTAATCCCGGTGAAATTGGTCAAATGTTGCGGATACCTCAATTATCGGGAAATCAAAATGTATTGCGTAATTTAATCCAGAATTTTCGTCAATTGCAGCAAATTGCTGATGCTAATAAGTTAGAGTATAGCAAACAGCGTCTGCATTTAAAGTCTTTAACTCGCCGTTTGGTTGATGCAAATATTAATGATGCTCCCGAAAAACGTTTAATAAATTTGGGATTTTCCCCAACTCAAGTCAAAGCTATTATCAAACGTCGTCAAACCCAACCGTTTCAAGTTAAAAGCGAATTACTTACATTAGCTGATATTGACGAAGAAACATTTACACAACTTGCTCCAAGGTTGGTAGTTGGTGAAACTCTTACCCCAATTAAATGGTTGCTGCAAATATGGAAATGGTTGGTGTTAAGTTTATTACTATTACTTTCGGGATACGGTACTAATTTTTACTTGGTTTTTGGTGTGGGAATAATTGCGATCGCGTTTTTTAGTTTACTATTTTGGTTGGTTGATCGATTCCGACGAGTAAATCCAAATAAAATTGTTCCTACGGCTTACGAAACTAGTTGGATGTTAGGAAGTTTTACTATCAGTACGCTATTCGGGTTAATCGCTATTTTTCGCAATACACCACAACCGTGGTTAGCTTTGCTTTGTATGGGGGTTATTATTGTCCCTTTACCGACGTTTCTCTTATTTCAACTTTACCAAAAGGGACGTTACCACGATTTAATGGAGACATCTTATTTTACAGAGGACGGTACTTTCCGACAATTGCGGTTGTTAATTGGACGTTTACCTGTGATACCGAGGTATCCATTGTTTCGCGAACGTTATTTACCTTTATTGTGGAATCGTCGCTGGAATTGGCTAAATTATTATGATTTTAGTTTAAATAACCTTTTAAAATTAGGCTTTAACGACGTTCGTTTACGAGACGAACACCTCCCCGGAATCATCAGTACTTTGGCTTGGTATCAGTGGAGTTTAGGTATACTTTATATTACTTTGGTATTGTGGACGCTTTCACGCACCATTCCCGGATTAAATTTATTAATTTATTTGAAATAGGGAATAGGGAATAGGGAATTAATAACTCTTAACTCTCTACTGTCAACTGTCAACGACTCTTATTCCGCTCTAAGATTACCTTTCACCCTTCCGGGTTGATCTCTTTTTACCTCTTTTCTCTGCGTACTCTGCGCCTAGAAGGGTTTTTTTATCTGTAATCTTCTGCCGGGAAGGGAGTAACTCCTAACTCTTAACTCCTAACTCATAACTCATAGCTTGACAGCTTCCACTGTAGTAACTTTTTCTTCAGGATATTCCTCTTTATAATAGTAATTCATATGACGTTCGTTTTTCTGGACAACTCCGTTAACTACCTGTCCTAAAACATTTTGACCAGATTTTTCCAGCATCTCACAAGCAAAGGCTGCGTTGACAGAATCAACCACTCCTGGACGTACTACTAATAATACACCGTCAGCCATTTGACCCAGTGTTGCTGCATCTGCGGCAAGATTTAATGAAGGTGCATCGATAATTACATAGTCATAGTATGACCTAAAACTATCAATTAATGAAGCCATCCGCTTGGAATCAAGTAAGGATGCGGGGGAAGGTGGTACAGCGCCGCAAGTGAGTACGTCTAAGTTGTCCATTCCTTTCTTGATGGCTTTCATTACCTCAATTTGTCCGACTATGACGTTACTCAAGCCTTCAGAATTGGGCAATTCCCAAATATGATGTTGGGATGGACGATGTAAATCTCCATCGATTAGCAATACTCTACGCTCCATTTGTGCCATGGAAGTTGCTAAGTTAGCGGCTACCGTAGATTTACCTTCTTGAGGTACGGAACTGGTAACAACCATCACTTTCAATTCTTTGTCCGCACTCATGAATTTTAAGTTGGCTCTGAGCATCCGGAAAGCTTCGCTGATGGGGGAACGGGGAGCATCCCGTACCATCAAGGTAGGATATGCAGCTTCTACTTCCTGCTTGCTGAGAATAGATTTTTTCGGCTTGCTAAAGTCGGGAATGACTCCTAATAAAGTTAATCCGGTTAATTCTTTGGCTTCTTCTATTGTTTTGATCGATTTATCTTGGGATTCCAAAAGATACATTGTTGCTAAGGAAACCAACATTCCTAATAAGCTAGCTGATAGATAATTAAGTAGTGGAGAAGAAACTGGTTGTTGAGGAACTAAAGCTTCTGAAACTTCGCTAGCATTACCAATATTTTGATTTTCTGCGATGCGGACTTCTTGTAATTTTTTCAGTAACAGCGAATAAGTTGATTGTGCTGCTTCTATTTTGCGTTCTAACTGACGCTGTTGTTGCTCTAGTTTTGGCAGATTTTCTAATCTTTGTTTGTAAGATGTTTGTAATTCAGATAAAACTGCAAGTTGATTATTTAATCCCAAAGAAGTGGATTCTAAATTGACTAATTCTGCTGCTAACTGTTGTTTTAAATCTCCTACTTGTAATCTTGCATCTATTCCATCTAATTGTTGTCCGTTGGTTCCTAAAGTTTGACGAATTCTATCTTGTAATAAGCTTTTTAAGGCATTAAATTTACTTTCTAAAGCAATTATTTCTGGATGGGTATTCGTCAAAACTGTACGTCTTGATGCTAATTGTGATTCTACTTGCTGCACTTCTTTAAGAATATCTTGCACTCCACTAGCTTGATTCAAAGATGTAATATCTAGTGCTTGTTGGGGGTTGGCATTTAACTGTTGCCGAATTTGTTGACTGCGAGCGCTAATATCAGCTAATTTAGTTTTTATCTCACCTATTTGACTTTGTAAGTTTCTCAGTGATTCTATTGATTTACTTCCTTCTTCCTGCAAACCAAAGATGTTATTTTTTTCGCGAAAATTTGCTAGTTCAGCTTCTGCTTTGGTGACAATTCGTTCTGCTTGAGGAAGCTGTTGTTCGATAAATTCTCTCGCTGCTTTGGCGGCTTTTCTACGAGAAGATACGTTATGCTCTAAATAAGCTGCCATCAACGTATTCACTACTCTTGCTGCCTGTTGAGGTTGGGAATCTTTATAACTTACTTGTAAAACATCTGTCTTTTTAATATCACCGACTGTTAAATTTTTGAGAAAGTCATCATATTTTAAAAGATTTCCATCTCTATCTTGAAGTTTCAGTCGTTTAATAGTTTTCTGCACAACTGGAACTGAACGAATTATTTCAGCTTCTGTCTGCAAGGGACTCGATGTGGTATCTTGCCCTACTGATTCCAATTTCGCAACTTCGGCTCCCAACCCTGTAAAAGATGAAATTGTATCTGTTCGATGAAACTGTAATTTTCCTTCGGCAATATAGGTGGGCTTTTTTAAAGAAGAAGATAATAACGAAAGCAGAAAAACTGGAAAGAATACCGCCAACCCTGGTACCCACCGACGCTTTAGAACTTGCCAATACTTATCGAGCGATAAACTAGATTCTTGAGATTCCATAAATATAAATCGAAATATATTTTTAGTTTTTAGTTTTTAGCTTTAACCGATCGATTAGCTAGGATGTATCTTAGATATTGTTCTCAAAGGTTAAGAGTGAATCTTTCCTAACTCAGATACACTTAGGGACTTCCAAATAAAAAAACATCCATTTTAGATTGGGTAGGTAATTGGATAAGTTATTTTTTGTAAGTCCCTTAAATCAAAAAAAAGTATTATTCTTTGGCTATAAAAATATGATATGTGATATTGGTATATAGGTAAAATCATTTCTGTACCATCAATAAGTTAGTCTGAGAATTTTTATTCTCTTCATATACTCCCTTGATGCCTTGGATAACTCGCTCTAACTCTTTATCTGTAAGATTAGAACCAGAAGGTAAACAAAGACCTCGTGAAAATAAATTTTCTGCTACTGTACCACCAATACTTTCACATTCGGCAAATACCGGCTGTAGATGCAGTGGTTTCCATACGGGACGAGATTCTATTTGTAGTTCCTGAAGTTTAAGACGCAGTTGTTCTCGATCCACACCAAATAAATCGGGATTTACTGTCAAGCAAGTAAGCCAACGGGTAGCATTTCCGTAATTTGCTTCTGGCATAAATTCGATTCCGGGAAGATTACCCAGAGCTTGATGGTAAATTTCAAAATTGCGTCTTCTTGCGGCAACTCTTTCTGATAATACACGCAATTGACCGCGACCAATTCCAGCTAAAACATTGCTCATTCGGTAGTTGTAGCCAATTTGAGAATGTTGGTAATGGGGTGCTAAGTCGCGGGCTTGAGTTGCTAAAAACTTCGCTTTCGCGATTATTTCTGGGTTGTCGGAAACTAACATTCCCCCACCAGAAGTGGTAATAATCTTGTTACCGTTGAAGGAATAAATGCCAATTTTACCGAAGGTTCCTGGAACTCTACCTTTATATGTCGCTCCTAAAGCTTCCGCTGCATCTTCGATTAACCCGACTTCATAGCGATCGCAAATTTCTTTAATTGGGTCAATATCTGCGCTTTGTCCGTATAGATGTACCAAAAGTACGGCTTTGGGCAATCTACCGATACTAGCACGTTTTTGTAGCGCTGATTTTAACAAGTCGGGATTCATGTTCCACGAAGCGCGATCGCTATCGATAAAAACTGGTTTTGCACCCAAATAGCGAATCGGATTAGCACTAGCTGCAAAAGTCAAGGTTGAGCAAAATACTTCGTCTCCTGCTTCCACACCCATCAGTATCAGCGCTAAATGAATTGCTGCTGTCCCCGAACTTACCGCAGCTGCATGAGTAGCCCCCGTTACTTGACAAAATTCTTGCTCAAAAGCTTCAATATGAGGTCCCACCGGAGCAATCCAGTTAGTGTCAAAAGCTTCTTTGATAAATCCTAATTCCTCATCTCCCATGTGTGGAGTTGAGAGCAAAATCGGTTTGGACATAAACATAAATAATTAATAGAATAATTTCATTTGTAAATTAAATAGAATGGCAATATTTTAAATTAAAAGTCATTCCTGTATTCATAAAGATTTTGCATTCATTTATGTAATTTTGAACTCAAGGTATACAAACTCCTAAATTTATTCATGGTAATTTGTTTTTACCTTTAACCTTTGACCTTTAACCTTATTTCTAGGTTATTTCATTTTTGGCTGGGGTGAACAATAAGCAGGGAAAAAGTTAGTTTCCAGCAGATTCTCGACAGGAATATTCAAATATTTTGCTTTCATTTCCACAAGATAACGATATTTTTGCTCATCGACTATCAGTCTCAGGGTATAGAAAGGATGTCGCAGCTTAGAAAACCCGGCTTTAAAGTTATAAACCGCGTCTTTAGATGCACCAACTCCACCACCTAAATGTAGAAATTGATTACCACGTTGATGAGCCCAATAACGAGCATAATCTGTTTCTAAACTACTTGGAGATAACTCAACAAATTTATCTTTGGTTCCACCTAAAGTACTTTGAACAATACCACAAACTTCTGTATATAATCCTGCACAAGCTACTTCATTTTCATATTCAACAATACAAAGATGTAGTTTATCGCTTAAGGCTTTCCCCATTTCTTCATAGTATGTCAAATCAAAGGAATAATATCTCTCTGCTGCTTCTACCCTTCCCATAGTTTCTTGATAGATAGCAGTAAACTCGTCTAAATATTCTTCTACCGGCACGAATTTGGCTTCCATTCCCAAACGTTTACACTTGTTTATCGTACTTTTATGTCCTTTTCTTGTATGTGACCATAATTGAGATTCGGGAATTCTTAAATCAACGGAAACAGTTTCCCCATTTTCTGTAAATAATCCTGGCTCAAAAATTTCGCTAAAGTTTTCATTGAGTATCGGATGCATTCTAAAAAACGCAGAACATACATTTTTCTCAACTAAAACTCGTTTAAATTCAGCCATTGCAGCATCGGGAAAACCCTCGGTATTTGCTGCTGCTTCACTCAATAAAATTCCTGGATAACCGTAGGGAGATTTAATATCAAATATATCTTCTGTAATCAATACATCAGGAACTATATTATCGCATTTTGATATTAGATAAGGAGCAAAAAATATCTTGTCTCCATCACTAATTAAAATGGCTTCCGGTATTTGTTTTGTTCGGCTTGATTCTAAGGAAATATACTTTGGTAATTGATAAACATCATGATTTATTTTATCTAATGTTTCCATCCATAAAGGATTTGATAAATCGATAATTTGGGTGTTCATTGTTATCTCTCAAGGTGATGTTTTTAATAATTACGAATTAACAATCTTTGACCTTTAATCTCTAACCTCTAACCTTTAACCTCTAACCTTTAAGCTTTTAGTCAGACCATAAAGTCGGAAATATCTCCGGGTCAGTATAATCTGGATGTCCATTTGGTAATTTACGGCACATACTATCAAGAAAGTGATGAATTTGTTTACCTTGATTATGGTAAACTTGGTAACGGTTATCGTAGTCTTGCAAGTACAAAGCAAAGGCTAAACGAACTTGATCGCTGTAGTTGGGATAACTACCGTGAATAGTCAAACAATGGTGAAAACTAAATTGACCTTTCTCTAAAATTATCGGCACTTCAACAACTTTTTTCCCTGCTTCAAAAAAGGTCTTTTCGATATCTTTTAAATTTTGGTTATTAAAGGTACGCATATGCTCGTTACCTTTCCATTTATGACTACCATCTATAACTACTAATGGCGCTCTTTTTTGATTAATTTCATGGAAAGGAATCCAAGCGGAAAGCATTTTCTGAGAACTACATACGGATGAATAAGAGTAATCTGTATGCCATCCTACTACCCCGCTCTTAGTATTATTATCTATGGGAGCCTTGTAAACCAAAGTGTCTTCAAATAGCCTTACTCCTTTACTTCTAGCTAATTTTGCCGCTATGGCTCCAATAATCGGTTGAAGTACTAATTGACGCAGTTCTTTCTTTCGATAAGAAACGTGTTGGTTGTTCCTCACCGCATCCCCGTCTCCCGGTTTCCAATCGCTGTATCCGGTAGTATAGGGAATTGTCGCATCTGTTTCCCCACGATAAAATTTTTCAGCCCCTAAAAATGCTTCATCCAAAACCGATTCAGGAAGGATTTTTTTAGATATAAACCAACCGTGTTCTTCGTAAAAAGCAATGTCTTCTTCTGTTGGTAATAATTCTAATTGTTCTGGGGATAATTTTTTAATTAAAGTTTCCATATTTATGCTAATTTTAGATAGACTTTAAAAATTTTATTTATGAATAGAAAGTAGGCACCAGGGAGTAGGAAGTAGGGGTAAGACTTTTAGCTTAGTTTACCCTTGTAATTTACACAACAATCTTTAACTACCCATTTTATAGTTCATCGATAGTTCGCATAGATATGACTCTTAACATTACTTAGACTAAAGAATTCTTGAATAATAGCCACAACCCGATTCACATCATCTAAGGAATAACGTTGGTCTGTAGCTATTGTCAAAATTCTAGTTGATAAATCTATGGCTTCTACATCATTTGATGTCATCCCGTTATTTGGTTGCAACCAATGAATTGCGGGAAAAATATTCTTCCCGATTAGATATTTACGCAAAGAGTCTCTAATTTGTTGGTTTCGACAAACTATAATGCTGTTAAATGGTACCGTTCCATGACTCCAAGAGCTAAAAAGAGGTTGCCAATCTCGATTTACCTCGGCTAAGCTTAAATTTATAAAATGCCTGACGTTTGCTTCACGTCTCTTTCTAAAACCCTTGATATCCAAGCTGCTCAACACATTTGCCGAAAACGCTGAAATGCGATCGCAATTTATATCGCTGAGACTATCTTGACTCTCAAGTTCAAGCTGTCGATAGGTATCTTTAGCAACATTACCACCTTTGAGATAAGCTCGTTTCAAGAGCATTGCGCTCAATCGTTTATAAGCTCCATCACTCTCTGATTCTAAGGCTTTCGGCAACTCTAAATTTTTCCCAGACCAAATCATCGCTCCATCCGGGATTGGTAAAGTTTTACGCACAGAAGCCATTGCGTAATCAGATTGGCTGTGCAATGCCCAATCAGAAAAAGGGTCGTGAGTATGGTCTTCAATTAAAATTACACCATCGTGCTTGTTCTGCCAATCTTGCCAAACTTCTCTGGACTTAATCCCAAATAAGTTTACCGCTAGTACCAAATCCCCGCAAGCAGCATCAAGAGAATTAAAATCTGGGTATTTGTGTTTGGGTAAATCCCGGTACCAGCGAATATCAAAAGCTTTGCTGAGTTTTTGCGCTGCTTCCATGCAGAAGAAGGATGGTAGATGCAACCTCAATCTTTGATTGCTCTTCTTACATAGAATTCTTTCTAAACCCAATAAGCTAGTACACCCAGTAGAGAATAATTCGTAATGCGATGGTAAATCAACTGTTTGTCCTACTGAACTAATAAAATCATTAGACCAATCGAACTCGGAGCCTACCTCCCATAGTTGTTTCATATCGCTGTTACCTCATTCCTGAATGGATAAATTAACCTTTAGCATTGCTACCCATAAACTCTTCACCAGTAGCATAACCAGGCTGACTGATTTCTTCTTTCCGCAAGACTTTCACTGCTGTCATCAAGATAATTTTTAAGTCTAACCATAGACTCCAATTATCTACATACCAGACATCCAATCTAAATTTCTTTTCCCAATCTCCATCCAACAATCTGCGTCCGTTAACCTGAGCCCATCCTGTAATACCCGGTTTCACTTGATGACGACGCGCTTGCTCGGGGGTGTAGCGGTTGAGATATCTCACCAATAAAGGTCGAGGTCCCACAATACTCATATCTCCCTTCACAACATTCCACAGTTGGGGAAGTTCGTCTAAACTACTTTCTCGTAAAAACTCACCAAATGCTATCAGACGCAATTCGTCACCTAAAAGATTGCCGTTAGCATCGCGGTCATCTGTCATCGTGCGAAACTTGTAAAATCGAAAAATCTTTCCATCCTTACCGGGACGAGGCTGACTGAAAATTATCGGACTACCCATCCGCAAGTAAATCGCGATCGCAACTATTAATATCACAGGAGAAAACACCAATAAGGCGATCGCCGCAACAACTCGATCCAAGATAGATTTAATTACGTGAGTACTCTTACTTTTATACTCACTCGGTAATTCTTGTGCAATCATAAATACATCCCCTAATGTTTATAAATCCTAAATTTCCAGCATTTAACAGCGACGCAAGTATCTATTTCTACTTAACTAAAAGAGTAAGTGGAAGTCAAAGCAAACAAGCAGTAAAATCTGATGAAAGCATTTAATTCTTATCAAGTTTCAACTCGACAGACTGTATTATTTTTAACTTTGATGCCGCTAAAAATGATTGATGATTGTGTAATTAGAACTGAAAAATAAATCTTCAACCCATAATAAACATAACCATAATTAGTTGAATTTGGTTGCCAATTTGGCAGTAATTTTCTCTGGTCAGATTTATTATTATGAGCTTTGTGTTGAGTATTGGTTAATTTGCTGGGATTTCAAGGATAAAGCTTCGGAATATAAAGTTTCGTGAAGTTTGATAATGTGACGTAGGTCATAGTTAATGATTCGCTGTTGACCTTGTTTTCCAATCTGTTGAGCTTTCTGTGGATTGTCTATAACCCAAGCAATTTGAGCCGCGAGATTTTCAGCATCTCCAACCGGGAAAAGAATCCCACTATTGCAAGCAAGTAAATCTTGAATTCCTCTAATATCGGTACCAATTACAGGAACTCCCAAACTCATAGACTCCATAATACTTCTAGGTAGTCCTTCTCTTTCGGAAGCTAGAACAGTTGCGACAGAGGCACGCATCCAAGTGGTAATATCGCGTCGGAACCCTAAAAAGCGGATTTGGTCTTGCACTTTCATTTGGTGAGCAAGGTGTTTTAAATCCTCAAGTAGGGGTCCTTCTCCAGCAAAAGCCACGCATATATTGCGTCTGTTTAAATGAGCTACAGCTCTGATAATGTCTCGATGACGCTTACCAGGATTCAACTCAGCCACTGAAAGGAATAGTGGGATATCTGGCTGCAAACCTATTTCCTGACGTACTTGTTGAATATCAGTTTCTTGTATCTTATCGGGGCTATAGTAATTTAAATCTACGCCAATTCCTGGCATATAGTGGATACTATAAGGCGAAACCAAGTTATAACGTATTGCTGCTTTTTGATCTTCGGTGTTGATTATCACTATTTCATCAGTCCAAGTACCAGCTATTTTTTCTAGAGCAATAAAAACAGCATTTTTTAATCGCTTACCTCCTGGATGAAAGTGAAAGCCATGAGCCGTATATATGACTTTAGTTTCTAAACGTTTTCTCAAATTTCTCAATGCATATCGAGTCACAAAAGCTGCAACGGGGGTATGTACATGAACGATGTCATATTTCTCTTGTGCTACTATTTTGCGGATAGTTGATGGAGTTACCAATAAGTTGCGGGGATCTAAAGGATTCCGTGACCATTCCACATCCCAAACACGGTCAAAGTTTTCTACGCATTGAGTATTTGCACAAATTCCACAAGCCATGGCATCGACTTGCCAACCTTGACTGCGAAAATGGTTAGCAAAAGGAAGTAAAAAAGTAGTTAGAGTTTCGGGGATGGTAGTAACTATTAAAACTTTTTTCATATTTATCTCCTTAAAAAAACTTCTTCTTTGATTTGCAATAATTCTGCTAAACCTTGACGAATACTCACTTTTGGTGACCATCCTAAAGCTTGCAATGCTGTGTTATCTGCGACACTATGGCGAATATCTCCGGGACGATATAGCTGATGGATGGGTTGTAGTTTTTGAGAGGTTAAATCATTAAGTAAATTACAAATTTCTAGTAGAGATGTAGCTATTCCTCGTCCAACATTGAAACTTTTACCTTGTGCTTCGGGGTGTTCCATTGCCATCAAATTTGCCTGAACCACATCATGGACATGAATAAAATCACGGCTTTGCAACCCATCACCATATATTGTCGGAGCCAGTCTTTGACGAATGCGATCGCAAAAAATGGAAATTACTCCAGAATAGGGACTAGATGGGTCTTGACGCAAACCAAAAACATTAAAATATCGCAGACTCACAAATTCTAATCCCAAAGTGCGAGCATAAAAATGACCCATAAGTTCGGAAGCAAGTTTATCTATTCCATAGGGAGTGATGGGTATGACGGACATGGATTCGCTTTTAGGAAGAGTTGGTTCATCTCCGTAAACCGCAGCACTACCAGCAAAAACAACGCGACGAACTCGATATTTGTGTGCTGTATGCAATACATTCAAAGTTCCCCCATAGTTTACCCCTGCGGTTCCAATCGGATCTTCTATAGACTTGGGAACGCTAGCGATTGCAGCTTGATGAAATACATAATCGCATCCTTCCATAGCTGCTTCGACCATTGACAATTGGCTAACATCGCCCACTAATAATTCCACATTATGGGGAGAAACCGCAGCAATATTTTCAATTTTACCAGTTGATAAATTGTCAAGAATGCGAACTTTATGACCTTTCTTGACCAAGGCTTCTACTAAGTGGGAGCCAATAAATCCACATCCACCAGTTACTAAGAAAGTTTTACTCATGATGATACAGCGATGTTTTTTACTTTTAATTCTTTGACTAAAATATCTTGATATAAAGCTTCATATTGAGCAACAACCGATTCTAAAGAAAAATCATCAATGATTCTTTTCCGGGCTGATGTTCCCAATGCAATTCTGTCGGCAGCATCCAAAACAATTAATTCTTGCCAAGCATTAGCTAAGGCTTGAGAGTCGCAAGGAGGTACAATTTTTCCTGTATTTCCTACTATTAAACCGGAATCGCCCACATCTGTAACTACACAAGGTACTCCACAAGACATTGCTTCTCCTATGACTAAAGGAAAAGCTTCACCGTAAGCAGAAGACAAACTGACAATATCTAAAGCTGCTAAAATTCGATTAATATCATGACGTTCTCCAAGCAAATGAACTTGAGAACTGATGTTTAATTCTGCGATTAGCCCAGAAATAAAAGTGTTTTGTTGATTTACATCCGTACCAGCTAAAACGAAATTAACATCGGGATAATCTTTTACTATTAATGCAGCGGCTTGGAGAAAATTTGCATGGTCTTTCATCGGATGATAACGACAAATTAACCCGATTAATATTGAAGACTCAACACCAAGTTCACGTCGAAAATCTTCTCTGGCTGCTGCTGAGGGATGAAATTTAGATGTGTCAAAACCGTTAGGAATTACACAACTATTATTGGAATTATATCCTAATATTTGATGTTGTTTTTGACTATTTTGAGAGACAAAAACAACTTTGTGATTGAAGTGAGATATACTAGCACCAATTTTAATTGTAGCTCTGGTCATTGTTTTTTCAGAGTTTAAGGAAGCAATTGAATGATGAATGCTCCAAAAAACTGGGATTTTCCCCCAAGAAAAAATACTTGCTAATTGTGCTGCGAAATTGCCGTGATACATCCAACCTTGAATTATATCAGGTTTAAGCTGATTTATAGTCCTAATTAATTGCCATACAGCAGCAGGTGTTGGTTTTCCTTGTTTCATTCCAATTGTATGGACGGGTATTCCTAAAGCTGCTATTTTTTCACCCCAAATACCTTTATCCATCAAAGAAACAACAACTGGGCTAAACAGTTTTCGGTTAATTCTTGATAGTAGATGATACAGCATTATTTCCGCACCACCTGTATCTAAATCGGTGGTAATAAATATAATTTTCATCAATTAGGAACTCCTAAAGTTTAATTTGCGTAAACTACTTGATTTGGATGAAACAGCTAACAAAGCAAACATCATCAATACTTCGCGATCTTCTAAGACTGTATTGCTAAAAAGTGACCAAATTAAAATAAAGCTACCAAAAAATAAACTGAGATTCTTCGCTTCTCCACTAGCATTTTCAGTGATTACTAAAACAAGTAAAGGTAAAATAGTTGCTCCCAGAAATCCATGTTCAATCATAAAAGTTAGATACATATTGTGTGGAAGAATTTCTCCCCATTCGCGAATATAACCAATCCCATGACCGAAAAATGGTTTTTCAAAAAAACTTCTCCAAGCAACACTTGCAATGTCGGAACGTGAGCTACCATCATCTGCTTCCCGTGCTTGAGGGTCGGCAAAATTTGTGATTGCTTCTACTCTTTTTTCAATACTGTGATTTAAAATTCCTAATTCGCTTGCTTGATTGATTAAATAATTTCCAGCATTTCCCAGAAAAAAAAGGATGATTAATAAACTTAAAATAGAATATAATTGGGAAATCGGTATTAAACGTTTTACGATAAAAAGAATCAGCAAAATTACCAAACAAAGAGATGCACCTCTAGAAAAAGTTATTAAAGCCCCAACAAACACTAATAAAAAATAAGGTAATCTGTATTTTTTAGGTAATAATCCAATACTAAAAATCATACCCATAATTAGCGCAGCACCAGATTTATTTGGGTCTTTATAAAAACCAGCCGGTCTTCCAGTTTCATTGAATCCATTGAATGCTAACGGGTCTAATAATTCGCTAAAATTATTAAAAATAGTGATGAAAATTGCAATAAATAAAGTGTATCTAGCGTATTTACTAACAATAGGCTGTCCAGAGAAAATTAGTGTCATCACCAGAAGAAATAGAACTGTTAATATTCGTGTTTCTAACTCTTGAGTTACAAGTTCTGTTGGTACACTATGAAGGAAAGAAGCTGCGGATATCCCTAAGTATAAGCAGCACCATATAATTACACCTATTGGTAGATATTGAAAATTTTTTGATTTCAATGAAATTAATAATGGAGTCGAAGCTAAACATAATAGTATGACTAAATTTTTGGGAGCCGGAGTAATACCAGAATCGAAGAAATAATTATCAGCTTCGGTAAAAAATACTAAAACAGCAACGACTGCTAAAAAGCATTGATAATAAGTTAATAAATTACTTTTAGTTCTTTGGTGAACTGCTGTCATATCGATTTTTTCCACTATTAATTTGATCAATTAGTTAATAATTCCAAATATTTATCAACAGCCTTGTCAATAGAAAAATCTTGAGTACGTTGTGTTAATATTTGAGAATTGATCGGATTATCAAGTACATTTAACATAGCTTCAGACAAAGCTACAGCATCACCGACGGAAACTAATTCTCCATATTTACCCGATTCGAGAATTTCTTTGGGACCTGTAGGACAATCTGTCGAAACAACAGGACAACCACAAGCCATAGCTTCTATTAATACGGTTGGCAATCCTTCCCAACTTGAAGATAGTATAAAAGCACTAGATTTATACATATAAGCGTAAGGATTATCTACAAATCCAGGTAAAGAAACATCTTCAGTTATTGCCAAACTTTCAATTATTGCTTCTAATTCCCCACGAGCTTCCCCTTCACCTAAAATTATTAAACGAGCTAATATCTGTTTTCTTACAAGTGCAAAAGCTTTAATTAAAGTTGAAAAATCTTTTTGCTCTGTTAATCTTCCCACAGCCAAAAAAACTGGGGGGGCATCTTTGATAAACCAGGGGTGATTTAAAGAAGTTTTTGCCTTCAATAATAATTTATCATCTATAACTGGATTATAAATGGTATTTACTTTTTCTTGTTCTAAACCTAACTGAGTCTTAATATCTTCAGTTACACCTTGAGACACTCCCACAACAAAATTTGCACGAGGATAAAGCCACTTCATGAATAGAGGTACAAATCTAGCTCTCCATAATTTTGATTCTGCAAATGTTAAGGTATTATGCTCTACCAGCATTAATTTAGTTTTCGTCCCAGCTAATTCTCTAGCTAATACAGCCGCTACATTAGCATGAGCAAGATGCGATACTAAAGCGAATGGTTGATTTTCTTTTAAATAACCGGATAAAGCTGGAATAGCTTTTAATACTCTCGCCGATGCCAAATTAACTATACGTACATAATTCGGTACTTGCTTTAATAATGGTCCTTGTGCATCTGCTAAAACCAAATCTAATTCAAAGTTTTGGGAAGACATTCCTTCTAGTAAATTGATTACAATTCTTTCAGCACCACCACCATATAAATTAGGTAGAAAAAAAGCTATGCGTTGCTTATTCATGACTTTATTTTATATAGTACTATTGACTAATTTGAATTCATTTTTATCAATTTCTTCAAATAGTTTTTCCCAGCTATCCATCACATTTTCTAAGCTAAATCTTTCGGTAACTTCCGTAGCACGACTAGCTAAACGTATTCGTTTTTTTTCATTAGACATTAGACTATCCATTGCTTGAGCTAAAGCTGATACGTCTTCAGTTGGAACTAAAATACCGTCTATATCATGACGAATAATCTCTCTAGGACCGCTGGGACAATCTGTTGCAATAATCGGACAACCACAAGCCATTGCTTCTCCATGAGACATAGGAAAACCTTCAAAACGAGAAGCCATCACAAATAAATCTGCTTTCTTCAAAATGGGGAAGGGATTTTTGATGACTCCTGCTAAAATAACTTGATCGGTTAAACTTAAATGTTCTACAAGTTTTTCTAATTCCGGACGTTGTTCACCTTTTCCTAAGATGATTAATTGCCAATTTGGATAGTTATTAGCAACTTGAGCAAAAGCAGATAATAAAATATCAAAGCCTTTTTGATAAGTTAACCTACCCATACTAATCATCCATTTTTTATCCGAGTCTGCACCTATTGGTAAATCAATTTGGTTATAATTATTTTCTATTGTTAAAAACGGATTATAAATTATGGCTCTTTTAGTTGTTGATAACCAATCAAAACCATTATCAACTCCTTTACTAACACTGACAATTTTTGTCGCATAAGGATAGCTAAAACGCCGCAATTTCTCCCATATCCTTCCATAGGACATTAAGTTCGGGTCGCAATGTTCTGTTGCAATTACAGGTATTCCTGTTTGCAGCAGAGAAATTATAGTTAATATGTTTGTTTCTGTGACAAATGAAATGACTACATCTGGTTTAGTAGAGCAAATTGCTTTTCTTAATTTTGATAGACGACTGAGATTATTAACTATAGCATTCAAAGGATTTGCAGAATTTCCTAAAATTCCTAAAGCTAATCGATTGGTGCCTACTGGTAAGGTGTAAAAGTCATTATTTGCTGTAGACAGAGTAACTACATTAACTTGATATGCTTTATTTATAAATGCTTGTGCTAATAAAATTAGAACTCGTTCTGCTCCACCTGATGAAAGGGATGGTATGACAAATGTAATTCTCATTTTTTTATGAAAAAGTAGTTGATTTTACTGGAATGTCTTTTAAAAACTTGAGCGTGAAAAAGAATAAAAAGCTAAAAGAAAGTAAATAAACACAGCTAGTAGATAAAGCAATTCCTTTGACTCCTAAAAAGTGCATAAATATAAAATTTCCGGCGATGTTAGCAATTAAATTTAATCCAGAACCCCACATCAAAATATAATTTTTCCTTAGCGATGCAATTACATCAACTACAAATAAAGCCGAAATATAAAATGGTATTTGTAATGCATAAAAATTTTGAATATTCGCAACCAATTCTGTATCAGTAGCTGTAAAGGAGCCTCTTTGAAATAAAGTACTAACTATCAGTTGGGAAAAAACTATTACAACAATGGTTAAAGGTACAGTCGCCAAGAATATTAATTGTAGATAACGTTTAAGCGAATTATTTACACCTGTCCAATCTTTTGTGGCAATCATTTTAGAAAAATAAGGAACTACAGCAGCATTCAATCCTGTAGTCACCAAAAGTATTGGTAGTGAAACTATTCGATTACCGTAACTAAGTGCTGCAACACTACCGGGAGCTAACATCGCTGCCATTGATTGATCTATTATCCCAGCACTACACATCAAAAATGATGCTGCAACTGTTGGTGTATATTGAGTTGCAACTTGAATAAATTCTGGATTCCAACCGTACCATTTCGGCAATATGGAAATTCCTTGTCGCTTTAAAGCAACTCCAAGTATTGCTATTTCCCCAATTGTGCCACCGATTAACCCTGCTGCTAAAGCAAAACTACCCCATGTTTCCGATGCTAAAAGAAATATAATGGTAATTGTAGGAGTCAGAATTGGGCTGATTGCAACTAACGCAAAATGCTCTCCTGCATTCAACACACCACCCCAAATAATTTGAATCCCGCTTAACAAAATTAAAGGTGAAATCGCACAAGTTAACCAAAAAGCCAGGTCTAATTTTTCTTTGTTAAAACCCGCTGCAATTAATGGTAAATATAACGGTGTCAGAAATAAAATTAATGCTGTTGTAATTGTCAGTAGACCTATACTTGCAAGAGTCACTCCAGAAAAAAGTTTTTGAGCAGCTTTTTTTCCTTGTTTTTCCCGCACTTGCATATAAGTAGGAATCAAAGCCGCTTTTAAGGAACCAGCTATGACATTAATAATAAAGGAGGGAACGAGTAAGGCGATTAAAAATGCATCCAATGCATCTCCAGTCCCAAATTTCCAAGCAACCACCAATTCTTTGAACATTGCGGCTACTTTGACGAATAGCGTTCCCATTCCCACAATCATCGCTGCACCGAAAATTTTGCGATTGGTGGAACCGCTGGTGAGTTTTTTCCAAAAAGTAAATAAGTTTTGCGATCGCAAAATTTTCATCTTTTTTCTACGAGATACCCCGACTTCAGCGGATCTTGTCGGGGAGGGATAGTGGGTCAAACTTGACCCCTCAATGGGGTTAAGTTTGACAGTTTCCGAGTTGACAACACGATTAATCCCGTGTTTCGCTGTATCAATCGGACTTTTTTAGCAGTACATTGTCCTAGCCTTTTCCAGTTAGAATCGCTAACTGAAACTTGTTTTTCTGTGTCTCCACTAACCCAACCAAAAAATGATTTCTTACCTTGAGTAGCTTCGACATAATCACCTTTTCTAAATCCATGTCGAGTTGTAGTTCCACCATATTTACGTCTGTTACCGCATTTGGATGGAACCATTAAATGTAGTTGTCTACGGCTAATGGGAGGACGGCGCAGTATAGTAAATTGTGATGGGGTAATAGTCACATTACCCACCCAACTAGAACCATGAGTTTTAACACCTTCCCATGATTCGTATTCAATAAATTGGCTTGCAGCTAAAGTCACGGCATCGACTGCATGAGTTTCTGGGATTTGTAAAGACTTATCGGATTTTTCTTTATGTAATCCCAAATATTTACGAAGATTAGATGTTTCCCAACCTTTTTTTAATTTCACACCAGCTAAAGTTGCTAACCGCACGATTTGATATCTTTGACCAACCATCACAGGACTAAATCCTTTACTACCTCTTGCTTCTACCTCTTCAACAACAATTGTTTTTACTGGGTAGAGTTGACACAACAAACTAATTGTTCGGTATTCCAAGTCCTTATTCGCTCGAATACTTGGAGGTAGTTTTGAATTTCGACGATTATCAAACCTGAAGGGGCGATGATTACGTTTATTGAAAGCTAGTTTGCGGTTAATTCGCCTACCGCGTCTATTCCTTCGCATCATAGACCTTTGCTCCATTCTGTCTTTAATAGTTTTGAATGGCAAAACTAAGTGGAACATTTGTAAGGTATATTTTTTGGTTTGAATTCCAACACCAGAAAACATTTTACCGGGGTCTAATCCAATCGCTACTTCTTGAGTTTTGGTATCAGATGGTTCAACCAATAATTGGACATAGAAAATACCTAACTTGTTGAATTTACCAACTGCTTTACCTTCTTTAATCCAACGTCTAGCACGACTAGGTTTTGTCGGCATTAATGGTAAATTGTATTTTGAAATTACTGGTACTCGCATAAAGATATAATCCGATGCGTTAAAGTATAAGTCCCCTCGCCCACCATATTTAGCATGGCTTGCCATAATGCAACGCCTTTAATAAGAAGGCTTGAAGATAACTCGAACTGGGGAAGTATTCGAGAGTTCGTAACTAAACATGGCTCAGTGGGCTAGTCAAACACGCAAGACTTATTCCTTGCAAGCCCCATCCCTCTATAGGGTGGGGTTATTGACTTTCGTTTCAGCTTCTCACCGCTAACGTGACACAAATTGATTACTACCCGAATATTCTTCTCCTCCTAGGTTTGCATCTACAATAATGCTGCTCAATAAGGAGTTATATCCTGTAGACTCTTCCCAAACATCTGTATTTGCTAACCTGATTGAATATTCCGCACGATTATATAATCTAGAATCGGGATCGGGGAGATTAAGAAATATGTCATATTCTCCTGGTGGTATATTTGCTGGTAAACCACCTTCAATATTCACGGTTGTAGTTTCACCGGGTAACCATCTGCGGGGATCTTGTTGATTTACCCGCAAGTAGTATTCTTGATTTGTATCTCTACTGCGTAAAACTATTTCTAACAAACGGGGATTGTACGGACTAGCCCACCCAACATTTTCGATGTTCAACTGAGCAAAAAACTTACCACCCGGTTTTACACTATTAGTAATTTCTGAATTTACAAGATTGAATCGATATCCCAAACGACGTTCAATTTCTCCGAAACAGCCTTGATTTTTCCAGGTCTCTAATACACCCTTCTCAAACTCTGAGTTTAAACTACTCCAGCGCATTCTCTCTAACTCGTTCAAAGCATTGTCACAACCGATATATGGTTGCGCTCTACTATCGGAGCTACAAGTTTCTCCTCCCTGTACCACATACAAATTTTCTTGGTTGAGAAAATCTTTTTGCTGTTCAATATTCTCTTCAATTAAATAGGTTCCTCCATCGTCTTTACCAGCTAAAAAACAATCGTTAAGCGAACCTGTTCTAGCCCGATTACTACTATTAAATGCTGCGGAGGAAGTTAAAGGATTTTCATTTTCATAGATTCTCTTTTTATAATATGGATAACGTAAAGCGACCATTCTCTGAGAAGGAACTACAGACAAAAACTTAAACAAAATATCCCTCATGTCTGGGGTATTAAGCAAATCGTTTGTAGAACGATTCCATTCTCCCCAACTACCAATAAAACCCGCGTGTACGTAGGCAATTGCATCGTAATTTTTTTGCAATACTGGTTGTAACTGTTCCATATGAGAAAAAATTCTATCTTTGGAAGCATCTTGTCCTCCTAATTCCCAGTTATATGCAAATCTAATTATCAGCTTTACTCCTGCTTCTCTAGCTCTTTGCAAGTCCTCCGATACCAAATTTAATAATGATTCAGACAAGGAGTTATCTTTGTAATTCGAGATTAAATAAATCCGACGAATCATACTTATATTTTGATTTTTAGCTTCTTCTAGTTGGCTCGAAGAAATTGGACTACTCACATCTGGACCGTAATTCAGATAAAATCCCCGTTCTGGATTAGCAAAATTCTCGAAACTTTCACTATAATTCGTGTTTATTGTGGAAGCATTTAAAGGCATGATATGACACCCATAAGCTGTACCCATAATCGCAATTAAAGATAAAGTCTTGACGCAGTTTTTGAAGCTTCTAATCATACCCTTAATACTCTGAAAAACATCTTGTAAACATGAGGTTTACAAACATATTCATATCACACTCAGGAGTGTTTTTTTTAATCAAAAATATTTAGGCACTTTTTGGTTCTATTTTTCTTTGGGTAGCTTCATTCACATTGTTTGTCGCAGAATTACTATTTATTAAATTAAACTTCTGCTCCCGATTATCTAAATACTTCGGTTTATATCCCGGTACTAATTGCTCTAACAAATACATGATTGTATTCGTATCATTTTTGTCTGCGGCTTGCCGGAGTGTTTCTACTGAAATCTTTAAATTATTCGGTATAATCCTACTTGAATTCTTCACCATAAACAGCTTTTCATGCTCGGTTGGGTCGTAAATTTCTCCTTCGATAAACAACTCTTCAAATAATTTCTCTCCTGGTCGTAAGCCGGTAAAAACAATATCTATGTCTTCATTTACTTTGTACCCTGAAAGCCGAATTAATTCTGAGGCTAAATCAACAATTTTTACAGGTTCTCCCATGTTAAGCATCAGTACTTCTCCACCTCTACCCAAAACTGCTGCTTGTAAAACTAACTGCACTGCTTCGGGAATAGTCATAAAGTAACGACAGATATCTGGATGAGTCACTGTTACCGGACCACCTGTGGCAATTTGTTTTTTAAATGTGGGAACAACGCTACCACGACTACCTAAAACGTTACCAAATCTCACTGCTAAATAACAGTTACCGCTTTCTTTAGCCGCTTGTAACACTAACATTTCCGCTACTCTCTTACTCGCACCCATGACGTTGGCAGGGTTAACCGCTTTATCGGTAGAAATCATCACGAAATGCTTGACGTTACATCGTAATGCTTCATCCAATAAATTTTTAGTCCCAATTACGTTATTGCTGATTGCTTCGGGTGAATTCAATTCCATCAAAGGAACGTGCTTGTGTGCAGCAGCATGGAAAATTACGTCTGGTTGAAATTTATCAAAAGCGTGTCTAAGTCTCTCTTTAAAGCGTATATCGGCAATAAATCCTAAAATCTGAGGTGTGCGTTCTGGGCTTTGACTATCTTTTTTTAACTCTTGTACTAGCTGATTTAACTCTTGCTGAATATTGAAAACTGAATTTTCCCCATGTCCTACCAACATAATTTCTTTCGGGTGACACAAGCAAATTTGACGGCAAAGTTCGCTACCAATGGAACCACCAGCACCTGTAATCAATACCCTTTTACCTTTGATAAATTGAGCAACTTTTTCAATCTCTGTCTGCACCGGCTCCCGTCTGAGTAAATCCTCAATCCTCACATCTCGAATGCTGTCCAACCGCACTTTACCATTGAGAATTTCATGTATTCCCGGTAAGGTACAGGTCACTACTCCCGCTGATTTACAAATATCGACGATTTCTCGAATCACTTTTCCCGCAACTGATGGTATGGCAATAATTACTTTGTCCACCCTCAACGGCTGCAATACATCAGGGATTGCATGGCGATCGCCAACTACATAAATTCCCCGAATCCGTGCGTTTAATTTGCTTCTATCGTCATCGATAAATGCTACAGGACAAAACTCTAAACTCTTCTGCATTTCCTGCACCAAGCTTACTCCTGCACTTCCCGCACCCACTATCAATACTCGTTCCTTTTGATGATGAAAACCAGGAATCAAGTTTGTACGCGAATGTCTGACTCTCTCAACAACTCGAACGCTAAAACGCAATGCACCAATCAAAATTATTGATAACAATCCATCGATAAATGGTAGCGATCGCGGTAGTCTATCTACTGTCCAAGGTGAAGTAAAATTTACAATATCAAACAACAAAGTTTGGATTACCACCGCAGCCACGATTAACATGGCTACATATGTCAATTCTTCTACACTCGCATACCGCCAATAACGACGATAAAAACCAAAGCTATAAAGGACACCAATTTTTACGATCAAAAACAATAATGTTGCCGTTACTAAATCGGATATGTACGATTGAAGCGCTAAATCACCATCCAAACGCAATATCAACGCTAAAAGCGGTGTGATGGCAAAAAAGACTACATCTAAAATCAGTAAATGACGGTTCCTCAGCTTCAATAATTTACTCAACAAAATTTTTGTTGATTTATCAAGTAACCAATGAGAAACCATGAATAAACTATTCATCGTGAAGAATATCTCCTGGGAAATCTGCAACAAACATACCCTTGAATACAGCAATTAGGGCATTAATAATGCAATTAATCTTAATTACTTGCACGGACTACTAAAACAAATCTATCAAACAATCATCAATAGACAAAAGTAATCCTAAAATTTAATCATTCGATTAAATTTGACTCGAAAATCATGGTATATACTAACTCAAAAATCTCTTTAATTAATTCTCTAAAACCTTTTACTTAATGTGCTAGATATATTACTCCTATTCCGGTCTAAGATTACGTATCTCTTTTTGCCTCTTTCCTCTGCGCTCTCAGCGCGGCAGTTGCTACAACGGAGGGAACCTCCGCAACGCACTGCCTTGTCTCTGCGGTTTTTTTTTTCGGTAATCTTCTGCCGGGAAGGGAGTAATTCTGCTATAAAAAACATAGGGATTTCCATAAAAACTTTAACTAGCAGATAACTCAGCGGTCATAAATAGTCACACTTAATACTCTATACAAACAGTTTTAATAGTCGAACAAGTAGAAATGGACAAAAAATTAATACTTGCTGTAACCTATCTAACTGTTTTTTCTCTCAATATAATATTTAACAGTTTTTCTGAATTAAGTCATGCCAATTTGGCATTAATTTGATGCTTTTATAAATCGAGTGACAATTTTTGATTAAGGGACTGGAAGTCCCTTATTCGTGTTTTACCCATAGCTAAACTTTAGCTTGCAAAGATTTGAGCCATTCTGTATTTACACCAGACTCGCGAGTTAAGGCAATTCTTCCAGTACGGGCAATTTCTCGTAAACCAAACTTTTGCAATACCTGAACGATCGCCACTATTTTTCCTGGATCTCCCACAACTTCCACAGTTAAGGAATCTTCTGCGACATCTACCACTCGTGCGCGAAAAATCTGAGCTAATTCAACGATTTCCGAACGATTGCTGCTAGTAGCATTCACCTTGATTAACATTAACTCTCGTTCCACACAAGGGATTTCAGTGATATCCTGAACCTTAAGAACATTAATCAACTTGTATAATTGCTTGGTAAGTTGTTCAATGATATGATCATCACCGGGTACAACCATCGTAATTCGAGAAATTCCGGATTGCTCCGCAGGACCTACAGCAAGACTTTCAATATTAAAGCCCCGACGAGCAAATAAACTAGAAATGCGCGAGAGAACTCCCGCTTCATCTTCTACAAGTACCGAAAGCGTGTGTTTCATATCAGGCAATAGGGAATAGGGAGTAGGGAGTAATTAACTATTAAATTAGATTATAGTTTTGGGGGGATGGATGTCAAAGAAGTTGACAGTTGACAGTTGACAGTTGACAGTTGACAGTTAATTTGTCCCCCCATCCCCTTGTCCCCTTGTCCCCTTGTCCCCTTGTCCCCTTGTCCCCTTGTCCCCTTGTCCCCTTGTCCCCTTGTCCCCTTGTCCCCTTGTCCCCTTGTCCCCTTGTCCCCTTGTCCCCTT
>Ga0209911_100074_pt1 | contig 103226 bp, 98 predicted proteins | sample FECB21metaG_FD_188301 | JGI IMG/M metagenome (GOLD analysis project Ga0209911, IMG submission 188301) | Cyanobacterial communities from the Joint Genome Institute, California, USA - FECB-21 (SPAdes) (version 2) | ecosystem: Environmental > Aquatic > Thermal springs > Hot (42-90C) > Microbial...
GACAAGGAGACAAGGGGACAAGGGGACAAGGGGACAAGGGGACAAGGGGACAAGGGGACAAGGGGACAAGGGGACAAGGGGACAAGGGGACAAGGGGACAAGGGGACAAGGGGACAAGGGGACAAGGAGACAAGGGGACAAGGGGACAAGGGGACAAGGGGACAAGGGGATGGGGAGAAATAAATATGAACCAATAATCAACTACTGTCAATTGTCAACTGTCAACTGTCAACTGTCAACTATCAACCATGTCTGAAGAACTACAAAGAATAGTCCCGTCTGGTTCATCTCAAATCCAAGAAAATATTGCAGCTAGTGAGACAACTTACCAATTTTACCGAGAAGTGGAAGTGCGCTCAGAGTTTAAACGTTATTGTGAATGGTATTATTGTACTGCTAAGAATAATCGTGAAGAATTAGAAAAAATGCGCGGCGAACTGAATATATTTCAGTGGTTTCGCCGCAAAAAATCAGTTTAATCAGTCTAAATTGTTTCTAACTCTGAAGTACGTAAGTGGGCTTTAAACTTTTGAGAAAACTTCACCTGGATAGGAAAGTTCGCACTAACAGGTCTTTCTTTCCATTGAGTAACAATAGCAATTACTTCTCCTTCTAAGCCTTTGAGATCAAAAGCTTCACCGCGATGATCGGGATGGTGATAAACTACCACAGATTCAGTTACGCGGACGTGATCGCCAACTTTCATATCACTATTTACATTTAGCTTTTGGTTTTCCACAACTGTCGTCACAGCTATTCCTCAGTTAATTTGTTTTTTTAATCAAAATATAGACTGCTTGCCACTTTAAATTTTGTTTAGCTTTTAAATATGCCACAGAAGCTACACATACAACTTCCATACCACCAAGACTGTCATACAAAACCGAGAGTCATCTAGACTTCACCGTTGACAGTTGCTACAGCACAAACATCAAGGTAAATTAAAAAGCACTAAAAGCCACCTGACATCAAAGCAAGAGGTCTAACCCTTATATCTTCACTCTTTATGTTTACTTTGGTCAACTGGTAATTGGGAATGGGTAACTATTAACTGTCAAAGAAGGGTTGCAATTTATTGCAAAAATCTGAGAAAATGAAAACAAAATGAAAACTATCTAAAGATAGAATTACTTGCTGTGAAACTTGACTCCACTCCCATGACCTTGACTGATAGTTTAATATCCCAAAGCCAGGAACCGAAAATCGCAGATGCTCCATGTGACTATAAGCCTATTTATGAAACGTTACATGAACTATCTCCAGGAGAATCACAGGATAATTCTACTCAAAAATCCCAATCTCCACTATTGATTTTTGGCAGTACCTTTATTACGATTTTTTTAGCCGAAATCGGCGACAAAACTCAATTATCAACTTTATTAATCAGTGCGGAATCCCATTCACCGTGGATAGTATTTCTTGGTTCTGGTGCAGCATTAATTACAACAAGCTTTTTGGGTGTAGCTTTGGGCAGCTTGCTAGCTAAACATCTTTCTCCAAAAGCAATAAATAAAGCCGCAGGAGTCACCTTACTACTGATTTCTCTGATGTTATTTGTAGATTTAATTATTGCTTAAAATTGCTTAAAATTTGATTTTTAGTCATTTAACTCCTCACTCATAACTCATAACTCATAACTAATTATGGACTTACATCTTTTAGGAATAAGTTTTATTACAGTTTTTTTATCCGAATTAGGCGATAAAAGTCAACTAGCTGCGATCGCGCTTTCGGGACGTTGTAAATCTCCTCGTGCAGTATTTTTTGGTACTGCTTTAGCACTGCTACTAACCAGTTTATTAGGAGCATTAGCAGGAGGTGCAGCAGCAGAATTTCTACCTACACGTTTACTCAAAGCAATTGCAGCAATTGGATTTGCCATACTTGCGGTACGTCTGTTATTTTTCGATGAGGAAGAATCATAAGGTAAAAGTCGGGTTTTTATGAGATTGTCTGGGTATTACAAATATTTTGACTGAAAAACCCGACGAATGATAAATTTGTCGGGTCAACAAGTCGGGTTTTCATTGAGCAAAACAAAAATTATTGATAACTCCTAACTCCTAACTCTTAACTCCTAACTCTTAACTCCTAACTCTTAACTCCTAACTCTTAACTCCTAACTCCTAACTCCTAACTTTTTACTACTTGCAATACGAAGTAAACAAAATACCACCTACTGCTAATTTTACAGCTTCAATAAACCAGTAAACCCCGTGCATTAAATTCATATTTGCGGGAACTTCAGCAGCTTCAAACAAATTTAATTGCAGTCCAATAGCGGACATTTGGGGAGTTAATAAATAAGTATCAACTAAAGCAATAGCGAGCATCACAGTTGCTAAAATAACAGTGCTTCGCTGCCAGTTGAATTGATTTTTACTTGAAGCCAAAACACCAGTTAATACTAATCCCGCACAAAGTAATTCAACTCGATTGAAATTCCAAAATATTGTATAACCAGCCGTTGCAAAACTTGATAGAGTCATCATTCCAGAAACATAAAGACTAGGCATAATTACCCAATCTAAAAGCAAACTAGCACTCAGCCAAAAACCTAAAGTGATGATAACAACATTTTGCCAAACTGGACGCTTAAATTCTACGCTGGAAGTGGAAATAGTATTCATGAAAAAAATATAATTGCTTAGTTATATTTTTAGTGTGAAACAATATAAGTTGTTTTGACTACTCATCTCAACTATCCTTTACAAAAAAGTCGTAGTTTCACGTAAAATCATTCTTTCAAGTACTTGATTTAATAACATTTCTTAATAGTTTGACAGAAAGCTTGAAGCTCAAAGGCATTCATGCAGTTGTCCACTGTCAACTGTCAACTAACTTCCAAAACGCGGTATATTTTCTGATATAAGCATTCGGGGTAAAGGATAGATGCCAAAAATTATAGCTATCCTCAACGGTAAAGGAGGAGTTGGTAAAACTACTACCTCAATTAATCTTGCAGCATCTTTCGCGGAGAAAAAAAAGGTACTTTTGGTAGATGCGGATGCACAGGGTTCGGCTAGTTGGTGGTTCTCTAGGAGTGATTCGGGGATGGGGTTCGATCTATCTCAAGAGACAAATCCCAAATTATTAAGTAGTTTACGTTCTATAAAAGGTTACGATTTAGTAGTAGTCGATACGCCTCCAGCGCTGCATTCTCAAGCATTAGCAGCAGTAATCACAAATGCAGATTATTTGGTTTTGCCAACACCCCCAGCACCAATGGATTTAGCGGCTTTGATTGATACAGTCAAAGAAGCAGTTACTCCAGCGGGTACCCCCCATCGAGTACTGTTAACAAAAGTGGATACGCGAAGTTTGAGAGAAGCAATAGAAGCTCAAAATACTCTTTTAAAGTTGGGAATTCCCGCTTGTAATGCGTTTATCCGTATTTACAAAGCCCATGAAAGAGCAGCGCTTGAAGGTGTTGCGATTACTCAATGGCGGGGAAAAAACGCACGGGAAGCGGAATCTGACTATCGTCGTGTAGCTGATGAATTACAGCGTGATTGGAGGAAATAATATAATGGCTAAAAAACGTCTTTCAGATTTAATCGAAGAAGAATCAAATAAAACTACTGAAGGTGAATCAACTATTGATGTCACTGCATCGGAGGTAAAAGAAGTGAATCAAGAAAAAACCACCCCATCTTCTAATGTTGATTTAGAAGCAACTGTCAAAGAATTGCAAAAGACTCTGGAAAAATCGCAAAAAAACGAAGAAACTTTACGGCAGCAAGCTAAAGAGTTTCAATCTACCATTGCCAAACAAGATAAATTATCCCAGCAATTGCAAAAAGAAGTAGAAGAAGCAAAAAAAATCGGAGATTTGCAAGATACTCTTGAACAGTTAAAACAAGAATTAGAAACAGTGCGTCAGAATGAACAAAGTTTACAAACACAAATAGAAGAATTGCGATCGGCTTTATCAGATAAAGAAGCACTTGCAGAAAGACTAACCACAGAGCTTTATGCAGCCAAAAAAGACGCTTTACAATTAGCCGAAGCGAATACTAAACTTACAGCAGAAATGAATACAGCCCAGAAATTTGCTGCGAAACAAGCTCCTGCAAAACAACCCCTTGCAAAACAACCTATTGCAAAACAACCAGTTCCCAGTCAATCTGCTATAGTTCAACCCAAGAAAAATTACTCATCCACATTATCTTATAGAAAATCTTACTCTCGTCCAACTGGTCCTTTACCTGATACACAACCCCAAGAATCTGATACTTCTGCTCCCATGTGGTTATTGGATTAAGGAGTTAGGAGTTATGAGTTAGGAGTGAGGAGTTAACCACCAACCATTAACAACCAACAATTAACAACTAACAACCAACTATCAACTAAAATCCAAAATTTCTTTTGCGGTAATTTGTGGCTGTTCTAAATGAGGAACGTGTCCGCTATCTTTAATCCAGATGAGTTTACTATGAGGAATTGCCCTTGCAAATTTTGGGGCATCCTTAATACCTAATATTTTATCTTTATCTCCCCATAGTATTAATGTTTCTTGGTTAATTTCTTCAAGTTGCTTTGCTTTAAATGGTTGATAACCACCACTTTTTGTAAAAGCAATTAAGGCTTGATTCCAACTTGGCATTTCTAAATGTAACGCACCACAAAATAAAGCATCTTGAGTTGCTAATTGTTTATTTTGATAAGCTGTACGGCTGATACTTTGACGTATTTTACGATTTTTTAAAAATTCTGTCGCCAAATAATCCAGGGGTGGAAACATCAATTTACTGATTGGTGAACCACCAGTCAAACCCGCACTATCAATTAATACTAATTTTTCTACTACTTGCGGATAAGTTAAAGTAAAATCAATTGCTGCTGCACCTCCCATTGAAGCACCAATTAATATTACAGGTTGATTAATTAAACTTTTCCAAAAACAATAAAGATGAGTTTTAATTTCATTTGGGCTAAAGTTTATTCCCGCAAGTCGATCGGTAAAGCCAAAGCCGAATAAATCAACAGCCCAAGTTTGATTTTGTGTTGCTAATAACGGCAATAAGCGACGGTATTCTAATACCGAACTGTCGAAACCATGTATCAGTAAAAATGGTGTACCACCGCTACCTTGATGCACGTAAGTTGTAGTAATTGGCTGCTTACTTAAAGGAGTCGTTAGAGGTATTTGTTCGATAGATTGAGCCAGAGCAATTGAGGCAGATTCCGTTAATTGCTCAACCCCTGTAGGAAGAAATTTAGGAAACATAGGAAATATAAATATTAATGGCTCATCAGTAGTTAGTATGCTAAAAAAATAGTCAAAAAAGGGAAGAGGGAAGAGGGAAGAGGGAAGAAGGAATAAAAAATAGTATTTATTCTTAAAACCGATTAATAAAGCTAATTTCGGTTCATCACAGTCAGAGTTTCAAGTTTTTAATTTTTATTTTTAGCATACTATGTACTGAAGAACCATATTAATTAATTAAAAATATTAATTAGTTTACTTTTTTATGGGTTCTAGTACTCCATTTAATTAATTATGATGGGTTAAATATTAGTACTGGGAGCGTCTCGCTCCCTGGCGGTAAGTAACGAGCTTTCCGGTATGCCCTTCCGGGGCAGGCTATACCTACGCACTACCTTAACTTCTAACTCACTACCCAATAGCGAGCTATTAGACTTACTTTAAATCGGCAGCAGCATCGGAAGTGATTAACTTAATCTGTGCTAAATCAAGCTGCATAATTTCGCTGTCACATCCCAACCATAAAAGATACTCTATATTACCAGCAGGACCAGTTATTGGTGACCAAGTTAAACCTTTGTAATGCCATCCTAATTCTGTAGCGGTTTGTAAAACCTGAAAAATCGCATTAGCTTGATCATCCGGGTTACGTACAACCCCTTTTTTTCCAACTCGGTTTTTACCAACTTCAAACTGTGGTTTTACTAATAACAAAGCTTCACGAGGAAATTTGAGAAGATTCCACAATGCAGGTAAAACCTTAGTTAAAGAAATAAACGACACATCTACCACAGCTAAATCGGGAAATTCCTTTTGATCAACCTCTCCTCCAATTCCATACAAATCTTCTGGAGTCAAATGTCGTAAATTAGTACGTTCGCGTAAAATCACCCGCCCATCATTTCGCAAACGCCAATCAACTTGTCCGTAACCGACATCAATACCGTAAACTAATTTTGCTCCCGCTTGCAGCAAACAATCAGTAAATCCACCAGTAGAAATTCCCCCATCCAAACAAACACGTTCTTTTACAGGAATAGCAAAAGTATCCAAAGCTTTAACTAACTTTTCAGCACCACGAGACACAAAACGCGATTTCTGCTTAACCTTAATTACAGCCGCCACATCAACAGATGTTCCCGCTTTGTCCACCAACTGATTATCAACCTGCACTTCACCAGCTTGAATCAACCGCTGTGCTTGTTGACGAGAGGAAGATAAACCAAGTTCTACTAACAGAATATCAAGTCTTTGTTTTGGCATTGGACATGGAAGGATGGGGGGATGGGGGGATGGGGGGATGGGGAGATGGGGGGATGGGGGGATGGGGAGACTATTCCCTATTCCCTATTCCCTATTCCCTATTCCCTATTCCTTATATTAAATATCTATCTCGCTCAACTCCCTTGTCATATAATCAAATGGTTCATCGACAAAACTGGTATCAGATATACCGGCTCCGGCTACTTGCTCTTTAACCATATCTTTCATGATTTGGATACCGGCAACTGTGGGAGCGATAGGTACTCCTAAAGAGTTGTAAGTTTCGCGTAAACCCTGCAATACTCGCTCGTCGAGTACATCCATACTGCCAGCAACTAAAGCATAAGTTGCGTAGCGCAAGTAGTAATCCATGTCCCGCAAACAAGCCGCATAACGACGGGTAGTGTAAGCGTTTCCACCGGGACGAATTAATTCGGGTTGGTCTTCAAATAACTTAACAGCAGATTCTTTGACAATGAAAGCTGCATTAGCATTGATAGCAGCTGCTGCTTGTACTCTTTGGGTACCGCTTTCAAAATAAGATTTAAGCGAATCTACTGCATTTCGATCAAAATAGCGACCGCTAATGTCATAATTCTTAATTAAATTTGTTACGGCATCTTGCATTTTTATTATTCCCCAATCATTTGTGACTATGATTTGATATTAATCTGGCTAACTATCCATCAAAAAAAATCTATTTTATGGTAGCTTAGCCAAAACTTGGCACAAAAGTAATCCATACTACTTAAGGATTCTATGCCAAAGTTGACCCATATAAGATGAACTTTTATTTTTGTGTAGATGATTTACTAAAAGGTTAACATGACCTTTAGAATAGATTTTCTGTAACAAATGATACTCTTTTTGGAGTCCGCTCTATTTAGGATATTCCAGGTGTGTCAACAAGTGGTTCGAGTAACAGAAGGGTCAACAGTTTTTGAATATTTCAGTTTTAATCCATTGCGTATTGGCAGATAAGGAGTAACCATGACAACCCCACAAGAAGTCTTGAAAATGATTCAAGACCAAAAAATTCAGATGATTGATCTTAAATTCATCGATATGCCAGGGATTTGGCAACACTTGACAGTGTTCCAAAACCAAATCGATGAAAGTTCTTTTACTGAGGGTGTACCATTCGACGGTTCCAGCATTCGGGGTTGGAAAGCCATCAACGAGTCAGATATGTCAATGGTGTTAGATCCAAATACTGCTTGGATCGACCCTTTCATGCAAGAACCTACCCTCAGTATTGTATGTAGTATTAAAGAACCTCGTACAGGTGAATGGTACGATCGTTGTCCTCGGGTAATTGCTCAGAAAGCAATTGATTATTTAGTCTCAACTGGTGTCGGTGATACGGCATTTTTTGGTCCGGAAGCTGAATTTTTCATCTTTGACGATGTTCGCTTTGACCAAACCCAAAACTCAGGTTACTATTACGTAGATTCTGTAGAAGGTCGTTGGAATTCCGGTAAAGAAGAATTTCCCAACCTCGGTTACAAGCCAAGTTATAAGGGAGGTTACTTCCCTGTCGCTCCAACCGATACGTCTCAAGATATGCGGACGGAAATGCTGCTAACAATGGCAGAATGCGGTGTTCCCATTGAGAAGCATCACCACGAAGTTGCGACCGGCGGTCAGTGCGAATTGGGTTTCCGTTTTGGTAAGCTAATTGAAGCTGCTGATTGGTTGATGATTTACAAGTACGTAATTAAGAACGTAGCGAGAAAATACGGTAAGTCAGTTACCTTCATGCCCAAACCTGTATTCCAAGATAATGGTTCGGGTATGCACACCCACCAATCGATTTGGAAAGACGGAAAGCCTTTATTCGCTGGCGATAAGTATGCAGGAATGAGCGAAATGGGACTCTACTATATTGGTGGAATTCTCAAGCACGCACCAGCGCTATTAGCTTTTACCAACCCCAGCACTAACTCTTACAAGCGTTTGGTACCCGGTTACGAAGCACCAGTAAACTTGGCTTACTCCCAAGGGAACCGTTCTGCTTCTGTGCGTATTCCTCTTTCCGGTGATAATCCGAAAGCAAAACGTTTAGAGTTCCGCTGTCCCGATGCGACTTGTAATCCTTATCTAGCCTTTGCTGCAATGCTCTGTGCTGGTTTAGATGGTATCAAAAATAAAATCCATCCCGGTGAGCCTTTAGATAAGAACATCTATGAACTTTCTCCAGAAGAATTAGCGAAAGTTCCTTCTACTCCTGGTTCTTTAGACTTGGCTTTAGAAGCTCTTGAAAAAGACCATGATTTCTTAATAGAAGGTGGAGTATTCACCGAAGACTTCATTGAAAACTGGATTTCTTACAAGTTAGACACTGAAGTTAACCCCATGCGTTTACGTCCTCATCCCTACGAATTTTCGCTTTATTACGACTGTTAATTTGGAATTATTTTCTAGATTTTGGTAATTTGCAAATAATTTCAATAATTACAAAATACAAATTAAGCCACCCGTTTAAAGGTGGCTTTTTTTTGTTGTTTTTCAAAGGATGTTTTAAAAGTATCCGGCGGTTTAAACCGCTACTACAGAGGCAAAGTCCACCTGCGTGGACTATATAATTTAGAACCCGCGCACCATCCGGGTTTTGTTCGTGTAGCCAAGGCAAAGTGAGAAGGGGGATGGGAATAACTCCTAACTCCTCACTCCTAACTCCTAACTCCTAACTCCTCACTCCTAACTCGAATTAGCTCATCGTCGCACAACTGCTGTCATAGCTCGTCCATCCACCGGGAGTTATTTTTCCTTGAATTGGGTTCCAGTAACTAGACATTGCTTCAGGAAGACCAAGTTGCTCTCCGGCACGTCCGAGCATTGACTGCTGACGATTTTTAATTGTTTGATAATGACCTTGCATTAAAGCACGTGCTTTTTCTTGAATATTCATATTTACGTCCTTATATTTGAATCAATATTTAGTAAGCTTAATCTTGCTTTTCTTCATTGTACAAAAATTCTGTAACAATAGCTACGGTTTTTTATGTTTATTGTCAAAACACAACATAAATTTATGTGAACTAGTTTCTCATTTTTATTTAATCTGACGTTAGGTAATCACAGAAGTCGGGTTTTGATGAGGATTTTCTGCTGTTAGCGATGTTTATATTGTCTCTAAGTATAATTTCGGTAAAACATACAGAATCAATTTGCATAATTTTGCTGAATTAAATTTTTATTAATTAATATTTATAGTTTCTTTTATTAATAATTTAGTAACCATATGTTTTAAAAAACGTTTACAGTAAAGGTCGGCAGAGCCTGCAAACCTTAGTTCTCATCGCTATTGAGAACCAGAATAAACCCGCCGTGGCAGCGGGTTTTGCTTGTGTAGCAGCGGTAACAAAGCGCCAGGTATTGGGAATTGTATTTTCAGATGGACTGTTTCTGTATGTAAATATCCATCTATACTAGTTAATATTAATTTTAGTAAACACTTTACTATTCAAATTTCTAAATTCCCTAATGTTATACAGACGATTTGGACGCACCGAATTACAAATGCCTGTTTTCTCCTGCGGTGGGATGCGATATCAGTATAAATGGCAAGATGTACCCCAGGAGGAGATTCCTCGTCAAAATCAGCAAAATTTGGAAGCAACGATTCACAAATCTCTAGAAATCGGTATCAACCATATTGAAACTGCTCGCGGTTACGGTACTTCTGAAGTACAGCTAGGACGAATTTTACCGAAATTTCCTCGCCAAAAATTAATTGTACAAACTAAAGTATCTCCAAAGGCAGATGCAAAAGAATTTAAAAATACTCTCGAACAATCTTTAAAAAATCTGCGTTTAGATTATATTGATTTATTAGGAATTCACGGTATTAATAATAGGGAAACTTTAGAAAATACAATTCGTCCCGGTGGTTGTTTAGATATTGCCAGAAAGTTTCAAGCCCAAGGGAAAGTTAGATTTATTGGGTTTTCTACTCACGGCTCTACCGATATTATTATTGAAGCAATTAAAACCAATCAATTCGATTATGTCAACTTGCATTGGTATTATATTAATCAAAATAATTGGGCTGCAATAGAAGCCGCTACCCGTCATGATATGGGGGTGTTTATCATCAGTCCTTCCGATAAAGGTGGTAGACTTTATGATCCACCGGAAAAATTAATTAAGCTCTGCGCTCCTTTATCACCAATGGTATTTAATGACTTATTTTGTCTGAGTCATCCTCAAGTACACACTTTATCATTGGGTGCAGCAAAGCCAACAGACTTTGACGAACATCTCAAAACCTTAGATTTATTAGATCAAGCCTCAGAAATATTACCACCAATTTTGAATAAATTAGAACAAGAGGCGATCGCCACTTTAGGAGAAGACTGGGCAAAAAATTGGCATATCGGTTTACCCAAGTACGAAGAAACACCAGGAAACGTAAATATCCCAATGATTTTGTGGTTGTGGAATTTAGGTGTTGCCTACAACATGAAAGAATATGCCAAAATGCGCTACAACCTTTTAGGAAGTGGGGGACATTGGTTTCCCGGTAATAAAGCCAATCAAATTGATCAATTAGATTTGCGAGGGTGTCTCAAAAATAGTCCTTATGCTGATGTAATTCCCAGCATTCTTGCAGAAGCAGATCGGATTTTAGGTGGTGAAGAAGTCAAACGTTTATCAGAAAGTTGACAGTTGACAATTGACAGTTGACAGTTGTTGGTTGATAACTGATAAGCTGATAGCTTACGCAAGAATCACTTTTTCGATCACATCTTGCGTAAGTCGTAATTAATTAAAATAACCTTCCATAACAAGCTATATATTTATTATCTGGATTCGCTTGATTCTTCAACCAAGCCCACATTTGGTCACCAAATGAAAAATGCCACCATTCTCTAGGATTGCGTGTAAATCCAGCCTTTTCCATCACATCTTTTAATAGCAAACGATTAGCGTGATAATGTAATGCTTGGTCGTCTTGAATCTGAGCATAATAATCAGGAAGTGACCTATCGGAAAGCTCATCAATTGGCGAACCCATATCTACAACTTGTCCCATGTCATCAACTAAGGTGACATCCACCGCAGCACCTGTAGAGTGCGGAGGAGGTGTTTTTTCATCCAGACTTGGTTCAGCCCAAATTTTATAAACCTCTTGCCAAATACTTTGTTTTTCGACTTCTGATAAATTCGATTCAATCAATCCTTTCTCTTCAATAACTTGCGAAAAAGTATAATTAACCATAAACTTTTGCACCGCAACAGGACGATAAGCATCAAAAATTTGAATGCGCCAATCAGGACGTAATTGTTGTAAATATGTTTGAGCATTTATCAAATAATTAACAACAGTTTTCCGAATAAAATAAGGAGAATATTCTCCATAAGGTGCGCCTAATTTCTCATAAGGATGAGGAGATTCCACCGCAAAATATTGCAACGGAATTTCAATAACAGCTTCACCACATTCAATAATTTCGATATTATGATAAGGTCTCATTGATAGTTAATAGTTGACAGTTGACAGTTGACAGTGGTTGATTCTTGGTTGATATTTATTTCCCCCCATCCCCTTGTCCCCTTGTCTCCCCATCCCCTTGTCTCCTTGTCCCCTTGTCTCCCCATCCCCCTACCTCCCCACGTCTTCCTCTCCGGGAACTGGATCATAACCGCCGGGATGAAATGGATGACAGCGGCAAATACGACGAGTTGCAAGCCAAGTACCACGCAAAGCTCCGAAACGTTCGATTGCTTGAATAGCGTACATAGAACAAGTGGGTTGGAAACGACAACTTGGAGGAAATAACGGTGAAATAAACATTCGGTAGAACCGAATCAACCAAATTAATAATATTTTCATTACAGTGACAAAAATCCGATAAATTAGTAATAAGAGAAAAAATTCCTATTTTAATTACATTTAACTTTGATTTAACTTGAGTTCATTTACTGTAATAGATTCTATTCCGTCTTTATGGCTGCAAATTGTAGCTGTTGGTATTTGGGTGTCGCTGATTTTGTTTTTGTCAGGAGGAGTCAGCCGTTTAGCTAAGAGCGATTCGGAAATTGTCCGCAAAATAGTTCACATTGGTACTGGTAACGTCATTTTGCTTGCTTGGTGGTTAGATGTTCCTGCAAGCATCGGTATTACTGCTTCGATTTTAGCGAGTATATTGACTTTGTTATCTTACCAATTTCCGATTCTTCCTGGTATAAACAGCGTTGGACGCAAAAGTTTGGGGACTTTTTTCTATTCTGTCAGTATTGGTATTTTGATTGCTTGGTTTTGGTATATAAAACAACCATTTTACGCCGTACTGGGAATATTAATTATGACATGGGGAGATGGATTAGCTGCACTAATCGGTCAGCGTTTTGGTAAACACAAATATAATGTTTTGGGAGGACAAAAAAGTTTAGAAGGTTCTCTAACTATGACTTTAGTTAGTTTTATTATCTGTAGTTTAATTTTATTAAGTGTACAAGGTAATATTGGGGAAACTTGGTTGGTATCCTTAGTTGTAGCCGTTGTTGCTACTGGTTTAGAAGCTATTTCAATTCTTGGTATTGACAATCTCACCGTTCCTTTAGGAAGTGCGGCTTTAGCTTTTGCCTTAAATCAGTTGATTCTTCATTAAACTTTTCGACACCTCAAATAATTACAAATTAATTAATACAAAATCAAAATACTGTTTATCTACGAAAAATCTCAAATTATGCAACAAAAGCCGGTTATTTATATAGCTGCTTGGTTAATATATTCGGATTTACGCAGGTTGATGATGCGTGACGCTACAAACTTTATAGAACCGTTCAAATTAATTCTAAACTACATACCCGTTGCAAAAAAATGTGCCAGTTGCGTAAGTGCTATATATAAACACAATTTTTGGGAAATCAGCAATCAAGTGACGACGATAGTAATGCCGATGTTGACCACAGGCATTACTATCACAAAAGTTCTAGATTAATCAATCTGCAATATTTTTATAGCCCTATCCAAACGAAATATTAAATTAAATGTTGGCACGGGTACTTCTCAGCGAGCTAGAAGCTCGCACTACAATATTAAACACTGATTAGATAAGGGTTTAAAAATTTAATTTGTCACAATCATTTTTCAAATTGGGATAAAAATATTATTATTTATGGCTCATCAGTAGTTAGTATGCTAAAAAAATAGTCAAAAAAGGGAAGAGGGAAGAGGGAAGAGGGAAGAAGGAATAAAAAATAGTATTTATTCTTAAAACCGATTAATAAAGCTAATTTCGGTTCATCACAGTCAGAGTTTCAAGTTTTTAATTTTTATTTTTAGCATACTATGTACTGAAGAACCTTATTTATTTACATTAAAAAATCGGTGGCTTAAAACTATCTTTTACCACCGATTGATTTATGAACTGATTCATTTTTTCTGATATTAATTACCAAGTATCGGCTATTCTACTCTTATAAGTTTCACCGGAAAATGGCTGAACACCACTGTTAGGATAAGCATCATCATTAAGACTAAATATTCTCATTACCGCTTCAGAAATATACTGAGCTGTATTTGAAAGTATTTTGGAAAGAAACATAAAGGTAATCTCCTAAACGTTTTAATCTTTTAAAGCTTGATATCTTTACTTTAATTCTTAAATAAGAAATTAATTTATATTTTCAATATATCGAAAATATTTGCAATACTTCTTCAAACTTTGAAGGTTAAAGGTTAACTGTCCACTAACCCTTGACAAGATTTATGGTGAAAACTACCATAAATATAAGTAGATTTGCTCAAGGTGCATTTGAATGACAACTTTATTTAACATTGATAGGTCTTTAGGAGAGCAATTAAACTTCTCTAGTGCCGATTACAGTTTGCTGACAGATTTGTATCAGTTGACAATGGGGGCTTGTTATGCAGGTGAAGGTGTAGAGCAAAAACAAGCTTGCTTTGAATTGTTTACCAGAAAATTGCCGGAAGGGTTTGGTTATTTGATTGCAATGGGGTTGGAACAGGCATTAGAATATCTAGAGAAATTGAGCTTTAGTTCCGGTCAAATTGAGGCTTTACAACAAACGGGAATTTTTGCATCAGCTCCTTCACAATTTTGGTCATTATTAGAGTCGGGACGATTTACAGGAGATGTATGGGCTGTTCCAGAAGGGACTGCGGTATTTGCGCTTGAACCATTATTAAGAATTGAAGCACCGTTATGGCAAGCACAATTAGTCGAAACTTACTTGCTTAATACCTTAAATTATCAGACATTGATTGCCACAAGAGCAGCGCGATCGCGAAATGTTGCGGGAGAAAATACAACACTGTTGGAATTTGGTACAAGACGAGCATTCAGTCCCCAAGCATCGCTGTGGGCTGCCAGAGCGGCTTTAGCAGGGGGATTTGATGCGACATCGAATGTGTTAGCTGCGCTGCAACTCGGAGAAAAACCTAGTGGTACGATGGCTCACGCTTTAGTGATGGCATTATGTGCATTAGAAGGTAGTGAAGAGCAGGCTTTTACAGCATTTCATCAATATTTTCCAGAAGCTCCATTGTTAATTGATACTTACGATACAATTGCTGCGGCAGATAAGTTAGCAAATATGGTTAAAGCTGGAGAAATAAATTTAACTGGAGTCCGATTAGATTCTGGGGATTTGGTAACATTATCCCAACAAGTTAGAAAAATTTTACCAGATGTATCAATTTTTGCCAGTGGAGATATAGACGAATGGGAAATAGCCAGATTAAAAGAAAATAAAGCTGAAATTGATGGTTATGGAATCGGCACACGATTAGTGACAGGGAATCCAGTAAATGGAGTTTACAAACTTGTGGAAATTGATGGAATTCCGGTAATGAAACAGTCTAGTGGAAAAGCAAGTTATCCGGGAAGAAAACAAATTTTCCGCGAATTTATAGAAGGTAAGTTAAAAACAGATACTTTAGGATTATTTACTGAAAGCTATCCAGAAAAACAGCCTTTATTAAAATTATTTATGAAAGATGGTAAACGCTTAGAATCACCTTGTACGCTCAAAACAATTAAACAACAAACTGCCGTTTCAGTAGCGAGTTTACCTGCTGATATTCTAAATTTAAATTCCACCACATCTATGACCATAAAAATTTCCACTTCTCTACAACAATTGACCCAACAAACCAAGAAAGAATTAAAAGGTTAAAGGTGAAAGGTTTTTAGAACAACTGATAACTGATAACTGATAACTGATAACTGATTATGAAAATAGCATTATTTGGTACAAGTGCAGACCCGCCGACAGCAGGACATCAAGGTGTTTTAATTTGGTTATCTTATCATTACGATTATGTCGCAGTTTGGGCTGCTGATAATCCTTTTAAAGCTCATCAAACGTCTTTAGAAAATAGGGTAGAAATGCTACGTTTACTGATTGAGGATATGATTCCACCACGATTAAATGTAAATTTGGAACAAGATTTGAGTAATTTAAGAACTGTTAATACAGTAAAAAATGCTCAACAACGGTGGGGTAATGATGCTGAATTTGTTGTAGTAATCGGTTCGGACTTACTAGGGCAATTTCAGCGTTGGTATCGAATTGAAGATTTGTTGCAATCAGCATCAGTTTTAGTGATACCAAGACCGGGATATGCAATAGATCAAAGTAATCTAGATAAAATAAACGAATTAGGAGGAAAAATTAGTGTTGCTAATCTAACTGGTTTAGATGTTTCTTCAACAGCTTATCGCGAACATGGTGATACTCAGGCTTTAACACCCTCAGTTGCTGCTTATATTAATCAAAAGCATTTATACAAATGCCAGGAATCAACCCAAACAAAATTTTATCACCCTTAAATCAACAACCTTTAGCTGATTTCAAAGTTGGTGTTGACAATGTTATTTTTTCAGTTGATATTACTCAAAATAGGCTATTAGTTCTATTAATTATGCGTCCATGCGAACCATTTGTAGATACTTGGAGTCTTCCGGGTACTTTAGTTCGTGAAGGTGAATCTTTAGAAGATGCTGCTTATCGCATTATGGCAGAGAAAATCTGTGTAGAAAATCTTTATTTAGAACAATTGTATACTTTTGGTGGTCCTAATCGTGACCCTAGGGAAGCAAGCGATAGTTATGGTATACGTTATCTATCGGTAAGCTATTTTGCTTTAGTCAGATTTGAGGAAGCAAAGTTAATTACTGATGGTGTTACAGATGTAGCTTGGTATCCCGTGAAAGAAGTACCGAAATTAGCTTTTGATCATAATCAAATTATCTCATACGGACACAGACGTTTACGAAATAAATTAGAGTATTCTCCTGTGGCTTTTGATGTTTTACCAGATAAGTTTACTTTGAATGATTTATATCAGTTTTATACAACTGTTTTAGGGGAAAATTTTTCAGATTATTCTAATTTTCGCGCTCGTTTACTCAAGTTAGGTTTTTTATATGATACCAGAATAAAAGTGTCACGAGGTGCTGGTCGTCCTGCTAGTTTGTATCAGTTTGATGCGGAAGCTTTTGCACCTTTTAAAGATAAACCTTTAGTTTTTATTTAATTATAGGTAATTGGTAGTTAGTAATAGGTAATTGATTAATTAATAACTGTCAACTGTCAATTGTCCACTGCCCACTGTCAACTTTTTAATCTAAAATGAAAATTACAATTGCTCAAATTAATCCGATAATTGGAGATTTATCTGGTAATGCTCAAAAAATATTAGCAGCAGCACAAATAGCAGTAGCAAATCAAGTAAGTTTACTATTAACTCCGGAACTTTCTTTATGTGGCTATCCTCCACGGGATTTATTATTAAATCCTGGGTTTGTAGAAGCAATGAGCATTACTTTACAACAATTAGCTAGAGATTTACCCGCTGATTTAACTGTGTTGGTGGGAACTGTTGAACAAAATCCAACCGCACATATTACTGGTGGAAAATCTTTATATAATAGTGTTGCTTTATTACAACAAGGAACAGTCAAACAAGTTTTTCACAAAAAATTACTACCAACTTACGATGTATTTGACGAACATCGTTATTTTGAACCGGGTTTACAACCTAATTATTTCGTACTTGAACAAGTAAAAATTGGTGTGACAATTTGCGAAGATTTATGGAATGATGAAGAATTTTTTGGTAAACGTAGTTATTCCATAAATCCAATTACTGAACTATGTCAATTAAATGTTGATTTAATAGTTAATTTATCTGCTTCTCCTTATACATTTGGTAAACAGCAGTTTCGAGAAGCAATGTTAAAACATACTGCAATACGTTTTCAAAAACCAATTATTTATGTGAACCAAGTCGGCGGTAATGATGATTTAATTTTCGATGGTAGAAGTTTTGTTTTCAATAAAAATGGTGAATTAACTTCTCGCGCTTGTGGTTTTGATACTGATTTATTACAAGTTGAATTTAATCAAGAAAAAGAAGATTTAAATATTAGTTCAAATATCAATTCTATTGCACCCGATTATCAATCTGAAGATGAAGAAATTTGGCACGCTTTGGTTTTGGGAGTTCGAGATTATGCTCGTAAATGTCGTTTCTCTCAAGTCATTTTAGGTTTAAGTGGTGGGATTGATTCATCAATTGTCGCCGCGATCGCCACCGCAGCGTTAGGTAAAGAAAATGTCCTGGGTGTACTGATGCCTTCTCCCTATAGTTCCGATTCTTCTATCAAAGATGCCGATGATTTAGCTGCAAATCTCGGTATAAAAACAAGATTACTGCCCATAGGAGAGTTAATGAAATCCTATGACAACACCTTTGCTGAATTATTCGCAAATACTGAATTTGGATTGGCAGAAGAAAACATCCAATCTCGAATTCGTGGTAACTTATTAATGGCAATTTCTAATAAATTTGGTTATCTTTTACTATCAACTGGGAATAAATCGGAAATGGCTGTTGGTTACTGCACTTTATATGGTGATATGAATGGAGGTTTAGCCGTGATTGCCGATGTTCCCAAAACTCGCGTTTATTCGCTTTGTCATTGGCTAAATCGGAATCAAGAAATAATTCCCCAAAATGTATTAACCAAAGCACCAAGTGCCGAACTTAAACCCGGTCAAGTTGACCAAGATTCATTACCAGCATACGAAATTTTAGATGATATTTTACAACGTTTAATTAATGATTATCAATCACCAGCCCAAATAATTGCAGCCGGATATGATCAAGAGATTGTCAACCGAGTGATTAAAATGGTAGCCCGTGCAGAATTCAAACGACGACAGGCACCCCCAGGAATCAAAATCACTGATCGTGCTTTCGGTACGGGTTGGAGAATGCCTATTGCTAGTAATTGGTTAGCAGTTATTAGTACTAACAACTAATAACTAGACTATTAAGAAGTCCGGTTTTTTGCCTGAAATATTGATAAAAAAAGACGAACTTGATCAAAACCCGACTTCTCACCTCACGAAAAAATAAAGCTTTTAAAGCTGATTTTTTAGCAAACAGTTGATAGAATTCACATTCTATTAAACAGATTGATAATAAAGCAAGTCGAATCAGCGGTGTTTGTCTCAATTCCCAACTTGCTTTATTGTGATGATAAACGACACCAATAAACCTTTGATTCATCTAGTTAATTTGAGATAAGTGGCAATAAATTTACCCTTCTATCTCTTTGAGTATTGCATCTATTCGAGCAACACCATCCCATTTTTCTTGACTTTTGTATAAATTCAGAGCTTGCTTAAAAGCTCCTGCGGCTTCTTTGGATTAACCTCTCTTCATAAAAATTCTACTGCGTAATTCATTAGCTTGAGGATTTTTTGGATCTAATTCGATAATCTGTTCGTAAGCCCATTTAGCGCTATCGTATTCTCCTAAACGCAACAAAATTAAAGCTAACCCAATATAAGCATTCACATTTTGACGGTCAGCCTGTATCGACTTACGGTAAGCGTCCTTCGCAGTATTATTATCCCCCATACTGCCGCTAACATAGGCTAAAGCATATTGATAATCCCCATTGTTGGGATTGAGGGCTACAGCACGACGATAAGCAGCTAATGCTGCCGAATAATTTCCTTGTTGAGCATACAAGTAACCGATACCAGAATAAATACTAGCATTTTTGGGTTCTAAGCTGGAAGCTTCTTGATAAACTCTGATTGCGCCATTATAATCCCCAGAATTTACCATTCTACGTCCTTCATCCAGCAGCATTTTTACCTGCTGAGTGCTAGCCTGAGCCACTTTTATCGGAAAACGCCGATCAGTGCAGGCACCGCCGTTACACGGCGGTGTACCGCTGATTTGAGCCAGAGCAGCAGTAGGTATTGCCGCTGCAACGCTTCCGATTAAGAGAACACTGATTAAAGAAGATGTTCGATTGTACACAGTTGAATACCCGCAAATGTTCGCAACTTTACGACAACTTGAAATTATGCTTGTCCATTAAAACAAAAATATTCAATTTTGAAAACTCTATTAACTTACTTTTTATTAAATTCATGATTACTTTATCATTACTGCGATACAAAAGCATTTTTCTCAGTAATTACTCGGTAATGAGATTTTTTCCTCTTTTGAGCAATAAATGTCCATTTTGAAGGATGAAACGTTTATCAGCTTTTCCTTGGTAGACAAAAATGCGTTTTACACATATTATCTCGTTTTGAGTAGTTTTTGAATGTAACAGCGCCTACAATTCAGCGATAAGTCGTAGAAAATAATTAACATTTTTTGGGATATTTTACCTATGGAAGAAAAGGTATTTTGAATTCTGTTATTTGACCATAAATCTGCGTTGTCAAGACAATCACTCAAACTAACACTACTGCATCCCAACTGATAACTGTTAAAAATAGATTAGGACTTACGCTGCATAAACCCGGTTCCCATGCAAAATCGTTGTTTTTACCACCAGATATCGACGAATCAACCGGGTTGATGGCTTTACATGGGTAAGCCCTGTAAATGTTTCTTCATATTGTTTAGGTAAATCTATGATTATCACCACTACCGATGTTATTCAGGGAGCCATTATTGAATCATATTTGGGTGTTGTAACGGCAGAAATTGTTTACGGTAGTAATTTCTTACGGGATTTTTTGGCTGGAATAAGAGATATTATCGGTGGACGCACAGGTAGTTACGAGCGTCTATTTGAAGAAGGACAACAAAAAGCACTAGCAGAATTACAACAACGAGCGCAGCGTTTGGGAGCTAATGCTGTGATTGGAATTGAAATTGATACCGGCACAATTAATGTTGACCAATCCGGTGTTTTATTACTAATTACTGCTGTCGGTACTGCCGTCAGAATACGTGAATAATATCAGCACAAGCTATATTCCTAAAATATGTTTTTCCTAAAACCTCAAGGAAAATATAGGCATTCTGGAGACGCAATTTTGATTAACTACTTTGAATCAATTATCATGTCTCCAGTATGTTGTTATCTAATGTATTTATCGCAGCTACACAAATAACAACGAACTATAATTCAACCTATCGGTTTTTATCAAGCATTCTAACCCCCAAGCGATTCATCGTTAAGAATTACGTAATATATCAGTCTAGTAATTATTAAATTTGTTATCCTATATTTGTCAACACAATTTAATATTTATCTCAATAATACTCTTAATAAAAATTAACTTTTCTTTTCAAACAAATTTTAACCTTTTCCGCTAAAGATACTAGCTAAAGATAGAGTTATAAACTATTCCGTTGGATAGATATGAATAATTTAAATTTATAATTTAATTACTAATTATAAGCAGTAGAATTGCTAAAAAAAATTTTAGTCTAAAAGCCAGGAGAAACGTTTTAAAATGTCTTACGTAAATAGAGTCGGTGAAGAAGTAATTACCGAACCTGGGGTAGCAAGTAGAGTTGTAGATTATCACGATCGCGTTCGTTGGGGTCCAATAATTTCCGGTTTATTAGTTGCTTTGGCGACTCAGTTAATTTTGAGTGCATTATTCGGTGCGATTGGAGCAACTTTTGTTTCTGATTCCGGGGCACCTCGGACTATTGCACCGGACATTGCAGGTAACGTCGGGATTTGGTCAACAATTGCTTTACTAATATCTCTGTTTGTTGGGGGTTGGATTACCAGTCGTGCTTGCGGCCCGATGAATCGGAATACAGCTTTGTTAAATGGTGCAATTCTTTGGGCTACAACCTTAGCGATTAGTTCTTGGTTATTAGCTAGTGGTGTATCTGGTGCTTTCGGTGTTGTAGCTGCCAATGCAGGAGACATCATCAATCAAGTACAAACACAAGGTGCTGACGTGCAGCAAAATACAGGTAATGTGACTGCACAACAAGCCCGTGAAATTGCTGGTGCAACTTCTAGAGCTCTTTGGTGGTTTGTATTCGGTTCTTTACTCGGTTTAATAGCATCCATGATTGGAGCAGCATTAGGCGCACGTACCCCTCGTGTCCGTCGTCAAGATTAAACACTTGTATATAATATAAAACTAAATTTTAATAGTTTTAATAATTATTAAAAGCACCTGACACACGGGTGCTTTTCAATTTGATGATTCAATCAATTGGTAATTAAACTTAGCCTAAATTTACCACTTCAAAAATGCGGCTTCGACTCCCTTTTCTCGTCTAATTTTTCCATCTTTTTCAAACCAATCAATAATTTGTTTGGTGGTTAACTCTTCGATAGCAACATTATTTTCTTTAGCTATTTGCTGTAATACTCTATGTGAAGAAATTGTCAATCGAGTCAGAAATTTCTCTGGAGAAGAAAGCAAAGCAGCATCAACTTTAGCCGATTCTTCCAAAGTTAAAAATTGTGTAGTTGGTTGTTGTTGAAATTCCATAATTTCTATTAATAAAGGGAGTAGGGAGTAGGGAGTAGGGACAAGGGGACAAGGGGACAAGGGGACAAGGGGACAAGGGGACAAGGAAGGGGACAAGGGGACAAGGGGAAAAAATAAATATTAACTGTCAACTGTCAACTGTCAACTATCAACTGTCAACGATTTCTTCGCTTGTACTAAATAACCACAACGGTGTTCACCATTGATAATCCACTGTGTACGTTCTATCGTACAATCAGGTAAAACCGCAGCAAACATCTCTAATTCATGTCCACAAACGCTGGGAAATGACTCCGCAACATTGGAAATCGCACAATTATGCTCTAAAAAAATAAACTTGTCCTCAGCTTCTAAGTCTTGCGTTTCCACAGGATGATACTCAGCCATAAAACCTTCAGCTTTTCTGAGTTCCACTAAAGCTGCTACTCTTTTGTGGAGCGAACCTTTACCCAAAAGTCGCTGGTAATCTTGAGCTTTACGCTCCCATTGTTTCTGTAAAATCGAACTTACTTGGTCTCGACCTACAGTTTCTGCTAGAGTATCAAGTAAGGAAACAGCAAACTTGCCGTAACTATCCCCAACTTCTCGACGTAAGCGTTCCTTACCTTTATCACTTAAATAATAAACGTGTTGCGGTCGTCCCATACCTATTTGTTTGGAGGAATAAATTATTAACTCTTCACCCTCCAAATCTTTAAGGTGACGACGAATCGCTTGAGGACTAACTTTCAAGGCTGTAGCAAGGCTCATCGCTGTAGCCTGCACTTCTTTGAGCAGATATTCTAGGATATCTTGTTTGGTTGAGGACTGCTGGCTAGTTTCCATCGTCGTCCTAAAAATATTCAAGAAAATTTTACTTAAACAACATCAATGTTGTTAATCTAGCGTAAAATGAAGATAGATTAAAACAACAATCAAGTTGTTTTAGTATTAATGATTATTGTAACAGTAGCGTGACGCACAGTCACGTTTGGGTGGGAAGCCGCTATTTGATAGCCCGTCTCCCAACCTTAAAGAGGATACTAAGAAGCGAAGTAAGCGAGAATATTAACGATGAGTGCTACAGTCAAAACCCTAGTTAACCAGCCTTACAAGTACGGTTTTATTACTGACATCGAGACGGATAGTATCCCTCGGGGATTAAGTGAGGACGTAATTCGGGTAATTAGTGCGAAGAAAAACGAGCCAGAATTTATGCTGGAGTTTCGTCTCAAAGCTTATCGTCAGTGGCTGAAAATGACGGAACCAGATTGGGCTGCTGTAGGTTATCCTGCCATTGATTATCAAAATATCATTTATTATTCTGCGCCTAAACAAAGCGCTAAAAAGAAAAGTTTAGATGAAGTAGATCCAACTTTGCTAGAAACCTTTGAAAAGTTGGGTATTCCCTTATCGGAACAGAAGCGTTTAGCCAATGTTGCTGTGGATGCAATTTTCGATAGCGTATCTGTAGCGACTACTTTTAAAGAAAAATTGGCGGAAGATGGAGTTATTTTCTGTTCTATTTCCGAAGCTTTACAGGAACATCCGGAATTAGTACAAAAATATCTTGGTAGTGTCGTTCCCGTTGCCGATAATTATTTTGCGGCTTTGAATTCTGCGGTTTTCAGTGATGGTTCTTTTGTGTTTATTCCTAAAGGGGTAAAATGTCCCATGGAACTGTCTACCTATTTCCGGATTAATAATGGTGATACTGGACAGTTTGAGCGGACTTTAATTGTTGCTGAAGAAGATAGTTACGTTTCCTATCTTGAAGGCTGTACCGCGCCGATGTACGATAGTAATCAGCTGCACGCGGCGGTAGTGGAACTCGTAACCTTAGATAATGCTGAAATCAAATACTCTACCGTACAAAATTGGTACGCCGGAGATGAAAATGGTAAAGGCGGAATTTACAACTTTGTCACCAAACGAGGTTTGTGTAAAGGTAAAAATTCTAAAATATCTTGGACTCAAGTAGAAACTGGTTCAGCGATTACTTGGAAGTATCCTAGCTGTGTATTAGTAGGGGATAATTCTGTAGGGGAGTTTTATTCCGTAGCGCTGACTAATAATATGCAGCAAGCCGACACCGGAACCAAAATGGTTCATATTGGTAAGAACACTCGTTCTACAATTATTTCTAAAGGAATTTCTGCGGGTAAATCTAGTAACAGCTATCGCGGTTTGGTGAAAGTCAATCCCAAAGCTGACGGAGCGCGAAATTATTCTCAATGCGACTCAATGTTGATTGGTGATAATGCCCATGCTAATACTTTCCCTTATATTCAAGTACAGAATAATGCTGCAAAAGTAGAGCATGAAGCTTCAACATCCAAGATTGGGGAAGATCAACTATTTTACTTCTCTCAGCGCGGTATTTCCACAGAAGACGCGATCGCGATGATGATTAGTGGTTTCTGTAAGGATGTATTTAACCAGCTACCAATGGAGTTTGCGGTGGAAGCTGATAAACTCTTGAGTTTGAAGTTGGAAGGAAGTGTCGGATAGATTTTCTTGGTTATCAATTTTAGATTTTAAATTTTGGATTTTGGATTGAAGTTGCGAATCTCTTTGTGATTTTTCGGGATTTGTTAAATCCTGTTCGTTTAAATCAACTTAGAAGTTTTTCAATAGTTGCTTGAAACAATCTAAAATCTAAAATCCAAAATCCAAAATTATTTAAAGCGCTACTACGTACCTGAAGAAATATAGAGTAAAAAAATGATTGTTGAAAATAGCAAAATTGTGCTGTCAGTGAAAAATTTGACGGCTAATGTTGATGGAATCCAGATTCTCAAAGGTGTAAATCTGGAGGTGTGTGCTGGTGAGATTCATGCGATAATGGGACCAAATGGTTCTGGGAAAAGCACATTTTCTAAGGTTTTAGCTGGACATCCTAGTTATGAAGTGACTGGTGGTGAAGTGATTTTTCAAGGGCAAAATCTTTTGGAAATGGAACCCGAAGAACGTGCAAGAAATGGTATATTTTTAGCATTTCAATATCCTTTAGAAATACCTGGTGTGAGTAATTTAGATTTTTTAAGAGTCGCTTACAATTCTCGACGTAAAGCACAGGGTTTAGAAGAGATAGACGCTTTTGACTTCGATGATGTGGTAGAAGAAAAGTTGGAAGTGGTGAAAATGGATTCTGCTTTTCTCAGCCGTAGTTTAAATGAAGGGTTTTCTGGTGGAGAGAAAAAGCGCAATGAAATTTTACAAATGGCTCTTTTACAACCGGATTTGGCAATTTTGGATGAAACCGATTCTGGTTTAGATATTGATGCTTTGAAAATCGTCGCGAATGGAGTAAATCAGTTGACTACTCCGGAAAATGCGACCATTATGATTACCCATTATCAACGGTTGCTTAATTATATTGTTCCAGATTACGTTCATGTCATGGCAAAAGGACAGATGATCAAATCTGGTGGTAAGGAGTTGGCTTTAGAATTAGAAGCTGAAGGTTACGATGCGATTTTAGAAGAAGCTGGTGTTGAGGTGGGTGTGTGATGGATATACAAGTTTCTCCGAGTGCGATTCCCAACTCTACACAAACAAGTTTAGCCAATGGACATTTGAATAAAGACGCTTATTTAAGTCGATTATTAGATCAAGTTAGTGCAATTAAAACTCAAGGATGGCTGCAAGAATTAAAAGATAATGCTGCTAATTGGGTAAGTCATTCCACATTACCAACTAAGAAAGATGAAGAATGGCGATTTACCGATTTATCCCCATTACGTCAATTTGATTTTAATCTCACCAACAAAAACTATATATCCCCAGATTTTGCTGATTTTACAGCAATTAGTGAAACTCGTTTGGTATTTGTCAATGGTATATTTGTTAAAGAATTATCGGCGATCGCCAATTTACCAGATGGAGTTGTAGTCAGTAATTTATCTAGTTTATCTAATTTGGATGGTGAACTAGTTAAGGAATATTTAGCACAATCTGAAGGTGCAAAAGAAGTATTTACAGCTTTAAATACAGCCGGAATTAACGACGTAGCAATCATTTGGTTATCTCGGAACGTTATAGTAGAAACACCAATACATCTAGTATTTATTACTGCTGGAGAACAAATAATTTCTCAACCACGTTGTTTGGTAGTAGCCAAAAATGGTTCTGAAGTAACCTTTGTCGAAGAATTTATTCATGGAAGTACCGGAGAAGAAAAAGATAAACAAGTTTATCTAAATAACGTCGTGACAGAAATTTGGATTGATGAAAACGCGGGGGTAAATCATAGCAGAATTGAAAACGATAGTATAGAAGCTTTTCACATCGGAAAAACAGCCGTTACTCAAGCTCGTAACAGTCGTTATACCTGTAATGCAATAAATTTAGGTGGAAAACTATCGCGACACAATTTAGAAATTCTCCAAACAGGAGAACAAACCGAAACAAATCTCAACGGTTTAACAATAATTGCCGGTAATCAAGTATCGGATACTCACAGCGCACTTGCTCTGAATCATCCTTATAGTAACAGTAAACAATTACAAAAAAATATCATAGCAGATAAAGCTCACGGGATATTCAACGGCAAAATCTTCGTTCCCAAACCCGCACAATTAACAGACGCATCCCAATTAAATCGTAACCTGTTAATGTCTCCCCAAGCCAGAATTGACACCAAACCACAACTAGAAATCACTGCCGATAATGTGAAATGCGCTCACGGAGCAACAGTAAGTCAATTAGAAGATGACGAAATATTTTATTTACAAAGTCGGGGAATTAATGAAAATAACGCTCGTCACTTATTAATTAACGCTTTCGCAGCCGAAATCATCAACCAAATACCTGTTCCTTCCCTGCGTCAAAATTTAAGTCAAACAGTTAATCAATTTTAGATTTTAAATTTTGGATTTTAGATTGAAAAAATCATAAAGTTATAACTAAGATTCAATCTTTAATCCAAAACTATAAATCGAAAATCCAAAATCCTTTCATCCAAAATTCCATGATATTTACCCAGGAAAAAACTCTCGCAGATAGAATCCGCCAAGACTTTCCAATATTACACCAAGAAGTCAACGGTAAACCTTTAATTTACTTAGATAACGCTGCGACTTCTCAAAAACCTTTACTCGTACTAGATACGATTCGTACTTATTACGAACAGTACAATTCTAATGTACATCGCGGCGCACATCACCTCAGTGGCAAAGCTACCGATGCATATGAAGCAGCACGAGATAAAGTAACCAAATTTATCAACGCAAAATCTCGTGAAGAAATTGTTTTTACCCGTAACGCTACCGAAGCAATAAACTTAGTTGCTTACAGTTGGGGAATGAGCAATTTACAACCAGGGGATGAAATTATTCTTTCGGTGATGGAACATCACAGTAATATTATACCCTGGCAATTAGTAGCTCAAAAAACTGGTGCTGTATTGAAATACGTCCAACTAACATCAGAAGAAACTTTTGATTTAGAACAGTTTAAAAAACTGCTTTCTGATAAAACCAAATTGGTGTCAATAGTTCACGTATCTAACACCTTGGGTTGCATAAATCCGGTAACAGAAATTTGTCAATTAGCTCATGAAATAAAAGCAAAAGTATTAATTGATGCTTGTCAAAGTGTACCTCATATGCCCGTTGACGTACAACAAATTGACTGCGATTGGTTAGTAGCTTCCGGACATAAAATGTGCGCTCCGACAGGTATTGGGTTCTTATATGGTAAATTAGAAATTCTACAAACCATGCCCCCATTTATGGGTGGTGGAGAAATGATTGCGGATGTGTATTTAGACTATTCCACCTACGCAGAATTACCCCATAAATTTGAAGCTGGTACTCCGGCAATCGGCGAAGCAATTGCTTTAGGTGCAGCAGTGGATTATCTTAATAAGATTGGCATGGATGAAATCTATGCTTATGAATCAGAATTAACTGGTTATTTATTTGAGCAATTAGAGAAAATACCACAACTGAGAATTTACGGTCCAAAACCCGATAAGAAAGGTTATGGAAGAGCCGCATTAGCTTCATTTACCGTCTCTGAAGTTCATCCCAACGACTTATCAACCTTATTAGATAATGAAGGTGTAGCGATTCGTTCCGGACATCATTGTACCCAACCACTGCATCGGATTTTAAACGCTCCCGGCACCGCCAGAGTTAGTTTATCTTTTTACAATACTCGTGAAGAAATCGATACTTTTATTACAGCTTTAAAAGAAACTTTGGATTTCTTTAGCAGTATGATTGGATAAATTGATGTTAGATTGCTTTCAACTTCGATGATTACCTGAAAATAAGTTTTATAATGTATAGGACTTATGAAATTATTTTGTCAAAAAAGTTTCTTACGGAATGATTGTCAACCACATTAATTATCAGTGGTAGGGGGAGCGTCTCGCTCCCTAATTGTCACCAGGAAGTAAGATGTATGTCCTTGCGGATAAGCGCTCGCCGCACTCCGGAAGGCGTAAACGCGCTTCAGACTAAGAATATGAAATACTAGAAGCCCGCAGTACAAAAGAAAATAAGTTTACAGATTTGGAATGTTCTCATAATATCTATAATTAGATTATTTTATATAAATCCTTTTGATATTTAAGCAATTATCGCTTGTAAAATGAAGAGGTCATAAATAAATGAAAAAAACTATTTCCTTGGGATTGCTAGCTACATCAATAGCTTTAATTCCCATCATCTATAATCAAAAAGTTTTGGGGAAATCTGAATTAATTTCTCAGACAAACAATCAAAAAAATGTTTCTGTTTCACCAGATTTTGGTTATATTCAAACCAGAAATGGACGAATTGCCATTAACACAGATAAAACTTATTCTGTCTATAGCAAAGATGGGGAAGTGTTAGCAGAAAACATAAGTTTAGAAGAATTACAAGCCAAAAATCCCCAATTGTACGAAATCATTAAAGACTCAGTAGCTAAAGATAATTTGATGATGGATGCGAGTATTGGTATCGGTAGATAAATAGCTGAAAAACTATTTTTGCTCGACGATTTGTGTCAATTATCAAAGGTGATTAATCTTGGTAATTGGCATTATTTATTTAAGTTCAAATATAAATATATTACAGGAGTGAATTGCGTGTCATACAGCGACTTTACCTTATCTAAAGTCAGAAAAGCCTTTGAACTAACTATCTCTGATACAATCGATATATTTGCTTCCGTACCTGAAATTGAAACCCCAATATTACTTACAGAAACTCTAGCAGAAAATCTTCCATTAGCATTAGCCAGCAATACAGAAAAATCTCGTTCTGAAATGATTATTTCACCAATTTTAATTGCGGTGAGAAAATTTTTAAAAAATCAAATAAGTTTATTTTCCGGTATTGATTTTACCGTTGATTCCAGCCAAGGGTTGAACGGGAATTGCGATTTTATTATTAGTAGTTCACCAGAATTACTCATATTGAATGCTCCAATTGTTACTATTGTCGAAGCTAAAAAGGAAAATATTAATGCAGGTTTAGGTCAATGTGTTGCAGAAATGCTTGCAGCTAAAATATTTAATGAAAAAGAAGGAAATAATATTCCGATTATTTACGGAACCGTTACTACTGGAACTAACTGGAAATTCTTAAAACTTATTGAAAACATTGTAGAGATTGACCTTAACGAATATTATATTAATAATGTAAGTAAAATATTTGGAATCTTGTGTCATATTTCGGAAAAAGTCAGCTTTTGAAATAAAAAAATGGTTGTAACTAATACTCTCGCAGAACAGCGAACCTTACTGCATAATATTAGCTGGGAAACATTTGAAACCTTGCTAAAGGAAACTGGTGAAGATAGAGCTTCGCAATTTGCTTATGACGGTAGTACCTTAGAAATTATGACTCCGCTTTTTGAACATGAAAATCCTAAATGTAATTTTCATAATTTGATTATTGCATTAGCTGAAGAAATGAATATAGAAATCAAAAGTGCTGGTTCGACAACTTTGAAAAGAAAAATTGTCAGAAAAGGAATTGAACCAGATAACTGTTACTATATTCAAAATGAATTAGCTGTCAGAGGAAGAGAAACAATCGATTTAACAAATTCTCCACCACCAGATTTAGCAATTGAAATTGATATTACCAGTAGCTCCGTCAATAAATTTGATATTTATTCTGGCTTAGAAGTAAATGAATTATGGAGATATGACGGTAAAAATTTAAAATTCTATCAGTTACTTGAAGCAGAATATGTTGAATGTGAATTTAGCATTGCTTTCCCTTTTGTCTCGGTAAAAGATATGAGTATATTCATCGAACAAAGTAAAATCATGGGAGAAATTGCTTTGCTCAAATCATTTCGGGATTGGGTTCAAAAAAACATCGAATAATTAGTAAATTTATATTTTGTACTTTAATTACAAGTTAGTATTTAATAATTTGGCATTGCTCAATTAAGCAATCATGGGGTGATTCGTCGGGTTTTGATGATGATTGTTGTGTTCAATTACAATATTTGACTGAAAAACCCAACTTCTAATAGTTATATTTTTGTCCCAACCTCATGCAAAAATTAAATTATCCTATGCTTTTCTTGAGAAAGATGTTTGTAGTGGCGTTTTATTGCGATAATTCCCAGAGAAAGCTTGTTAATTCACCCAGATAAATGACACTTAAGCGGATAATCTTATTTTTACTGACATTAGTAGCGATTTTGTTTTTCGGTTCCTCCTTAATCGGTAGTTGGAACCAACCTCAATTTCAAAGTAAGTTGGAATTATATCAAACTAATATTGTACTACTAGCAACTGAATGGCAACCCTCTGATCATCAGGAAAATTTACAAAATGCAAAAACAGCGATATTAGGTGCAAAACCTCTAGATGCTGCCTTAAAACAATATCAACAAGCACGTAGCTCAGTCGAAACTAATATACAAAAAGCTCAAAATCAATTATCACAATTGAGTAATCAACCGACTCAAATTGCGACACCACAACCTCAATCGTCTGCTCCTCCCGTAACCAATCTTTCCCCAGTAGTACAGCAGAAACAATTACAGCAAACGATTAATCAACTGCAAAAATCTCTGGCTGAGTTAGATTTACAAATTGGAATTATCCAAGCAAGTCAAGGTAACAGCGATACAGCTATCAAAACTTGGCAGCAATTACAGGAAAATTCCAGCATTAACCCCCAGTTTAGTAAAACTAGCCAGGTATTAATTGCATTGTGGAACGATTCTCCCCGTGTTTTAGAAGATGCAGAATTTTTAATTAAAGATAATCTTCAAAGTTGGTTTAGTTATACTGCCTTAGAGAAAATATATCAAATCCAAGGAGATGATAAATCTTTAAATAATCTAAAAATTTTAGAGCAACAAGCAGCAGAAAAAGCCTTACTAAGATTAACTGCGATCGCAACTCTTCCGGCATTAGGAGGATTCATCGGTGTAGTGTTGCTGATTTTTAGTTTAGGACAATGGGTAATCAAAGGAAAAGCAGCATTATTAAGTAAAAATGCCGAGGAAAAATGGACAACTCCTTGGGATGGTGAAACAATTTTACAGGTTTTTGTGGTCGGCTTTTTCTTAATGGGACAATTACTCGTACCCTTAGCTTTACAACTTGTTCCTATACCCCGTCTTGTCGATAATGTGAGAATCCAAGCTTTATACGTGTTGTTGAGCTACTTACTCGTTGCTAGCGGTTCCTTATTAGTATTGTATTTATCAATCAAACAATATTTTCCCCTTGCCCAAGATTGGTTTACCTTTCGTTTATGGGATGGGTGGTTGCTATGGGGAATCGGTGGTTATTGTGCAGCAATTCCCATAGTTGTAATTATTTCTTTAGTTAATCAACAACTGTGGCAAGGTCAAGGTGGTAGTAACCCCCTATTACAAATAGTTTTAGAAAGTCAAGATAATCTGGCATTATTACTATTTTTCTCGACAGCTGCCATTGCTGCACCATTATTTGAAGAATTTCTATTTCGGGGATTTTTGCTCCCTTCCCTAACTCGCTACTTACCAGTATGGGGATCGATACTTCTTTCTAGTTTCTTGTTTGCTGCCGCTCACTTGAGTTTATCCGAAATTTTACCACTCACAGCATTGGGAATCGTCCTTGGTGTAGTCTATTCGCGATCGCGAAATCTTCTTGCTCCCATGCTTGTTCACAGTCTGTGGAATAGTGGCACTCTACTGAGTTTATTTCTCTTGGGTAATAGTACTAATTGACACTTGACATATACAGTTGTCAAGATAAAAAAAAACTGCATTAATTATGTGTAACAAATTTGCGATTAATATTCACTATAGAGAATCTAGATGAATTTTTGGTTGCGAGCATAAATGCTCAACACAATAGCAATCTAAAAGATTATGTTAGAGATATAACTGAGTATGTAAGTAAGCATATTAGTTTTTATTGATTAGTTTCAGCCATTGTGGAGATGTGAATTATTTTTAATTGGCATATCCTACATTTATGAATCAATAGAATATCAGAGCGAGAAAGCAGGATATATTAAATTGTTTAAGTCGTTGCTATAGACATCTATTATTTGTGTGTAGATGTAATGTCTCAGGCTAGTTTCAGCGTTTGAAAAAGTCCGGAATGTTTTCAGAAGGACTTGTAAAACTGAATATGGCATTACTAGGTGACAATTATTGTAATCAATTGTCTTCTGGTAATTATCTGTCGCAAAATGACAGAAAGCAGCAGTATAAAAACTGCAAAAAAATATACAAAGAAAAATCAGAATATCTTGAATACAAGCAAGTAAAAACATAGTTAGAGCTTGCTTGTGGTAAACCATCATTCAGTTAATCCCAACTTGATGACGGTAATCGGTTATAGCTCGATACTGTCAGCAGAAATCAACGGCTACAATTTTATATTTTTATTCTTAAGGAGAAGCGATATGGCAAAACTCAGTCCCTCTCATGCTACGAAGCAATTAATCGCTGGTTATTGCGGAATTATTTTTGGTGGTTTGGGGATTCATAAGTTTGTTTTGGGATACACTTCCGAAGGTTTAATTACCATAATTATTTCTGTAATCGGTGGTTATTTTACCTACGGTTTGACTTTTTTCATTATGCAGCTTGTAGGTTTAATTGAAGGAATGATTTATCTGAATAAATCTCATGATGATTTCGTTGGTACCTATTTCATGAATAAGCAAGGGTGGTTTTAGGAAAGCTGTAAATTTGTAATCATATTTTATTTCTAATCAATATTTAAGATATCTACTTTTTATTAGATGTCAGATTTGTGCGAATTTACAACTAAATTACACATCTAGAGTGTTTGATTAAATAGCCGTAAACTAGATGAAAAACAAAGCATACAGCTATTTTATAGAAATTGCCTCCGAATTATCATTCCTGTTCATCGGTTATTATGACAAATTAATAAAAGTGATGTGTATAGATTTAGATATCCGAATTTTATTGTTAAAATATGGATATTATTTCTGAAAATTGAACAATTATCTTTTAGATTATTTCTTCAATACATCTAAATAGACAACATAATATTTCTACCCTGCGCCCTACCGATGTTGAAACGTAAAAATCTCACCTTAGTAATGCTGACTTGCTTGGGTATGGGTTATTTTTTGGCAATGTCTAGTTTGTCAATAAATCCTTTTTTAAAAAGCCAAGCAGCTTTAATTCCATTCCAAATAAGTATTGTGATTTACTTTACTTATCTGCGTTGGTATCGTCATAAAGAATTTAGCTAAATACTTAGTTTGACTTTAGTTTTATAAAAATTTAAACTCAAGACATTCTGTCATAAGTCCGGATTTCGCTTACCCTCGAAGTAGGGGCAATCATAATGTAATGTCCCAAAAGACGGCATCATTGTTTTCATAGCGAATCCGAACATTTTCCATGCAACTTGCACCGCAAAAAAATCAAGCCCAAACAATGCTCCACAGCAACAATAAAATTACCCTTGATGTCGAGGGTATGAAATGTGCTGGTTGTGTCAGAGCAGTAGAAAAGCAATTAACTCAATTTCCAGGAGTCAACAATGCCTCTGTGAACCTCGCCACTGGGGTAGCAGTGGTAGACTCAGAACAATCGACAATAGATGTCGAAGCATTAGCTTCGGAATTGACAGCGGCTGGATTCCCAAGTAAGCCCCGCAAATCACCGACACAAACAAATAGCGCTCAAGCTTTAAAAGCTGCTGAAGAAAAAAAGCGCCAAGAAATGCAATCTGCTCGCAGACAGTTGATAATTTCTGTATTGCTGCTGGTGCTTTCCGGAATCGGACACTTAAGCAATCTTGGTGGTTTAAAAATTCTAGCGCTACATAATATCTGGTTACACTTTGGATTAGCAACAGTCGCGATATTTATCCCAGGTCGTGCTATTTTAATTGATGGTTGGTTGGGTTTGCGACGCAATGCACCCAATATGAACACCTTAGTAGCATTAGGAACTCTAAGTGCATATATTGCCAGTGTCGTCGCCTTAATCTTTCCTCAACTGGGTTGGGAATGTTTCTTTGACGAACCCGTAATGATACTAGGGTTTATCCTCTTGGGGCGTACCCTAGAAAAACAAGCTAGAAATCAGGCTTCGGCTGCATTCCAACAATTATTATCACTCAAACCGTCAATTGCTCGATTAATAGCCAAAGACAATCAAACCAGGGAAATCATCGAAATTCCCGCAGAACAAGTCCGTATTGGTGAATGGTTACAAGTGCTTCCAGGAGACAAAATTGCCGTTGATGGTGAAATAGTCGAAGGCAAAACAGCCATTGATGAGTCCATGCTCACCGGAGAATCAGCACCAATCCCCAAACAAGTGGGAGACAACGTAGATGCAGGAACCATCAATCAATCGGGAACCATTGTTATTGAGGCAACTCGTACAGGAGACGATACAACCGTAGCCAAAATTGTCAGTTTGCTAGAAACAGCGCAAATGCGTAAAGCACCCGTGCAAAGATTAGCCGATACCGTAGCCGGTTACTTTACCTACGGTGTTTTAAGTACTGCATTACTAACATTTCTCTTTTGGTACTTTATCGGTACTAATATTTGGCACGATATCGCTGCATCAGTGCTTACCCCCTCACACTCAACCCACAGCTACATTCATAGCTCAACCCCAATCCATTATTCCCCAATATTAATTAGTTTAAAATTAGCGATCGCCGTGATGGTGGTTGCTTGCCCTTGTGCTTTGGGACTTGCGACACCCACAGCAATTTTAGTCGGAACTGGTATCGGTGCCGAACAAGGTTTATTAATTAAAGGTGGCGATGTTTTGGAAAAGGTTCATCAATTAAACACCATAGTCTTTGATAAAACTGGTACCTTAACGACTGGAAATCCTACCGTCACCGACTGTATTGCCATTTCACCTCAAAGTACAGCTGATTCCTTAATTGAGTTAGCTTCTGCTGTCGAAAGCGGTAGCCAACATCCTTTAGCAAAGGCAATTTTAGACGCTGCAAAAAAACAAGAATTATCCATCCCCCCAGCGATAGATTTTCACACCGAACCGGGATTTGGCGTATCTGCTGTAGTCGAAGGCACCACTGTCCTATTAGGTAGCTGGGAATGGCTGAACTTGAATGGGATTGAAATTAACCAAACTGTTCAAAAGCAAATTCAAATTCTGGCAAAAGCAGGTAAAACAGTAATTGGAGTGGCAACTGAAGGTGAAATTGCTGGATTGATTGCCGTTCAAGATACCTTAAGAGAAGATGCCATTTCCACAGTAGAGCAACTTCGTTCCCAGGGATTGCGAGTCGTCTTACTCAGCGGTGATACTCAAGCAGCCGCTTTAGCTACAGCCCTGCCATTAGGATTAGATCCTGATGATGTGATCGCAGGTGTTCCTCCCGCAAAAAAAGCAGCAGTCATTGAATCACTACAAAAATCCTCTCAGTCTCTTGTGGCAATGGTAGGTGATGGAATCAACGATGCACCAGCTTTATCAACGGCTGATGTCGGTATTTCCCTACATTCCGGAACCGATGTAGCCATGGAAACTGCCCAAATCGTCTTAATGCGAGATAAATTGGCAGATGTTGTTAAAGCGATCGCCCTGAGTCGCGCTACCTTCAACAAAATTCGTCAAAATTTATTCTGGGCATTTGCATACAATATATTAGGAATTCCTTTGGCTGCGGGTGTATTATTACCGAGCCTCGGCTTTATTCTGAATCCCGGAGGTGCAGCGGCTTTAATGGCTTTTAGTTCCGTGAGCGTAGTTACTAATTCCCTTTTGTTAAGAAGATTTGCCAATAATCCCTAAAATCTTCCTTTAGAGATATTCTTTACGAGTAAAAATATCTGTTTGGCTCATCTCAGGTTAAACTAGGTCGTTAGTATTGTGTGACGTTTCTCACATTAATCAATGGTTGAAACGTTTCTTCAAGCTGAATCAATCTTCCAAAGTAAAACATAACCGTTCTACTTTTACAATCAAAATCAAGATTGGAGATAGATAGCAGCTGTTAACCACTAAATAATGGTTCGATAATGGCAATAAACAAACAATACCGAATCTTGATTGCTGACAGTTCAACCGATTGTAACAACGATAAATCTATGGGAATACAATCGAATGAAACTCATATCTTGATTATAGAAGACGACCAGGGACGTAAAGAGTTTATCTTAGAAAGTCCCCGTTATTCTATTGGTAGAGACCGTGATTGCGATATTCACTTAGTATCGCAGTTTGTCTCCCGTCGTCATGCAACATTAGTGAAATTACCGAGAGAAGATGACAATTACAAGCGATATTATTACCGTATTGTAGATGGTGATAACAAAGGGAAGGCAAGTTCTAACGGTTTGATGATTAACGGACGGAGCAAAGTAACCGCTCACGACCTCAAAAATGAGGATGAAGTCGTATTCGGTCCACAAGTGCGTGCTATTTATTACTTACTTCAACGGGATGCAACTCAAACTGGACAAACCGATGCCAGTGAATATGATATTACCTTAATAAACCCCAGTATGACCGAAGATGCGGAAGATACTGGAGATTAGAAAGTTATACACCTAGATGCCAAAATTTTCGGACACTGCTGCAATCAGGTTGACCAAATTGTCGCAACTGTCCAGAATTTTGGCACCTAGTGATGTCAACTAGCAAAAGTCTCAACTAAATTCCAGTAACGGGAATCTTCAATGACTTGCTTCATATATTCAAACACTTGTCGGCAATGATTTTCGACTTGCAGTGGTAATTCTTCATTTTTAAACACTAAATTCATCTTGGTTTCTGTTTCAGTAGCCGTACTTTTATCGATAAGTACTTCTATCGTCACAAATTTGGAAAAAGGAACACTACCAGGTATCTCCCGTGCCAAAATATAATCAGATGTATAGTACTGCACATCCAAATTACATTGTTGTAGAAGTTCCACAACTAGGGGTTGAAGATGGTCTATGGGAAGAGAAACAATATATGAACAGGTATAGCGAGCCATAATAGCCCCAAGCCTTATATTTATAACACTCCGTCCATCCTATAATACCTAGCCCAATAAAAGCTAAGTAATTATAGATTGATTAACGAATAAAATACTAATTACAAAGGTAATATTACAAGTATTCCAGTCAGGGTAAAGGATGTAGGATTTGTAACAGCAATAATTTTTGATTTTGATCGAGTCAGATTTTTCTCAGTCCTTTGGGTTACAGGTTCTTAAACCGGGTAAAATGATGTTTTGGTGCAGGTAACACTTCACCAACCTCACCCTTAAAGGGTGAGGATTGCCCAAGCCAGTTTGGGTGACGTAAGAAGTGAATACCGCATTGAGACAAGGTTTGGTACACACAGCTAAATACTTCCCTAGTTTAGCCCTCTGTAAGCTTAATTGGAAAGAGCGTTGGGTCAAGCCAAGACATTCTAACCTTGTTGCGGGAAGGGACTTAAACAGGTTTGCTGGTTCCTGGGCTTATCGCCATTTAAAAACCAGTATTTAAAAAGCCGTGCTAAAAGCACGGGGTTTCTACCCATTTTTCTGATGAAAGTCGCAATTACTGGAGCAACAGGATTTGTTGGTAGTCGTTTGGTAAAACGATTGCTTGATCAGGATATAAAAGTACTCGTTTTAACCCGCGATACCAACCACGCTCAAAAGCTTTTCCCCTTTAGTGCTTATCCGAATGTGGAAATCGTCGCTTATACACCAAATAAATCTGGTTCCTGGCAAAATCAAATAGCTAATTGTGAAGCTATAGTAAATCTTGCAGGCTCACCGATTAGTGAAGGACGTTGGACGAGCGATCGCAAACAATCCATTCTTAACAGTCGTAAATTAACTACCCAAAAAATTGTTGAAGCAATAGCTAATAGTACGATTAAACCAAAGGTATTAGTAAATGCCTCGGCAGTTGGTTATTACGGTACCAGTGAAAATGCCATCTTTGATGAAAATAGTAGCAACGGCAACGATTTTCTGGCTCAAGTTTGTCAAGCTTGGGAAGCAGAAGCCCAGAAAGTTACAGAATTCGGCGTGCGAATGGTGATTTTACGATTTGGTATTGTATTGGGAATGGGTGGTGCCCTTGGTAAAATGATTACCCCATTTAAACTGTTTGCGGGAGGTCCGATCGGCAGCGGCGAGCAGTGGTTTTCGTGGATTCACATAGATGACATGGTTAATTTGATACTGTACACCTTAAAGACATCGGAAATGTCTGGTGTATATAATGCCACCGCTCCTCATCCCGTCCGCATGGCAGAATTATCGACAACCATGGGGGAAGTGATGAATCGTCCTTCTTGGCTACCCGTTCCAGGTTTTGCTATAGAAGCCATGTTAGGTGATGGTGCAGTGGTAGTATTAGAAGGTCAAAAAGTTTTACCTCAACGTACTTTAGAAAGCGGTTTTAAATACCAATATCCCGACTTAAAGCCTGCGTTGGAAGAAATTCTCAAATAACGGAGTAGGGAGTAGGGAGTAGGGAGTAGGGAGCAGCATATAGTCGAGAAAAGTTGAGTTAATAAAACAAAATTAATTGAGCACTGCTTACTATTCTCCACTTCCGATTGGGAAATTACGAGAAATCCAACTGATTATACCGCTGAGAATTGCACCAGCCATTAAAATACCAATTGCTGGAGTAAACAGTGGTTCCCATAACTTATACCATAAATCTAAACCTAGAGGTATTCCAGTACTGCGACCGATTACTGCTACAGCGAACCAAGCAAAGCTAATTAAAACCAGAAAAACATCAGCGACTAAAATGATGTTAAGTAAATTTTTCAATTTATCTTTCATATCTTGAATTGGAAATAGGGAATTAAAAAAAAACTTCCTTCCATCCAATCTACAATCAGAAGTCGGGTTTTTACAATAATTCAGTTATAACAACCCTACAATCTAATGACCATTCACAACGATGTACCCAATTTTCTGATCAATCAAAAACTAGAAAAAATCTGTGGAGTGAACACCACAGATCAAAGCTAATCTTGATTTTAATTCGATTGCTCGAATAGCCAACTTTTCATTTTCGCCAAACTTTTCCAGTCAGGCTTTCTGGTTAAACCGTCTTCAATACTACTTTTGATTTCGTCGTAGAATTCCTGGTTAACCAAAATTAGCTGTGAAACTACCTCTACATGGTCTCGTAAACCTTTTTGACCAGTTTCCAGCATAGCTGTAGCCAGATTAACCCTTGCTTGGGGATCTTGGGGATTTAACTTTACAGCCTTTTGAGCCGCTTTCACGGCAAGCTTTGGTTTATCTGTGAGCATATAAAGCCAAGATAAACAAGTCCACGCAGCACTATTTTGAGGTGCGCGATCGCAAACTTCTTTAAAAACGGGAATCAATTCGGCTGGGTCGGTTCCAGCTTTATAACTTTCCAAACCTGTATCAAACAGGGATTCGACTGTTTGAGTCATAGTAAAACAATTATCACTGCTCTTGTCCAAAGTCCTTTGTCATTAAATAACTATTTAGCAGAAAAGACAAAGGACTGGGGAAAATAGAGTTTAAAAAGAGGGAAGAGGCAAGAGGCAAGAGGCAAGAGGCAAGGGGGAAGAAGTTTGGAATTGCAATGGGGATTTAAAGCCCAACGCAATTCTTACACCGTATGACGGTGGGGAATTCAACCCATATTTGGACGGTTGTTAAACACCAAATGATTTACCACAACCACAAGTAGCATTAGCATTGGGATTAGTAAACTGGAAACCTCCACCAATCAAAGAATCGCTATAATCGAGCATTAAACCATAAAGATATAATAAACTTTTGCGATCGCAAACAATTTTGAATCCATCGTAATCAAAAATTTCATCGTGGTCTGCAATTTGACTGGGGTCTTCAAAATCCATCATATAAGACATACCAGAACAACCACCTTGACGAACTCCTACCCGTAAGCAGAGGTCTTTTGCTTGTTTTTCTTGTAATAATTTAACTTGTCTGAGTGCGGCTTGGCTCAGTTGAATTCCCCGCTGTTTAGACTCAGTTGCTTGTGTCATTTTTTGTTTCGACTCCAAAAATATGGTTTAACTATCACGGGTGCAGCTAATTATGGGAATTATGGAAGATTCCATAGTTTGGCTGTAGATTCCCATTTTTCGTTGTTGTATTCATTTTAGCGATATTGATCGAGGCAATGAAAGTTTTAATTTTAATTAAAAACCTTTTAAACTACGACATTAGATTGATTTCCATGGTTGTAGTAGGGAAATCAAGATTGAGCATAAGTCCATCTAATTGCAGCATGGCGAATATTTTTATCCTAAAATTGAAAAACTCGTTGTTCCATTGATCAAAAAGTTATTTACTCCCGTTCCCACTTATAAAGGCAAGGTGTTCAAGCTTTTGAATAGAGGAGAAAGGATAATCAGAAACAATAGCTCAATCGTCCTTCTCGTCAAAAATAGAATTTGTACGGAATGCTAAAAAAAATCAACCTACTTTATGACAAGTTTTAGTCGCTCTACCATCCGTCGTTTGAAGAAAATACCCCAAAATCATTCTGTATGGGAAGGCGATCGCCGTCCATTTTCGTCATCAGTGAGGGGGGAAGACTCATCAGAAGCAAACGAATGTATTATCTGGGTTGACGCTGAAGAGGGAATTGTTCGGGGGATGGACGTTGTAAACTACCAAGCAGGTCCGGAAGCGATTGTTCGTACTTTAATGAGAGCCATAGAAAGCCCTCATAGTCCAGCCAAACCAGCACGACCTCAGCGAATTGTAGTCCAAGATAGAGAAATTCAATTTTATTTACGAGGGGTATTGCAAGATATAGATATTGTCATTGACCGTTTACCGGAATTACCGTTAATTGATGAACTATTTCGTGGTTTTTCCGAAGTTATTGATAATCAAATTCCAGATTTACCTCCAGAATATGCGGACTTACTGATAAATAAAGCTTTTGCAATTTGGAAATTAGCACCTTGGGAATTTTTAGAAGAACAGCAAATTTTATCGATAGAAATTAATCAATGGGATATAGGCACTCTCTACGCTTCAGTGATGGGAATGTTGGGTATGGAGTATGGAGTTTTACTTTATCGCTCAGAAGAATCTCTGAAATATTTTCGTGCCACCGTATTAAAAGAAGACTGTTCACAAGAATATTTAGAAGAAGCCTTTCTCAAACAAGATTGCTTGTTTCTCACATTTGAACACGCTTCGCAAAGCGATGAAAGGGAAGATATATTTGTAGATTTAGCCGATTTTCCCTTATCGGAAATTAATCCCACCTTTGGTAACATTCATCCTTTAGAAGGAGTCCGCTCTATCTTATATGAAGAAGAAGCCAAAGTTGCTTTAGTTGCTTTAGAAGCTTTATATCGTTTTATTCGCGACCAGCGTAGTAGTTTAAGTAGTGGTTTGTTTCCGTTATTGAGCCATCGCTATCGTATCTCTTTACCATCCTATGCCGAATCGACTAAATCAATATCAGTTACTGTTGCTACCCAAACACAGTTAACAAATGAATTGGAAGAAATGTCAAATTTTGACGATGATGATGACGAGGAAACTATACTACCGAACGCACCTGCTTTCAGTCCACTACGAGATGATTTAATCCCCCAAAATTCCTTTCTGAGTTTGGGTGTAATTTCCTGGGAAATGTTGGCATATCTACAGGATACTTCTAAGTATTATCAAGTTGGTGAAGTTAGACAAGTTGGTGATGGCTTACCAGTTATTGTAATTCAAACATCCCGCCCCAAGGCAAAAACAGTAATTGAATCGATCGAAAAACATGGTGGATTGAAGGCAATTTGTTTTAATCCTGGTGTAGACCCTTTTAGTGGTAGATATTATGACCTTGGCTTATTACAAACTCAAAACCAAGACCTATTCCTTTTCGGTGAATTTGAAGATGATGACCCATATAATATAGAAGCCAGACAAAAGTGGAATCAGCGCTGTCAAAATACTCAAGGATATTGCGGTTTGATTATTGCTAAAGGATTAACTGGAGCTTCTCGCGGCAATCCTCAACTATCAGATATGATGGCTTTATTTGAAGCGCGTTATTTATCACCCAAACAATTAGGCATTGGTACTTTTAAATTAATGCCTCAATTATAATTCGGTATATTTAATTAAATATTTCCTAATAATAGTTCGTTTCCGGTTATGTAACTGAGCAATAAATATCGCAATCCTATTTGATTTGTGAAAAATCGCGGTGTTCAGTTCCCCCACTTCTTCAAAAATTCGGGGAGCTAAATTCTCATATATTATTCAAGATTACTATATAAGTACTTAAGCAAAATTATTTATATAATTACTACTCAGTTATATTACTGTTCCCTTTTGCCTATTCCCTATTCCCTGCCTAAAAGAAATGTCTAATTAATGAAGGCATAGGTACTTATCTCAACTTACGATATTGTCACAATGCTTGATTGGTGGGTGACAATATAATTCTAATTTTTAATATTCCGTAGTTACTAATTATTTTTCTATAGAAATATTAATTCACAAATTTTTTTAAAAATTATCTATAGTCTACGCTAAAAACTCAGTAAGTTTTTTCCTGTGTGTTATCTATATCAACTAGTAATTTTAATTAGGCTTGATTTATCTAAAAGAAATAATCTTTTTAATTTCATCTTTTTCATAAAAGTTTTACAGAAAAAATATAATATTTTCACAAAGCAAAAAATTAGCATTTTTTTATTTTGATAAAGATTAAGTAAAGAAAAAATGATTTAAAAAAAAATAGATATACAATCGATTAATTGGTAGATTGAATATTTTATAGAAAATATATTGATGAAAAGTTTATTTATATGTACAAGACTTTAGTGAATAATTCATACTCATATAAAAAGCCAGTAAATAGCGGCATTATTGAATCTTTAAAATTGCAATTGACCATTTGTATACGCTGTTGCAAACCGCTTATACCCCAGCAGTTAAACTTGATTGCTATTCTCTAACTTTGATGTCCGTACAGCATCTATTACCCTGGTTGACACCGATATTGCGAAGAATATTACTCCAAAAGTAATCGAGCCATATCCGGTTTATAATTTTCATTCTTTCTGGTTAAAGTAATCATTTCCAGTATCCGTGACGTGGAAATGTTTCAAGTCTACTTCCTTTGTATAATAATTCGCCAAATGCTTCATCTGTTAAGACAAGAAATTAGCGAACACTTCAATAACCAATTTCTAGGGAATCAAGGTAAATGTTTTCTTGCAAAGTATTTGGTGAGAGTAATTATCATGTGTAATTAAATGCTTATGAAGAAAGAAAAAACAGGAAATCGTTATTAGCTTAACAGTAAATCTCTCAACTAAATTTATAGAATTTATTTCGATCCCACTTGATATGGAAGTTTTGTTGAGTTGATTTTAAGAGCCGCAAATAATGTACCATACTCACCTTCACCAAACTAATTCATAAATGATGATATCGATATCTCGCTGCCTTAATGAATTTGACAAGGAAACTAAACTTTACTTTTTGTATTAATACTAATCCTTGTTTAGTTTTGGCAACTCTGATACGATTATCGCTCTCATTATTTATTTTTTGACTTTTTCAATGATGTCAATATACAGCAGATAACATCACAAAATGACCAATAAGAAATGGGCTGTAAAACGTATTACAGTAAATCTCGCAGCACAAGAAGCTGAGAAACTGGAAAAATATTGCCAGCAAACTGGTAGACCCGCGACAGATGTGATTCGAGAATTAATTCGAGGATTATCCGTCTCCGAAGAGAATAAAGATGTTGTGGGGTGACAAGATAACTACAAACACAAACAAAAAATATTGCTTTGAGCCAGACTGCTTTTTAATCGAAAATAAAGCAATGGCAAATTCCGATACCAATTCAGTTACAATCTGTAAAGATACTGAATTATAAAAAACGGAATGCGAGTTGCAATCGTAGGAGCGGGACTAGCTGGTTTATCATGTGCTGTGGATTTAGCCGATGCCGGTTGTGAAATCCAGATTTTCGAGTCTCGCCCATTTGTTGGTGGGAAAGTCGGTAGTTGGATTGATAACGATGGTAATCACGTGGAAATGGGATTACACGTATTTTTTGGGTGCTACTATCAGTTATTTGATTTGATGAAAAAAGTGGGTGCATTTGAAAACTTACGTTCAAAACAACATACCCATCAGTTTATAAATCGAGGAGGCAGAACAGGTGCTTTAGATTTTCGCTTCCTGACTGGTGCGCCCTTCAATGGATTGAAAGCTTTTTTTACTACTTCTCAACTGTCGTTACAGGATAAGATTCAAAATTCTTTAGCCCTGGGAACAAGTCCAGTTGTGCGAGGTTTAATTGACTTTGATGGTGCAATGAAAACCATCCGCGACTTAGATAAAATTAGCTTCGCAGACTGGTTTCGTAGTCACGGTGGTAACAACGGCAGCATCGAACGGATGTGGAACCCCATCGCTTACGCTTTGGGGTTCATCGATTGTGAAAATATGTCCGCCCGCTGTATGTTGACAATATTCCAACTATTTGCAACTAGAACCGAAGCTTCACAACTACGGATGCTTGAAGGTTCTCCCCAAGAATACCTGCACAAACCAATTTTGAATTACTTAGAAACGAGGGGAGCGAAAATTTATACTCGTCGTCAAGTCCGAGAAATTAAATTTAGCGAAGTTGAAGGTCAAACGCGGGTAGATGGATTAGTAGTTGCCAACGGTGATACCCAAGAACACATAACAGCCGATGCGTATATTGCAGCTTGTGATTTACCCGGAATTACTCGTTTACTACCTTCAGAGTGGCGTAAATGGTCAGAGTTCGATAATATTTATCAGTTGGATGCGGTACCTGTAGCAACCGTACAGTTACGCTTTGATGGTTGGGTAACAGAAATGCAGGATGCCGAAAAGCGTTGTTCATTGCAGCAAGCTGCGGGCATAGATAATTTACTGTATACTCCCGATGCCGACTTTTCTTGCTTTGCTGATTTAGCTTTAACAAGTCCTGCTGATTATTATCGCCAAGGTAGCGGTTCTTTAATGCAACTGGTACTGACACCAGGAGACCCTTTTATTAAGAAAAGCAACGAAGAAATCGCTAAACACGTCTTAGCTCAGGTACATGAGTTATTTCCTTCCTCGCGAGAATTGAACATGACCTGGTATAGTGTCGTTAAACTTGCTCAGTCTTTATATCGGGAAGCACCCGGAATGGATGTTTATCGTCCCCAGCAGAAAACACCCCTAGAAAATTTCTTCCTTGCGGGTAGTTACACTCAGCAAGATTATATCGATAGTATGGAAGGTGCGACAATTTCGGGAAGACGTGCAGCCAAGGTTGTTTTGCAAACTGTAAAGCAGAAAAAATAGGACAAGAATAAATAATGGCTAACTGGTTGGAGCATACTGTCCAAGTAGAGGTAGACGCTCCCATGGAAGTAGTATGGGGTATGTGGTCGGATTTAGAGCAAATGCCTCGCTGGATGAAATGGATTGATTCGGTCAAAGTTCTCGAAGACAATCCAGAATTATCCTTGTGGAAATTAAATGCCGGTGGATTTCAATTTACTTGGCGATCGCGCATTCTCAAATTAGTCCCCCATCAGATAATTCAATGGGAATCAGTTGATGGTTTACCCAATCAAGGAGCAGTGAGGTTTTACGACCGTCAAAATAGTAGTATTGTCAAACTTACGGTTGGTTATGGAATACCCGGCATCATTGGCAAAATTATGGATAACTTATTTTTAGGACGAGTCGTAGAATCAACTTTACAAGAAAATTTAGAAAGGTTTAAAGAATACGCTCATAATTATGTTAACTATCAGCAATGATTAAAGTTAACGGGGGACAGTTGACAGTTGACAGTTGACAGTTGACAGTTGACAGTTCCCTGTTCCCTGTTCTCTGCTACTTATTACCTATTACCTATTACTTATTACCCATTACCTATTACCTAAATAATAAAACTACAGCATAAGCACAAATACCTTTTTCTTCACCAACGGGACCTAATTTTTCATTAGTAGTAGCTTTGACAGCAACTTGATTTGGTTCTAGTTGTAAAACACCGGCTAATTTATCGCACATTTTTTGAATATAGGGTTTTAACTTAGGACGTTCTGCTACTATCACAGAATCAATATTACCTACTCGCCAACCTTGTTCTTGAATTAAATGATTAACTTGATCTAAAAGCATTAAACTATCAGCCCCAGCCCATTGGGCATCATTAGGGGGGAAATAATGTCCAATATCTCCCAAAGAAAGCGCTCCTAACATTGCGTCCATAATCGCATGAGTCAGGACATCAGCATCACTATGTCCTAATAAGCCTAAAAAATGAGGAATTTCCACACCACCTAAAATTAACCGACGTTCGGTACTTAAGCGATGGATATCGTAGCCATTTCCAATCCGAATGTTCATACAATTTTAGATTTTGGATTTTGGATTTTAGATTTTCTCTCCATCCCCCTATCCCCTTGTCCCCTTGTCCCCCTATCCCCTTGTCCCCCTATCCCCTTGTCCCCTTGTCCCCTTGTCCCCTTGTCCCCTTGTCCCCTTGTCCCCTTGTCCCCCTATCCCCCTATCCCCTTGTCCCCTTGTTCCCTGCTCTTCTCCTCCTGCCAAGCTTGAAATAAATCGGGACGACGTTTGCGGGTTCTGGCAATTTGTTGCTGGTAACGCCATTGTGCAATTGCTGCATGGTTACCGGATAATAATACATCGGGGACATGGCGATCGCGAAATATTGCGGGACGGGTATATTGGGGATAGTCTAATAAACCTTCTTCAAAGCTTTCTAATCTTAAAGATTCTGTCTTGCCTACAGTTCCGGGTAGTAGGCGGATAACACCATTAATTAAAGCCATAGAAGGTATTTCGCCGCCGGTAAGAATAAAGTCTCCCAAAGAAACTTCGCGGGTGACTAAATCCAACACTCGCTCGTCTACTCCTTCATAATGACCGCAAATTACAATTAATTGGTCGTAATTACTCGCCAATTCTCTTAATAAAGGCTGATTAATAGTTTGTCCTTGGGGACTCATCATAATTACTTCTCTTCGGTTCATGACAGGAAGAGATTCCACAGCAGAGAATATAGGTTCGGGCTTCATCAACATTCCTACTCCTCCACCGTAAGGTTCATCATCGACTTTGCGGTGTTTGTCCGTGGTAAAGTCGCGGGGATTAACAAAATGCACAGAAGCAATCTGTTTTGCTAAAGCTTTACCAATCAGTCCGGAACTGAGAACCGAGGTAAAACAATCGGGAAATAGCGTAACTATATCAAAACGCACAGTATTTCGTATTGAAGGACACTAATCTTAAATTGAACTCCAGCTTCTAGATGCAGAAGCTGAGGTGGACTTTGATTACATACAGACTATTTAGGATATATAAAAGTACGTCCCTGTAGAAAAGTTTTTGTCAAAACGAAAGTTTTTCTAATTACTTAATTTATGTTTAAATATTGTCACATCTAACTTTAAATTAAAATACTAACCTGCCTTTACAACGAAGCAGGAAATTTTATCCTGTATTGGGAAAAAGCACTTTATATTGGTGCTTGATGCCAAACACTGCGCTGACGCGGGTGGGGGAAAATCAAAAAAGGACAGGTGAAATATACATCAAGCTGGCGAACAGAAGATGACAAGATACCTGATATCTCAAGGCTTAAAGTAAAAAGCAAGAGTTGCACAACTTGATTTAAAGGGGGAGCAACTTTTGCAATCAGCCCTCAACGGTAGGACAATAAAACATATTTAAAATGTCCCGTTCATTATCATACTTCCGCGAACTGTCCGCGAAGTAAAATTCACCTTCCGGTTGTTGACAGGAGAAAAACAATGCGGCAACTAAAAGCTAAATGGCTGGAAATGACCACATCTCAAGCAACTAAAACCGCAGTTCTGGTTATTGGAGGCGCAGAAGACAAAGTTCATGGACGAGAGATTCTGCGGACTTTTTTAGACCGTGCTGGTGCAAAAGATGCCCATATTACGATTATTCCCTCTGCTTCTCGGGAACCGAGTATTATTGGCGCTCGCTACGTAAATATTTTTGAAGATATGGGAGTAAAAAAAGTTGAAATTTTAGATATTCGAGAACGCGATCACTGTCACGACCGTTATTACAAGGAATCCCTTGAACAATGTACCGGAGTTTTTTTGACTGGAGGAGACCAATTACGTCTTTGTGGAGTATTGGCTGATACGCCAGTTATGGATATTATCCGAGGGCGAGTCAAAACGGGAGAATTAACCCTCGCCGGTACTAGTGCTGGAGCTGCGGTCATGGGACATCATATGATTGCTGGAGGCGGTAGTGGCGAAACTCCCAACCGTTCCTTAGTAGATATGGCAACAGGCTTAGGATTTATTCCAGAATTGATTGTTGACCAGCATTTTCATAACCGCAATCGCATAGTACGCTTAATGAGTGCCATTGCTTCTCATCCCGACCGTTTGGGAATTGGCATTGATGAAGATACTTGTGCCATGTTTGAAAAAGACGGTTGGCTCGAAGTTATGGGCAAAGGAGCGGTGACAATTATTGATTCAAGCGAACTTACTCATACAAACGAACCTCGTGTGGGAGCAACAGAACCTCTGAGCCTCCATAATTTACGAGTACATATTCTGAGTCATGGCGATCGCTACCATCTTTACGGGCGTACTGTGTTGCCATCTGTGGGGCGAATATCCAGCTGACGGGAATAGGTATGTGTGGTTACACTGGGTTGACCGCGATTTTTTTGATTGCAGCAAAAAAAAACATAGTAATTACGACGTTTTCATAAAAAACTGTTATCCACGAACAGTTATGCGGTCAATTCCAGTAAGAAACTAGAATTTTGGTTCCGAATCTCCATCTACCTTTAATCATGAGAATCCTCAAGATCCAGACTTTACGCGGTCCAAATTACTGGAGCATTCGACGACACAAGTTAATCGTCATGCGTCTCGATTTAGAAAACCTTGCCGAGACACCCTCAAATGAAATCCCCGGTTTTTACGAAGGATTAGTAGAGGCATTACCTTCTTTAGAAGGTCATTACTGTTCTCCGGGTTGTCGTGGTGGTTTTCTGATGCGCGTGCGAGAAGGCACTATGATGGGTCACATTGCCGAACACATAGCGCTAGAACTTCAGGAATTAGCAGGAATGCATGTGGGTTTTGGTCGCACCCGCGAAACCTCAACTCCGGGAATTTATCAAGTAGTTTTCGAGTATTTAAATGAAGAAGCTGGACGTTACGCGGCAAGGGCGGCAGTACGGCTGTGTCAAAGTATCGTTGATCGAGGTCGCTATCCCAAGGCTGAGTTAGAGCAAGATTTGCAAGATATCACGGACTATTGGCGTGATGCTTCTTTAGGACCTTCTACAGAATCAATTGTTGATGAAGCAACAAGAAGAGGTATCCCCTGGATGCCCTTGGGTTCAAGATATCTAATTCAACTCGGTTATGGGGTACAGCAAAAACGCATTCAAGCGACGATGACGGCTAATACCGGCATTTTAGGAGTAGAACTTGCTTGCGATAAGGAAGCTACTAAAAGCATTCTGGAAGCTTCTGGAGTACCCGTACCCAAGGGTATGACCATCAATTTCTTTGATGAATTGGAAGACGCAGTTAACCATATTGGCGGCTATCCCATCGTCATTAAGCCCCTTGATGGCAACCACGGACGCGGTATTACTATCGATATCAGGAATTGGCAAGAAGCTGAAGCCGCTTATGATGTTGCTAGGGCAGTTTCTCGGTCGGTAATTGTTGAGAAATATTACGTCGGACGCGACCATCGTGTACTAGTGGTAGACGGTAAAGTTGTTGCAGTCGCCGAACGTGTACCGGCTCATGTAGTAGGTAACGGTAAATCAACTATCGCCGAACTACTTGAAGAAACCAATAATGACCCAAATCGCGGCGATGGTCACGATAATGTTCTGACTCGGATTGTATTAGACCGTAATAGTTATGCCTTAATGGAAAGACAAGGGTATACCCTTGATAGCGTTTTAAATAAAGATGAAGTTTGTTATTTACGAGCAACGGCGAATTTATCTACAGGTGGTATTGCCGTAGACCGTACCGATGAAATTCATCCAGAAAATGCTTGGTTGGCGGCTCGGATAGTTAAAATCATCGGCTTGGATATTGCCGGAATTGACATTGTTACCACCGATATTAGTCGTCCGTTACGGGAAGTTGATGCGGTCGTTGTTGAGGTGAATGCAGCACCGGGATTCCGGATGCACGTTGCTCCTAGTAAGGGAATTCCTCGCAATGTTGCTGCTGCTGTGATCGATATGTTGTTCCCTAATGACAAAACTCATCGTGTACCTGTAATTAGTATTACTGGTACCAACGGTAAAACTACTACTACTAGATTACTTGCCCATATTTTTAAACAAACGGGTAAAGTGATTGGGTATACAACTACAGATGGAACATACATCGGAGAATACTTAGTAGAAGCTGGAGATAATACAGGACCTCAAAGCGCTCAATTAATATTACAAGACCCGACAGTAGAAGTTGCCGTGTTGGAAACAGCACGGGGAGGTATCCTGCGTTCGGGATTAGCTTTTGAAGCGACTAATGTAGGTATAGTGTTGAATGTAGCTGCCGACCATTTGGGATTAGGCGATATTGACACCATCGAACAGTTATCACATTTGAAAAGTGTAGTTGCCGAAGCAGTTTATCCCGACGGTTATGCAGTATTAAACGCAGATGATCAACGAGTCGCCGCAATGGCTCAAAGAACAAAAGCAAATATTGCTTACTTCACCATGAATCCGGAGTCGGAATTAGTGCGGAACCACATTGAAAAAGGTGGAGTGGCAGCAATTTATGAAAATGGCTTTTTGTCAATATTCAAAGGAGATTGGACTCATCGTATAGAAAAAGTTGATCATATCCCTTTGACAATGGGCGGACGTGCGCCGTTTATGATTGCTAACGCTTTAGCAGCATCTTTAGCTGCTTTCGTACAAAACGTTTCGATCGAAGAAATTCGGGCGGGTTTAAATACTTTCCGTGCTTCGGTGAATCAAACACCCGGACGGATGAATTTATTTAACTTGGGTAAACATCACGCTTTAATAGATTATGCTCATAACCCTGCTTCTTATGAAGCATTGGGTGGATTTGTGCGTAACTGGACATCCGGACAGCGTATTGGTGTAGTTGGCGGACCTGGCGATCGCCGTGACGAAGATTTTGTGATGTTGGGTAAACTAGCATCTTCAATTTTCGAGTGCATCATTGTCAAGGAAGATGACGACACCAGAGGAAGAAAACGAGGTTCTGCTGCGGATTTAATTACTCAAGGTATTAGGGAAGCAAATCCCAATTGTCTGCATGAGATAATTTTGGATGAAAGTGAAGCAATTAATAAAGCTTTAGATTTAGCAACTGATGATAGTTTAGTGGTGATTTTACCAGAAAGCGTTAGTCGGGCAATTAAATTAATTAAAGCTAGGGGTGTAATAGAAGAAGAAAATCCCATAAAGTACGATAGTGTGACTCCTAAAGATAAACAAGTAGGAGAAATATCTTCGGTGTTAAATTCTTTATGAAAAGTTAGCAATGATGAGTAAAGAGTTTTAGATTGCGTGTAACTCGCGTTAATTTATTACTTTTTACCCATCATCTTTTATTTATGCATGATCCTGGTCGTCTTCTTTATTAGTTTCATCGTCATTATTTTTAATTTCTTCCTTAAAACCCCGGAGAGTTTTTCCTAAAGCGCTTCCTAGTTCGGGGATTCTTTTTGGTCCAAAAATCAAAATCGCTACAACCACAATTACAGCCACTTCCGGAAAACCCAATCCAAACATAATGCCTCTTTAAATAACAAATCTTTTATATATATAGTTTATATATATAAAATTACTCCGCAGATTTTTGCGAGGGTAGCCTGCCCGACAGAATATAAAAGATTTAGCTCAAACAAGTTATATACCTTGACCAAACAATTTGTGATATCAAGAATTGCGAATCGTCTTGACCACTGCGAACAGATTCGGATAATAAAGCACCGATGTTTTGATTTTAAAAAGCCCAATACTCTAACATAAACATATTAGTTTTGATAGGTGTATCTTAAACACCCCGCATTCCTTCCTAGTGACAAAAAACTAAAACAATAACAATCCTCTGCAAATTTTTAGAAACAGTAGAGCGAAATGGTACATTAAAAATAGTATAGCGCTACAGTTTTTTGAACGTGATTGGAACAACCCAAGCAGCTAAATTGTTAAAAATTTGTACTCAACGAGTACGACGACTACTCAAAGAAGGCAGAATCAAAGGAGCGAGAAAGGATGGTAGATTTTGGCAGATTCCTTTGTTCAATGGCAAACCAAAAGTAACCAAAGGTCGCAGAGGTCCCCAGCCTAATTGGAGAAAGCGGACTTCAAAGGCATTAACTCGCATTTGCGTGAACCAGCATTATATTAGAAGTAATAAGAAACATGGCACGAATAATCCTGTAGTCAGAGTTGAATCAGGAAAGAGCGTTCGTTATTATCATGATGTAGAAATCCCAGGCAATTGTCGGGTCGTTTATCGTCCAAATAATCCCCTGAGTTGTGGCGCTCAACTTTGGATAGAAGTGGCTGAAGGTGTTATGCTTACTTGTTTTTAGGTCTCGTTAATCCTAACCAATCGCCAAATTGTTCCTCTGCTTAAAATCCCATGAAGTTAAGATTTACCGGCGTTTCATAGTAATTACTCCCTTCTTGCCAAACATAATTTTTGGCGTTGCACAATCCGGGCATGCATTTAGATTTTGAGACGTTACACTGTAACGTCTTCTAAGAAACTTGCGCTCTCATAGCCGATAAAATCCTACTTTTCGATTTTGTGTTCGTGAAACGACTCCAAAGGAGTATCGCAAGTTGCTTTCATCGCTGTTGGGGGGAGTCCCCCCATAACCCGCTCTACAGAGGTTTCGGTTATCCATAAAATTTGATATGAGCTTGCGGTCACGCTCCGCTAACATACTTATGAAGGGGCAATGCCTAATCTGTCCCCTCGATTTGGTAATCGGATGGCGTACTTACCAATCCTTGTAAACGGTAAATTCGATTATTGCTAATTTATTAACTGCGAGTGCCACCTAAAGATGTACTATGAAATATTGGTGCATTGTGGCTACTCATGTAAATTTAATTCTAAAATCTATTGTCTATGTCTTTGTCTCGGATTTTAAGTGGAATTATTGCGATCGCTTTAGCTTTAGGTGCCACTATGCTGGGAGGATGGTATTTTACATTTTTATATGTAATTATCATTTTTTTAGGGCAACGAGAATATTTTAATCTGGTACGAGCCAAAGGCATAGCTCCAGCAGCCAAGACTACAATGGTTGTCAGCCAAGTCTTGTTAGTAATTTGTACCATTGATAGCAATTTAGCTGATGCTGTAATGCCTGTAGCCGGTACATTTATTTGCTTTTACCTGTTGTTTCAGCCGAAAATGGCATCAATTGCCGATATTTCCGCTTCAATTCTCGGCTTGTTCTACACAGGATATCTACCTAGCTACTGGGTACGTTTACGAGCTATTGATACGATAAATTTCAGCAATTTACCTTTGGGAGGTTATTTCCCACCTTCCTTATGGACATTTGTAGGTAGAGAAAATTTTTCCACTTTACCGTTAGGATTACGTGCAACATTACTGACATTTATGTGTATCTGGGCTGCTGATATCGGCGCTTATTTCGTCGGTAAATATTTTGGTAAAACGCCTTTATCTGGTATCAGTCCGAAGAAAACCGTGGAGGGAGCAATTTTTGGGATTACGGCAAGCATTGTAGTTGGAATTGCAGTTGCTTACTACATTAATTTACCGGAATTTTATCTCACGGGTGCCGCACTCGGTTCTTTAATTGGTATTGCCAGTCTTTTAGGTGATTTGACTGAATCGATGCTCAAACGCGATGCAGGAGTTAAAGATTCGGGAGATTTGATTCCTGGTCATGGAGGAATTCTAGACCGTACTGACAGCTATATTTTCACCGCTCCATTAGTTTATTACTTTATCACCCTGCTTTTGCCCCTGCTTACTTGACCTGTCAACTGTATTATGGATTTACATTTATTGTTCCCCGACAAATAATTTTTCCGGGGATTATCTCTAGCTCTTGAATTGACACATCAGACCCCAAGTCAATATACTCACCTTCATCACTTTCAAATAGGGTTTTTGTATTGCTTGTCACAGAAATTGGTGCAATCTTTAACTCCTGGGGACTGAGTAATTTTAATCCCATACAAATATCTAAGGGTTGGGGATTATTTTCTTGATCTATGATCGCAAAGATTACAACTGACCCATCTTTAATTGTGATTTTTTGCCAACTAGTTGACTTGGAATTTGCGCTGTATTCTGGTAAAAGTTTAACCAGAACATCATTTAAAGCAGTTGATAGCAATTTACTAGACAAAGACGCAGATAGATCAACTTCCTCTTGACTTAATTCGCCAAATACTGGTATTTTTTCTAACAGTCTTAACTGTTGCCCTTTGAGAACAGAACTGATATTAATACAAATATTTTTGGCGACTAAATTTACGAATGAGAAATGAAGACCTTGATATACTGCCTTTTGTGCAACAATAGACACAGATGGTATTCTGCCAGAAATAATTTGGCGATCGCCACCAACAATTTCGACTTGAAGTTGCTCAACATGACTTACTTGTGTTCTTAACCACAATTTGACTGCTGTGGTCAGGACATTTGTAATTAATCTAAACTGATTTTTTTTCAGCATTTGATAGCTAGAAAGACAATAGGGTTAATTGAAAAACCGATAAGTAGATAAACAATTATTAACTGTATCAAAACAGCTTTTCAATTACAAAACATCAATACTATATTCGTATTTAGATATGAACTGATGGGATATCAGTAAATATACATGGAGGCTCGGCTACAAAAAGTTATTTCACAATGGGGTATTGCCTCACGTCGTCAAGCGGAAGAAATGATTAAACTTGAACGAGTGAGGGTAAATGGTGTATTGGCACAGCTAGGGCAGAAGGTAAACCCAGACACAGATAATATTACTGTTGATGGGAAAACGATTTCTGCTTCAAAGCGTCCTGTATTGATTTATTTATTAATGAATAAACCGCGTGGGGTAGTTTCGACTTGTTACGATCCTCAAGCTAGACAAACGGTATTAGATTTATTACCAGAAAAACTGCATTCGGGTACAGGTATTCATCCAGTTGGTCGTCTAGATGGGGATTCTACAGGAGCATTAATATTAACAAATGATGGAGACTTAACATTTCGACTGACCCATCCACGTCATAATATTCCTAAAACTTATCGCGTTTTGGTTAAAGGACATCCACCTCAACAAGCTTTGCAAATGTGGCGGGAGGGTATTTTTTTAGACAACCGGAAAACGCGAGCGGCTGAAGTAAAGTTAATTAAAAGATTAGTAGAAAAAAGCTGTTTAGAAATCATTCTTAAGGAGGGAAGAAACCGCCAAATTCGCCGTGTAGCCCAAAAATTGGGATATCCGGTAATTCAACTACATCGGACTGCTATCGGTTCGATACAGTTGCAATTACCTAACAACGAATACTTGTCAGAAGGTAGTTTTCGCTACTTAACAGCAAAAGAAGTTCTCTATTTGAAAAAGCAGTTACAAGAAATCCCCGATTAATGATTCAGATGGCTCAAGGAGTTGAAAAAAAATGAAGTGGTTTAGAAAGAAAGAAAAACAAAAAGAAAAAGAAAATCCTCCAGTTTCATTAGAAGAGCAAAGAGCAGAAAAGCTGGCGAAAATGGGCGCACAGCTTAAGGCTATACGGGAAAAAAATGGCTTTTCATTGGAAGAAGTGGTAATGCATACCAGAATACCTCGACGGCTAGTAAAAGGTATAGAGGAAGCCAACTTTGAGGATTTACCAGAACCTGTTTATATTAAAGGTTTGGTTCGTCAATATGCTGATGCATTGGGTTACAACGGAGTAGAATTTGCTAGTACATTTCCTGTTGGTACTAACAAAGTTAGTCTCAAACCGATTTGGAAAAATGCCTCATCCGCTCAACTGCGTCCAATTCATCTTTATTTGTTGTACGTTTTAGTAATTTTAGGAACTGTCAGCGGTTTATCTAATTGGTTGAGTGATGCTACAAATATCGCAACCGATAATCAATTGCAACAGAAGCCAGATATTCCAGTTAGCAATTCTAAACCTACTCCAGTCAAACCCGAATCTTTAAGTCAAATAAATACCGTTACCAAAGATCAAAAAGAAGTTCAAGTGGGAGTTACATTAAAAGAATCCTCTTGGATTCAGGTAATCGCTGACGGTAAAACGACTTTTGAGGGTACCTTGGAACGAGGAAGTCAACGTACTTGGAAAGCTCAAAAAGAACTTACCGTCAAAACAGATAATGCAGGAGGAGTTTTAGTCAGCGTCAACCAGCAGCAAGCCAAACAAATGGGTAAATCTGGAAAAGTTGAACAGCTTCGAGTTGCGTTGAATTAATTTAGGAGTGAGGGGGTGAGGAGTTAGGAGTTAGGAGTTGACAGTTGACAGTTGACAGTGGTTGATTGTTATTTATTTCCCCCCATCCCCCCATCCTTTCAAGGGTAGGTTTTTTAGATTAAGCCTATTTTTTTGGTTTTAGAACTAAAATCATTGGCTATAACCTTGAAATTACGTTTAACTCTTGAGAAAATTCTCAACTATTTATCTAAAACCTAAATACCTACCCTTGAAAGATCCCCCCATCCCCCCATCTCCTTGTCCCCTTGTCTCCTTGTCTCCCCATCCCCCCCCTCTCCTTGTCCCCTTGTCTCCTTGTCTCCCCATCCCCTTGTCCCCTTATCCTCAACTAATTGGCGATCGCCCAAAAAATTCGACAAAGTTTTTCATTCGTTGGGATAATTCGGAATTCATCGCTTCATGTCGATAACGCCATTGCCAGTTACCTTCTCCTTTACTGGGAATATTCATTCTGGCATTAGAACCCAATCCTAAAATATCCTGTAAGGGAAAAATAGCCACATTCGCAACGGAACCCAAGGCTAAACGAATCATATCCCAATGCACACCGTCGGGACTTATACAACCTAAATAGAAAGATAAATTGCGTTTTTCATCGTCGTTCGCATTTTCGTACCAACCGACGGTAGTATCGTTATCATGAGTACCCGTATAAATTACACAATTATGGTCTTCGATCTTAAAAGGTAAATAAGGATTGCTGGCATCTCCACCAAAAGCAAACTGTAAAACCTTCATACCGGGAAATTCAAATTTATCTCGCAAGGCTTCCACTTCTGGGGTAATAGTTCCCAAATCTTCTGCTAATACTGGTAAAGTACCAAGTTGCTTTTTAATAGCCTCAAATAATTTATCTCCAGGTGCTTTGATCCACTCACCATTTACTGCTGTTTCTTCACCTAAAGGTACAGCCCAATAAGCTTCAAATCCCCGGAAATGGTCGATACGAATAATATCAACATAATCGAGCATTGCTTCAAAACGCTGCACCCACCATTTAAATTTTTGCTTTTCCAATTGCTTCCAATCGTAAACTGGATTACCCCACAATTGACCAGTAGCGCTAAAGTAATCTGGTGGTACACCTGCCATTAATGCAGCTTCTCCAGTTTCCTTATCCAAACAAAAAATATCTGGATTTCCCCAAACATCGGCGCTGTCATGAGCGACATAAATCGGAATATCACCAATAATTTTCACCCCGCATTCATTGGCGTATTTTCTTAATTCTGACCATTGATGATAAAATTCAAATTGAAGAAATTTGTGGTAAAAAATTCGATCTTCTAATTCTTGCTTGGCTTTTTCTATGGCTTTCGGTTTACATTTGGCGATATCTTCTTCCCAACTATTCCAGCTTGCGCCATTAGTACTATCTTTGAGCGCCATAAATAAAGTATAATCATCGAGCCAATAAGCTTTAGAACGAGAAAATTTTTCAAATGCTTGTTGCTCTTCCTTTGTGATATTCGCTTTAAAATTAGAGCAAGCTTTTTTCAATAAAGGTATTTTAGTTGATTCTACTTGCTGATAATCTACATTATCCAGCGGAAATTCAGGTAAGTTTGTAAAATCATCATCTGCAAGTAAACCGCGATCGCGCAATTTTTCCGGGCTAATCAAAAGCGGATTACCCGCTAAAGCCGAATAACACATATAGGGAGAATTACCAAAACCAGTTGGCCCTAAAGGTAAAATTTGCCAATACTGCTGATAACTATCTTTAAGAAAATCAATAAAACGATAAGCTTCATCACCCAAATCCCCAATCCCAAAACGGCTGGGAAAACTAGTAGGATGAAGTAAAATACCACTGCTTCTAGGAAAAGACATAAATAATCCTGACTATAAAAAAAGCTTATCCAATCGAATTTATCACAATATTGAGAGGGCTGGAGTTAGGAGTTAGGAGTTAGGAGTTAGGAGTTAGGAGTTAGGAGTTGAGAGTTGAGAGTTATTAATTGTTTTCTTTCCCTCTATGGACAATAAATTATGAATTACCGTAATCCTGCTCCGACAGTAGATATCATCATAGAACTAATTGATAAACCACATCGACCTATAGTATTAATCGAACGTCATTACGAACCTCTCGGTTGGGCTATTCCTGGCGGTTTTGTCGATTATGGGGAAACTGTGGAAACCGCAGCCAAAAGGGAAGCTTGGGAAGAAATTGGTTTATCTGTAGAGTTAATCGAACAGTTTCACGTGTATTCCGATCCCAAACGGGATTCACGTAAACATACAATCAGTATTGTTTTTATTGCGATCGCAAAAGGTGAACCAAAAGCCGGAGATGATGCTAAGGATGCAGCGATTTTTGAATCTTGGCGCGTTCCTGGTAATTTATGTTTTGACCATGATCAAATTTTGCAAGATTATTGGCGTTATCGACATTATGGGATACGACCATCTGTGAATTTTAGATTTTAGATTTTAGATTTTGGATTGATTATCTTTTTAGCCGGGGAATTACCTTTCCCGCTAGAATGCTGGGCTTGTTCGCAAATTTTGGACATTTTATTTTTTAGTCACCTTTAATACAAAAAAAACGAGATTATACTGGGTAAATTGTATTCAAAGGTGCATGATGAACGCTGAGGAACTTTTAACAAAATATGCTGGTGGTGAGCGGAAGTTTAAGAATATAAATTTGAGCGGATTGGATTTAAACAGTGCTGATTTGAGCGAAATCGATTTACAAGGAGCAGATTTGGCTGGATGCAATTTAGATCAAGTGAACCTGAGTAAAGAACCTATATTCTGCAAATTTAAGTAGAGCATCTCTATTGAAAGCCAACTTAAGTGGAATAAATGGTTGTCATGCGAATTTTACGTTAGTAGAACTCGCTGATGCTGATTTGAGTAAAGCCGAACTATGTAAGGCGGAATTTAAAAACGCTAATTTGGATAATGCTAATCTTAGCAATACTCAATTAAATGATATTGAGTTTACAAGAACATCATTATTTAAAGCGAATCTTACAGGAGCGAAATTATTTAATTCAAGTTTTATTCAAGCAAACTTGGCTGAAACTGATTTAAGTCAAGCAGATTTAAGCGATGCATTGTTTAAAAATACTAATCTCCAAAAATGCAAACTCAGGGGAGCGGATTTGAAACAATGCGATTTATCAGGAGTGAATTTAGCTGATGCTGATTTGGTAGGAGTATATTTAAAAGATGCAAACCTGACAAAAGCTTGCTTACAAAATGCAAACCTTCAAGGAGCCGATTTACAAAACGTCAACCTCACTAAAGCGAATTTAAATAACGCAAGCCTGAAAAAAGCCGATTTATCCAACGCGAATATTTATGGTGCGACATTTGAAAATGCTGACCTAACTGGTGCGATAATGCCTGATGGGGAAATATATCAAGTACAGATAGAATCCCCTCAATCGGCAGCATCTTTATTTCAGGTGGAATCTATGACTCGTAAAGTAATTAAAACTGATAATGCACCCGCACCAGTGGGACCTTATAATCAAGCGATTATGGCATCGGGTGAAATGATTTTTGTGGCGGGACAAATTGCGATCGATCCGAGAGCAGGAAATGTTGTTTATACTGACGATGTGACGAAGCAAACGGAACGGGTAATGGCTAATTTAGAAGCTATTTTAAAAGAAGCTGGTGCGACATTTGAAAATGTAGTTAAAACCAGTGTATTTTTAAAAAATATGGATGATTTTGCGGCGGTAAATGCAGTTTACGCTAAATATTTTGATGAAGCAACCGCTCCTGCTCGCGCTTGTGTTGAGGTTTCGCGATTACCAAAGGATGTTTTGGTTGAAATTGAATGCATTGCAATGGTTTAAAGTTTTATTTACATGACTATTGTTTAAATGTTTTGAAGATAACAAAATAAAGGTAGTTTTCCGAAATAAATCTATTTAAAATTGATTTTATAAACAAGTAGATTTAGCGAATACATTTTTCAGGTGGGTATTGCTCACCTTTTTTATTATTATTTATTACGGTTTAATATCATGTGCGGATGATTAATGATTATTTCTTACTTTCTACTCCCTACTCCCTTTATGACAAATCTTTAATCAGACATGACATAAAAACCTTTATAAAATTATTATCTACCGTTGATAAATTCAATTACAATAATTAGATTTATTCAAAATGCCCAGCATTTGTAAAATTCGCTCTGTGCTGTTCATATCTCCGACAATTCGTCGGGTTGGTTTAGGTAAAACTTTAACTAAAGTAGGAGTTGCACTAACTTGATGAATTTCTGCTTGTTCGGGATGGGTTAATACATCAATCACTTTTAAGGTATAAGGGCTTCCCAAATATTTTTCTAATAATTCATGGAGACTTTGCAGTGTATTTTCTGTATTAGGAGTATGCCCTGCAACAAATAAACGGAAAATATAAGGTTGCGTTTGAGGTGACATTTGTTGTACAACTGATAAGGTTTGAGAATCAACAGTTGATTTTTCGGATATTTCTAAACGTACAATTAAATCGTGATTTTCCCATAGTTGTTCAAAGGTTGAACGATAAGTTGCTAATGTCATGGTATCGCATAATCCTTCGTGCCAAGGACTTTGTTGCCAGACTAAATTTTCAGTATTAAAGATAGCATTTAACAAAGCTTGATGACGCATTACTGCCGGATAAGCTTCTGCGAAGGTTTTTACTGTTCCAGAGCGTGGATCTAGCCAGTGGTCAATAGTCGCTGTATATAATGGTACTAAAAAATGAGGCGGTTCCGGTAAGTCAAGAATGGACTGTAAAGCACTACATAAATGGGAATGCCATCGACCTTTTTTGCTGGAGTCAATGCAGTAAATCAAATCTCCTCCAGGTGTAAATAATGCGATTCCTTTGAACAACTCTGGTAAAAGTGATTTGTTTGGATTCAATGGCTTATAGTATTTTAGATTTTAGATTTTAGATTTTAGATTTACTTTTAGATTTTGGGCGTTGCTGAAAAAAAGTATGTTAGCGGAGCATGACCGCACAAGGTCATATCAAATTTTATGGATAAGCAAAACCTGTGTAGAGACGTTAGACTGTAACGTCTTAAAATCTAAATTCATATCATAATTCAGCAACGCCAGATTTTCAGTGGAGAATTAAGTTACAGTTATTAACCGTTATGAACTTATACCCTACCTCGAAGCATTTGCGCCATCTCGTTAGGAGTTGGTGACATTTCTAATGCAGTTTCTTCTGTAATTTGACCTTCTTGGTAAAGGTTGAATAAAGACTGATTCATGGTAATCATGCCGTCGAAACTGGCTTGTTTCATCAATTCAGTCATTTCATCGTATTTGGAGTCTTTAATCCAATCTTTGACAGCTTCAGTATTAATTAGGATATCGTGAAAAGCTGCCCGTTTGCCATCTGTCGTGCGACACAAACCTTGAGAAATAACTGCGACTAAAGATTCCGAAATTGCGACTCGCATTGGGTCTTGTTCTTCACCGGGGAAAAGATTAAGAATCCTTTCAATGGTCTTGACAGCACTGTTGGTGTGGAGTGTTCCCATGACCAAGTGACCTGTTTGGGCGGCTTTGAGGGCTGTATTCACCGTTTCTTTATCCCGCATTTCCCCGACTAAAATTAAATCTGGGTCTTCTCGTAAAGCTGCTTTCAAAGCGTTGTCAAATTTGCGGGTATGCATTCCCACTTCCCGCTGTTTAATCAGGGATTTTCGACTTTGATGGACAAATTCCACTGGGTCTTCGATGGTAATAATATGTTTAGCCATCTCTCGGTTGATATAATCAATCATTGCTGCCATTGTGGTCGATTTACCAGAACCAGTGGGACCTGTAACTAAAATCAATCCTTTGTGATAGTGACAAATTTCCCTAAAAACTGGAGGTAATTTCAACTGCTCCATTGTCAATATTTTGACTGGAATTAATCGTAACACCATGGCATAGCCTCGGAGAGAATCAAATATATTGATTCGGACTCTGGCAAAGTCGAACTGAGTGGCTCCATCAAAATCTAAGGTTTCTTGAAAACGCTTAATTTCTTCTTCCGTAAGGATATCGTGCAACCAACTCATAAAAGTTTCTTGATCAGTTTCCGGATAATTGGTGGTGTCTATTTCTCCTCGGTTGCGGAAGCGGGGTACTTCACCTATTCCCAAATGAATATCGGAAAAGCCTTTTTCATGAGCTTCCTTAATTAACTGCTCAAAAGTTGGCTGCAAACTATTTTTACCGGCTGTATTTTGAACTGGTGGTGGTGTCCCTGGACGATGAGCAGCAGGATTAACTAAACCACGGCTACCGTTAGGCATTTCTATCGTTTGGGCTGATTGACGCTGAGTACTCAATGTTGATGCTGGTGGCGGTGGTGGTGGCATCGGCGGCGCACCACGTTGTGGACTAGAATTAGATATTGGCGGATGCTGTTGTGATTGTGTCATATAATCCTCGGTGATTCTCAAATCAGTTTTGATCGGTTACAGGGTTTAACGTTTTGTGATGAGCCAGCGCTGTCTTGGGTGTTTCCTCCATGAGCGATTAGCGTTCGCGTAGCGTCTCCGAAGAAGATACCCGAAGGGTTATATCAAATAAAATTGATTTCAAAATCATTTATTTTTAAACCACTTACTTGTATTAGTTTTTCAATTTATTAATTGATAACAATCAGCGATATAAATATTTTTCCCTGACATAAGAACATTTAACACGCTTATACCCTGAAACTAGTACCGTATAAAAACGTATAGGTTGAATATAAAATAATACTTTGAGTCTCTATTTCCGGAAAGTAGATTTTTTTGTAGAGAAAAATCCCTTCAAACTCGATTGCAATTATTAATCTAGAAAAATTCCAGAAAATTACTCAGGCGGATAAAATAAATGATAAAGCTGGAAAGTACGGATTGATCGACTACTGCTTGAAAGTAGAAATCCTCAGATTTATCCATGGAATAAATCCAAAATTTAAAATTTTAAATTTTAAATTTAAAATCCAAAATCCAAAATCCAAAATCCCTTGACCGTATGTCTGAGTATCCCCATCTAGAAAATGCCCTAAAACATCACTTCGGTTATGATAGCTTTCGTTCTCCGCAGCGAGAGATTATTATTGAGGCATTAGAAAATCGCGATTTATTAGTGATTATGCCGACGGGTGGGGGTAAATCTCTGTGTTTTCAATTACCTGCATTAATGAAACCAGGATTAACAGTAGTAGTATCTCCATTGATTGCGTTAATGCAAGATCAAGTAGATGGATTGCGAAAAAACGGAATTCCAGCAACTTTTCTTAATAGTAGTGTCAGTCCCCATCAAGCCAGGATTCGTGAGCAAGCAATTCTCAGCGGTAAAATTAAGTTGCTTTATGTTGCACCAGAACGTTTACTCAGCGAAAAATTTTTACCTTTACTCGATTTAGTCAATCATCAAATTGGTATTTCTGCTTTTGCGATCGATGAAGCTCATTGTGTTTCAGAATGGGGACATGATTTTCGTCCTGAGTATCGTCAAATGATATCACTACGAGAACGTTATCCTAATGTACCAATGTGGGGGCTTACCGCTACGGCTACAGAAAGAGTCCGTGCTGATATCATTAAGCAATTAGGATTAAATCAACCGAGCGTTCATGTAGCTTCTTTTAATCGTCAAAATCTTTATTACGAAGTTCGTCCCAAAAAGAAGACTGCTTATGTGGAATTGTTAGAATTAATCCGAAAAACGGAAGGTTCAGTAATTATTTACTGTTTAACACGCAAAAAGGTTGAAGAATTAGCTTTTAAATTACAACACGATAATATTTCTGCTTTACCTTATCATGCCGGTTTGAGCGATAACGAACGTAGCGAAAATCAAACCAAGTTCATTCGTGATGATGCCAGAATCATGGTAGCAACTATTGCTTTTGGGATGGGGATTAACAAGCCAGATGTGCGTCTTGTAGTCCACTTTGATATTTCACGGAATTTAGAAAGCTATTATCAAGAGTCGGGAAGAGCTGGTAGAGACAGTGAATCGTCTCGGTGTTTGCTATTTTTGAGTTACAGCGATGTCAAAACTATTGAATGGTTGATTGAGCAAAAAACTGACGAACAAGAACAAATGATTGCTAAGCAGCAATTGCGTCAGATGATAGATTACGCTGAAGGTACAGACTGCCGTCGCACAATTCAATTAAGTTATTTCGGTGAGAGATTTGCAGGTAATTGTGGTAATTGCGATAACTGTTGCAATCCCAAACCATTAGAAGATTGGACGATTGAAGCAATGAAATTTTTGTCTTGCGTCGCACGCTGCAAGCAAAGATTTGGCATGAAACATATTATAGATGTTTTACGAGGTAGTAAAACTCAGAAAGTCCTTGATAAAGGACACGATAAACTTTCTACTTATGGTATTGGTAAAGATAAAAGTTTGGATGAATGGAGGATGTTAGGACGTTCTTTATTACATCAAGGTTTGCTGGAACAAACGGACGATGGTTATGCAGTATTGAAACTCAATTCTTTTAGTTTGGAGGTGATGAAGAAACAGCGTTCGGTTTCGATTGTTGTTCCTCCGAAAGAAAAAGCGACTCTTCAAGTACGAAGTGATAAAGCACAAGAAGCTGATATTTTATTTCACAAACTGCGGGAACTTCGTAAACAACTTGCTGATTCTCAATCAGTTCCACCTTACATGATTTTTGGTGATTCTACTTTAAGATTGATGACTCAGGTAAAACCCAAAAATAAACAGGAATTCAGTCAACTTGCAGGAGTTGGTACTCACAAGCTAACTCAATATGGAGATAAGTTTATTAAAGTAATTCAAGGTTATTTACAAGAAAAAAGTCCGCAACAACAAAAATCTTCGTCTTCATCGGCAAATGAGGAGATTTCCGAGACTGAATTACAAACTTTTGAATTACACAAACAAGGATTGAGCATCCAAGAAATCGCTCAACAACGCAATCTTCGTTCCGCTACAGTTATTCGTCATCTTTCTGATTTGATTACCAAAAATCAACCTGTAGATATTAATTTAATAGTTCCTGTTCATAAACAAAAAAAAATTCTCCAAGTGCTGGATATTTTGGGTGATATCGCTTTAACACCGATTAAAGAATATTTAGGTGATAGTTACAGCTTTGATGAAATTCGTTTGGTAAAAAACAAATGGAAAAGGGAAAGTCATAAATAGGGAATTGCTAATTGCTAATTGCTAATTGCTAATTATTGGGTGTGGGGTTAGAAGTCGGGTTTTTAAGATAAATCTGGGTTGTAGCAGACAATCATTATAAAAAACTCGACTTCTCTGATTATGTTAATTACCAACTGAGCAATAATACTTATTTGTCATTAAATCATGACATAGTTAATTCTTGGAATGCCTTGTTGGAGACGTTCGAGACCCAAATGTTAAGATACTATGACATATAGATCCCGAAATAGCCTATAAATTCGTACTTAGGACAAAAAAGTATTCTTTACCCCCTTGATCCCAACCGGGTAATTGTAGTTAATATTTAGTAGCAAGTAATTCTTCTGCGGTGATAAATGCTTATATGTAGCATTAGAAAAACTTTTACTTTGTGGTGAGAGTTGGGAGAGCGGAAGGATTGGAAAGAAAAGATTAGAAATGCCGATTTTCTATGCTCTTTCATTGTTTAACTTTGAACCCTATTTTGATTAGGGAATTTATTCTGTAGAAGTAAAACAGATTCTTGCATTGAAAATTTGACATAAACGTAACAAGACAAGTTGATAAAAAATCTGGGGTAGATGTAATTAGACCGACCTCTCCTTAATAAAAGAAATTCTCATAATCAACTTTAGGAGGTCTTTATTCATGGCAAAAGAACGCCCACCATTAGAAGAAATGACATTGCGGCAACTGCGTAAAGTTGCCAGTGAATATAGCGTATCTCGCTATAGTCGAATGCGGAAATCGCAATTACTTGCAGCAGTTCAAGAAGCAGAGAGTAAAAAAATATCCAGACAGGCAGAACGTTCATTGGAGGCACAGGAGACAGTGGAAGCAGCAAAATTCGAGTTGGGACAGGAAGATAGAACTGGTGGTACTCTGGCTTTGGTTGACGAGGGACTTGCTGACTTACCGGCTGGTTATGGTGAGAGTCGGATTGTATTAATGCCTCGCGATCCACAATGGGCTTATGCTTATTGGGATATTTCTAACGAGCATAAAGAGGATTTACGCAGACAAGGTGGACAGCAGCTTGCGTTGAGAATTTACGATGTTACCGACATTAACTTAGATAACCAAAGCGCTCATAGTTTGCAAGAGTATCCTTGTGATGAATTAGCAAGGGAATGGTATTTACCGATTCCGGTTAGCGATCGCGATTATGTAATCGATATTGGTTATCGTTGTGCTGATGGTCGTTGGTTGGTACTGGCTCGTAGTGCAAGAGTACACGTTCCCCCTGTATATCCTTCTGACTGGATCGAAGATGTGTTTATCACCGTGGATTTTGAAGAAGATTTACGTGGTCAAACTAAGTATGAACTAGTTCCACCTGCGAAGAAAATGCCTGTTTCTGCTGGTGCAGGTAGCAACGGTAATGCTAATGCTAACGGTAACGGTAACGGGATTTACGAACAAATATTCGGCATGGCTGAATCCGCAGAAGCGATGCGAGTAGCTGGTTCGATGTTCGGTTCCATGCAACACGTTCCCGGTTCGATGGCTCCAGAACAAGTTATTAGTTCCTACATTTTCCCATCTGGTGTAGGTATGTGGGCGCTTCCCACAGCATCGGGTGTAAATATGTCTGGTGTTGGTTTCTCTGCATCTGCACCCCCGGTACGTCCTCGCAAATTCTGGTTAATAGCAGATGCTGAGTTGATTGTTTACGGTGCTACTGAACCAGATGCTACCGTAACAATTGGCGATCGCGAAATCAAACTCAATCCCGATGGTACATTCCGCTTCCAAATGTCCTTCCAAGATGGTTTGATTGATTATCCAATTAAAGCGGTTGCGGTTGATGGTGAGCAAACCCGTTCAATTCAGATGAAGTTTACCCGTGAAACTCCATCACGTAATACCAATACTAAGGATGAAGCTGTTTTAGAATGGTTTTCCTAATTTGATATTGTCCATAAAATGAACTCGAATTAATCTAATTAATCTCCCTACATAATTTATGTAGGGAGTTTTTTTGGGTGAGGTAAGAAGTCGGGTTTTTATGATTATTTTCTGGTGGTACATATTGTAAAAACCCGACTTCTGTGATTATTAAATAACGTGAGTTGACTCTTCCTGATAAACACATCTCTGATTCGTAAGGAGATGTAAAATACCCAAATACGGGTCAATCTTATTATTTAAATGTATAAAAATGTTCAACAAAAACTTTCTGGGAATATTATTAGTAGGTATTAGTGTATTATTTATTCGTTTTTATTATAATGGGCAGCAAAAAATAGGACAAAATCCATTAAAAGAGGAAATTAAAAAATCTGCTATTAATTGTTTAGGAGAAAACAAAAATTTTAGTTTAGCATTTTTAAAAACCAATAACTTCGGAGAAAAATTTGATAAAGGGATTAATCATGTAATTATTTTTAATCCGAAATCTCCAGAGTTAGATTTTAAAGTAAATGTAGGTTTAGCTCACAATATTTATGCAAAAGATGATAAAGGAACATTGCGTCAAGAATACGTTCCCAAATTATTTCGCGAAATAATCAGCGATGAAAACGCTTTATTAAATGGTAAAAAACCGATTGCTGCAATTAATGCAGATTATATCGATACAGATGATAAACCCCAGGGTTTAAATATTTCACAGGGAATCGAATATTCGGGAGATTTTAAAGATAAGCGTTCTTCTTTCGGAGTATCTGGAGGAGAACCCACTCAACGTCAAGCGACTATTGGAGTAGGTAGAAGAAATCGTAATATTCTCAATTACAATTTAGTTGGAGGTAACGGCAGATTTTATAGTCAAGGTAAGTTTAAGGATATTTGTGAAGCATTAGGAGAATTTGCTTGTAAAAGAGCAATAAATCGTTCCATGGCTGCGATTACTGATAAAGGTTATGTCATTTTATTGGTAAATGATGCGAGGGCTAATTCTGATATTGAAATAACTGAAGTTAATCAAGAACTGTTACCAGATATGTTTGATGATGTTTTAGAAGGGATTGCTCAAAATAATTGTTTAGGAAAAGTACAAGAAGGAATATTATTTGATGGAGGCGAATCCCCCGGATTATATTATGATAATAAAACCTATGTAGAAAATTTAGGCGCAATTGGTTCGGTATTTTTAATTTATAAGAAATAGGGAATAGGGAATAGGGAATAGGGAATAGGGAATAGGGAATAGGGAATAGGGAATAGGGAATAGGGAATAGGTAATTGGTAATTAAAAACTTATACTCCTAACTTCTTACTCCTAACTCCTAACTATCAAAGCATAAGTCTTAGGACAGATAAAGTGCGATAGCAAGGAGCTTGCGCTAGGCGATCACAATAAGCGTTAGGCTAGAGTAATAGTTATAACGCTTGATATGACACACAATGAAATTGCCAATACACTGGCAGAGTTATTTGGTACATCTGCGGTAAACATTCTCGCACCTGGCTCTTGGCAAGTTGAAACTGCTACTTTTCGACTGCTATTATTGTTGAGCGAAGACCAAACTTGGTTGCGAGTTTTATTACCAATAATGCCAGCACAGCAAGCACAACCGTTTTTAGAGCAATTTTTAGAAGCAAATTTTGATGACACTCAACAAGTACGCTATGCATTGCAGCAAGATGTATTGTGGGGAGTATTTCAGCACAGTTGCGCTAGCTTGGTTGTAGAAGATTTCCGTGACGCGATCGCAAGATTAATTTCTTTGTATGAAGTCGGTTTTGATGACGCTTTTAATCGGTTAACGGAAACCAAGATTAAGGAAATTATTCAAGTTTCTAAACAGCAAGGAAAAACGATTGATGAAACGATGCAAAATCTTGAGCGTTTTTACGCTGAAGGTTTAATGGGAGAAATGGATCAAAATTCCGAATCACGAGAACAAGTTTTAGCTGCTTGGAAGCGACAATTAGAAAAGTTGTGGACAGTGGACAGTTGACAAATGGATATTGTCGAAATATTAAAAGCAGATTATCAACGTTTTCCGGTGAATCAAACTTACAGCATTTACGCGGAAGATGTTTATTTCAAAGATCCGATGAATGAGTTTAATGGGGTTGAACGTTATAAATCAATGATTAAGTTGATTGAAACCTTCTTCCTTAAACCTCAAATGGATTTGCATGACATCCGCAAGGAAGGAGATACTATCAAAACTGAGTGGACTCTCAACTGGAATACACCTCTACCTTGGAAACCACGAATTTCTATCCCTGGATGGAGTACTTTAATTGTAAATTCTGATGGTTTGATAATTTCTCACATCGATTATTGGAAATGTTCGCGATTAGACGTGGTAAAACAGCATTTCTTACCTGTAAAGAAGTCATAATGTAAATATATGTAAAAGCTTCTCAGGAAAGAAATTATCATCCATGCGCGTAATTTTAATGACAGGTAAAGGTGGTGTGGGGAAAACTTCGGTTGCTGCTGCTACGGGATTGCGTTGTGCAGAATTAGGTTATCGCACCCTGGTTTTAAGTACAGATCCAGCCCATTCCTTAGCGGATAGTTTTGATTTAGAATTGGGACATGAAGCACAACAAGTTCGTCCAAATTTATGGGGTGCGGAATTAGATGCACTTTTAGAACTTGAGGGAAACTGGGGTGCTGTGAAGCGGTATATTACTCAAGTTTTGCAAGCGAGGGGATTGGAGGGAATCCAAGCTGAGGAATTAGCGATTTTACCGGGGATGGATGAGATTTTCGGCTTGGTGAGAATGAAACGTCATTATGATGAAGGGGAATATGATGTTTTAATTATTGACTCTGCACCTACAGGTACGGCTTTACGGTTATTGAGTTTACCGGAAGTCGGTGGTTGGTATATGCGACGTTTTTATAAGCCTTTTCAAAATATTTCGGTAGCACTACGTCCGTTGGTGGAACCGATTTTTAGACCGATTGCTGGCTTTTCATTACCTGATCGAGAGGTGATGGATGCACCTTATGAATTTTACCAGCAAATCGAAGCGCTAGAAAAAGTATTAACTGATAATACTCAAACTTCGGTGCGTCTGGTTACTAACCCCGAAAAGATGGTAATTAAAGAATCTCTCCGCGCTCATGCTTATTTAAGTTTGTACAATGTCGCGACGGATTTAGTCATAGCAAATCGGATTATTCCCCAATCAGTACAAGATCCATTTTTTCAAAGGTGGAAAGAAAATCAAGAACAATATCGTCAACAACTTCACGAAAATTTTCATCCTTTACCCGTCAAGGAAGTTCCGCTGTTTTCTGAAGAAATGTGTGGTTTAGCAGCTTTAGAAAGACTCAAAGAAACCCTTTATCAAGAAGAAGACCCAACTCAGGTTTATTATAAAGAAAATACAATTCGAGTTGTACAAGACCAGAATCAATACAGTTTAGAATTATATCTACCCGGCATTCCCAAAAACAAGGTAAATCTGAGCAAAAGTGGTGATGAATTAAATATTACTATTGGCAATCATCGCCGCAATCTCGTTCTACCACAAGCTTTAGCAGCACTACAACCAGTCGGAGCAAAAATGGAAGAAGATTATTTAAAAATCCGTTTTGCCGAAGTTGTCAAGGCTTAGTTATAATTTATCTCAGGTGGACATCTTCCACCTGATACTAGAAGATGATAGGATTAATTTTCTAATAAATAATTTTTTATAACTCAAATAGTCAACTAAAAAATTAAATTTTTATTAAGTATTGGTAAGTGTTCTTACTGAAGACATTATTGTGGTAAATATTTCACAATATTTTTAGATTTAATAAAAATAAATTAGCTGTTCCGTTTAATAAAAATGACTTTATCTCAGCAGAAATACTTACCGATAAATATCGAGCAAGACGATTTGCTATACAGAATTACAAACTGTATTCGTAATTCATTAGAATTAAAAGAAACCCTGGCAAAAATTGTTTCAGAAGTAAGAATATTTCTTGATACTGACCGGGTAATGATTTATAGTTTTCATTCTGATGGTAGCGGTGAAGTATTTGCTGAGTCAATTAATGATAGATTACCTTCTTTATTGGGGCTAAATTTTCCAGCAGATGATATTCCTAATCATGCGAGGGAAATGTTTATAAAATCGCGGGTACGTTCAGTTGTTAACGTGGAAACGGGAGAAATTGGTAAAAGTCCGGTATATGAAACCGAAAGTGGAGAAATAATTTCAGAAGATATATCATACCGCAGTGTAGACCCATGTCATGCTGAATATTTAACTGCAATGGGGGTAAAATCTTCTGTAGTCACACCGATTTTTCACAAAGAGCAACTTTGGGGGTTACTAGTATCTCATCATTCAGAATCCCGCTCGATTTCCGAACAAGAATTAAAAATCATGCAAATGGTTGTCGATCAATTATCAATAGCCATTGCTCAAAATATTCTTCTGACTCAAGCCCGCGAACAAGCGCGTAGAGAAGCGATTATTAGTAGTATAGTCACCTTACTGCATTCATTGAAAGATATCCCCTTACAGCCAGCTTTAGAGCAAGCTGTTACGGCTTTTGAGGGTTGTGGAGGTAGACTTTGTATCAGAAATCAAATTGATAAAAGTTTCACCAAATGCCTAGAAACTGGTAGTGAATTGATCAGTGAATCAATAAAAGTTTATACTCATGGTCTTCAACCAATAATGCCAGAATTAGCAAAATATTCGTTGATGGAACAGTATAGCATTTGGAAGGAATACTACAAATCTGGTAATTATCATGTTTGGGGAATTCCCGATATCCATCAAATATCTGGCTTGCGAAATTTGCAAACTGCTTTTCAAACCAATAAAATTCGCAGTATTTTGATGATTCCTCTTGTTTATCATCAGCAATTGCTCGGTTATTTAACTATTTTTCGTGAAGAAATAAATACAGAAACCCTTTGGGCTGGACAAATTGATGCTGATAACAGACAAACTTATCCACGAAAATCATTTGAAGTATGGCGAGAATTTAAAACATCACAAGCACGTCAATGGACTAAAGAAGACATAGAATTAGCAGAAAAATTGAGTGATAAATTTGCCGTTGCAATTCATCAATATGAATTATATCAACAACTACAAGCTTTTAATAACAACTTAGAAAGCCAAGTTAAACAGCGTACACAGGCATTACAACAAGCAACTGAACAACAACAAATCTTGTTTGAAGTAGTTACAAAAATTCGCGAATCTTTAGATTTAGATATTATTTTTAAAACTACAACTCAACAAGTATGTCAGTGGTTGCAAGGTGATCGAGTTGCGGTATATCGTTTTAATGGGGATTGGAGCGGTGAATTTATTGCTGAGTATGTTGGTGGAGACTGGGTAAAACTCTTAGATTCAGATACTAATAAGGTTTGGAAAGATACTTATTTACAAGAAACCCAAGGTGGAAGATGTCGCTTCAATGAAAGTATTGTAGTAGATGATATTTATCAAACTGGTTATGCTGATTGTCATCTAGAATTTTTAGAGCAAATTCAAGCAAAAGCCTATGCTGTTGCACCGATTTTTAGAGGAGAAAAACTTTGGGGTTTACTTGCAGCTTATCAAAACTCCGCACCCCGTCACTGGGAAGCATCGGAAGTAAAATTCTTATGTCAAACTGCGGCTCAATTTGGAGTAGCGCTCCAGCAAGCAGAATTACTTGCTCAAAGTAAACTACAAACTGAACAAATAACAATAACACTTAGTAATTTAAAGAAAGCGCAAACCCAACTAATTCAAAGTGAAAAAATGTCCTCTTTAGGACAATTAGTAGCAGGAATAGCACACGAAATTAATAATCCAGTTAACTTCATTTACGGTAATATCGATTATATTCATCAATATCTAGAAGATTTGTTAGGTATCTTAGAACTTTATCAAAAAAATTGTTATCAAAATAATTCCGAAATTAACAAGCGAGCGGAAGAAATTGATTTAGCATTCTTAGTTGATGATTTACCGAAGATGCTGTCTTCGGTAAAAATAGGAGCATCAAGGATTCGGGAAATTGTTTTATCTTTACGTAATTTTTCCCGATTAGACGAAGCAGATTTAAAAATAGCTGATATTCACGAAGGGATTGATAGTACATTATTAATTTTGCAATACCGTTTAAAAGCACAATCAGATTTTTCTGGTATTCAAGTAATAAAAGAATATGGTAATTTACCTAAAATTGAATGTTATCCTGGACAGTTAAATCAAGTATTTATGAATCTTTTTAGTAATGCAATTGATGCATTGCAAGAAGGGATTAATAAAAGTTTTTGGGAAGAAGAAACTGATAATAATCAATCTCTAATTCCTAAAATTAGGATTTGTACTCAGATGAGTGCAGATGAAAATCAAATCGTAATTAGTATCGCCGATAACGGCTTAGGTATGACTGAAGAAGTTATTCAAAGAATGTTTGACCCATTTTTTACAACTAAACCAGTAGGAAAAGGAACTGGTTTAGGATTATCAATTAGTTATCAGATAATAGTTGAAAAACATCGTGGTCTTTTCAAATGCAATTCTGTACCTGGTAAAGGCACAGAATTCTCAATTCAAATCCCTATTAAGCAAAGTAAGGGAGCAGTTGACAGTTGACAGTGGACAAATAACTATCAACCATCAACCAACAATTATCAACTATCAACCAACAACCATCAACTAACTCCTTAATTGTACTGGCATTGCTAAATAAATCATTTTAACTCCTCCAATAGGAGAAAAAATCACAGGAGCTAAATTGTTGTTTAATTGCATTTGAATTTCTGCTGAAGGTAATGCTTTTAAACCTTCCATCAAATATTTTATATTAAAAGCAATATCAATATCTTCTCCTAATATTTGTGCTGGCATAGATTCCATTCCACTACCAATTTCTTGAGTTTCTACTGATAAGGTAATTTCTTGAGATTCACTATCAATACTAACTTTAGCAATATTATTTTTTTGGTCTGCAAATACCGCAATTCTTTCTAATCCACTAATAAGTTGTTTTTTATCTAAAGTTAATTCTCGTTCAAATTGATTGGGTATTAGTTGACGATAGGATGGATATTGTCCTTCTAAAGTTCTGCTGGTTAAACGCTGCAAATGCCATTCAAAAACTACTTGTCCTTGATCAAAATACATCGCTACAGGTTCATCTTCTTTGGAACTATGAGCTAACATTTTTTGTAGTTCTCGTAAAGCTTTAGTTGGTAGTGTTACCTGTAAAGAATCTGGCTGCTCATCATCACCGTCTAAATTATCATTGCTAGTTTCTACCACAGCTAAACGATGTCCGTCAGTGGCTGCAAATTCTAAACTGTCTTTTTTTACTGTCAAATGTACTCCCGTAAGTACTTGTTTGCTTTCATCTGTACTAGTTGCAAATAAGCAACCCTCTAAACCTTCAATTAACGCACTCACAGTCAGATGAATTGCTTTATCATTTTCTGTTACAGGTAATTCCGGAAATTCCTCTGCACTCATTGCTCGTACCTGATAACGTCCGCTTTGTGGCTTGAGAGTAACGGTTAATCCTTCTCCCATTGAATGATTCTCTGTGTCCGATGATTCCTCACTGTAGAGCGTTATTTCTCCTTCTGGTAAGCGAGAAACTATATCATTAAGTAATTTGGCTGGAAGAGTAATTGTTCCAGCTTCTAAAACTTCGGCTTGGAATGTGGTACGAATTCCCAAACTGAGGTCAAAACCTGTCAAGCTTACTTGACCGCTGGCAATATCTGCTTGTAATAGTATATTAGCTAGTATCGGATGAGTCGGACGTGAAGGAACAGCACGAGAAGTTAGGGAAAGGTGAGTATTTAAATCGCTTTGATTACAAATTATTTTCATGATCTCTTTTGTAAATCAGTTATCAGTTATCAGTTATCAGTTATCAGTTACCAGTTACCAGTTACCAGTTACCAGTTACCAGTTATCAGTTACCAGTTACCAGTTACCAGTTACCAGTTACCAGTTACCAGTTACCAGTCATCAGTTATCAGTTACCCATTACCCATTAATATTTCCCTATGTATAAAATTGATATAGTATGATTTTTTTGTTTAGTTAAAAATACAATACTATCTTTCTTTTTTTATCAAGAGAAAATTGTATTATAATATTACAACAATCATCAGCATATAATTTGAACCGATTAGTTTAGCTTTGCGAGGTTTACAAACAAATCAAAAAGGACTTAGATATATGAAAATAGTATATGAGAATAGTTAATTATCTAGCTTGAAAATAGAAAACTCTTAAGAGATATTTTTATGATTGGTTGTAGATTTTTATTTTGCTTGAGTGTCTAAGTATAAATAGCTAGCTTTAGCTCAAAAAGCATCATCTTGTGTCAGTTGCACTGAGAATAGTTAATATTGTTAACATAACTTCAAAATTATTAATTTAAGTAAACAGCCTTGATCCAATCCGAAACACTAGAATTATTGGAATGGTCTCGCCTATGCCAGCATTTGGCTACTTTTGCTGCGACAAAACTGGGGGCGATCGCCGCACGTAATATTGTTCTTCCTTGCTCTCAAGTTGAAAGCGAGTATTTATTAGCGCAAACGAAAGAAGTATACGAATTAGAAAATCGTTTGGATAATGGAATATCCTTTGAAGGAGTAGAGGATTTTGGGGATTCTTTAGAAAGAGCTCAATTAAAAGGTATTTTGGCTGGGGATGAACTAATTGCGATCGCGACAACCTTAGCTGGGATGAGAAATTTACGTCGTCTAATTGATAAACATCCGGATTTAGAAATATTAAACGGATTAGTTGCGGATTTAAGGACTTATCCAGAATTAGAACAAGAAATCCATCGCTGTATCGATGAACGGGGACAAGTAACAGACCGTGCTAGCGAAAAGCTGCGCGATGTTCGTAATTCATTGCGTCAAACCCGTAGTCAAATCAGCCAAAAACTGCAAAATATAATTCAAGTAAAAGCAAACGCTCTTCAAGAAACAATTATAACTCAACGTGGCGATCGATATGTAATTCCAGTCAAAGCACCGCAAAAAGATGCAATACCGGGTATTGTACACGATACTTCAACCAGCGGAGCGACCTTGTATGTAGAACCGAATTCCGTAGTACCGATGGGAAATCAACTGCGGCAATTATTGCGAAGAGAACAAGTAGAAGAAGAAGCGATTCGCCGTATTTTAACAGAGCAAGTAGCTGAAGTAAAGCCAGATTTAGAAAAATTACTTGCAGTTGCAATTACATTAGATTTAGCCACAGCAAAAGCGCGTTATAGCTATTGGTTGAAAGCAAATCCGCCTCGTTTTATTAATCCTCTAGAAAACGAAAATATCACCTTACGTGAATTACGACATCCCTTGTTAGTTTGGCAGCAGCAGCACGAAGAAGGGCATTCAGTAATTCCCGTAGACTTAGTTATCAATCCATACATTCGAGTAGTTACAATTACTGGACCAAACACCGGGGGTAAAACAGTAACTTTAAAAACCCTGGGTTTAGCAACATTAATGGCAAAAATCGGTTTATTTATTCCAGCCCGTGAGCCGGTGGAATTACCGTGGTTTGAGCAGATATTGGCAGATATTGGCGACGAACAATCATTAGAGCAGAGTTTATCCACATTTTCCGGACATATCCGCCGGATTAGTCGGATTTTAGAAGCAATTTCTACCGCAGAAGAAGCGGAGGAAACAGAGGAAGAAAACAAAAATCCCCCCCCCTTCCCCCTCTCCCCCTCTCCCCATCCCCTTGTCCCTCCCTCTTCCCTAGTACTCCTCGACGAAGTTGGTGCGGGTACCGATCCAGTTGAGGGTAGTGCTTTAGCCATTGCTTTATTGCGTTATTTAGCAGATAATTCATTGTTGACCATTGCTACGACTCACTTCGGTGAACTTAAAGCACTAAAGTATCAAGATGAACGCTTTGAGAATGCTTCAGTAGAATTTAATGAAGCAACATTATCACCAACTTACCGTTTACTCTGGGGAATTCCGGGACGTTCTAATGCATTAGCGATTGCTTCTCGTTTGGGATTAAAAGCAGAAGTAATCGAAAAAGCTAAAGATGAAATGGGGGGTGCAACAGATGAAGTGAATCAAGTCATAGCTGGATTAGAAGCGCAACGTCGTCGTCAGGAAGAGAAAGCAGCACAAGCCCAGGATTTGTTACAGCAAGCAGAACGATTTTATCAAGAAGTATCGACAAAAGCCAGAGACTTAGAAGAAAGGGAAAAATCTTTACGTGCTTCTCAGGAAATCGCAGTACAGCAAGCAATAGCTGCCGCCAAAGGTGAAATAGCTGGGGTGATTAAGCGTTTGCAGCGAGGTAATTCTACTGCTCAAGATGCTCAAAAAGCTACCGAGGATATCAATAAATTAGCAGATAAATTTATACCCAAAGCTGCACCCAAACAGAAAATCGGCTATATGCCTAAAGTCGGTGAAAGGATTCGTATTCCTCGACTAGGACAAACAGCAGAAGTATTAACAATTCCAGATGAAGATGGAGAATTCAATGTCCGTTTTGGCATCATGAAAATGACGGTAAAATTAGAAGACGTTGAATCTTTAGATGGAGAAAAAGCGCAGTCGCCGGTTAAAGCTAAACCAGCCGTGAAAGCATTGCCAGAAGCTGCTCCTGTAGAGAAAGAGCCATTAATTAGAACTTCTAAAAACACCGTAGATTTACGTGGTAGACGAGTAGCAGATGCTGAATTAGTTTTAGACCAAGCGATTTCAGCAGCAACCAGAGCGATGTGGATAATTCACGGACACGGAACCGGAAAATTACGGGAAGGAGTTCACGCTTATTTGAAACAGCATCCGAGAATAAGTCATTACGAACCAGCAGCACAAAATGACGGCGGAACGGGTGTTACGATTGCCTACATTAAATAAAAGTTGACAGTTGACAGTTGACAGTTGACAGTTGACAGTGGGCTATCAATAATTCCCACACCTTTTTCTAGAAGGTATCCCAATTACCAATTACCAATTACCAATTTAAAATTCTTCTTTAACAAAATAGAAATTGATTCTAAAGTAGGTAAAAGACAAATTGCTGTTGACCCAAATCAACTAAAAAACTTGCCAAATTGCAATTTTTTTGCTAAAGCTTGTGGAAACCAATATAAAATGTTGAGAGTCTGGTTTCAAAATGGGTAACAGCAACAGTCCCTACCAGTCCGATCACCTATGCTTAAAGTTATGCACTCTGCTGGCGATTCACCCACTATTAATTCCCAGTGGGAAGATTTAAATCACATTGCCGCGCCAACATCCATTCAATGGGACGATATCAAAGCCCAGATTGACTTGGTACTATTGGCTCTAGAAGCTTTGACTGGCATTGGTTCCGAGGCAATGCTCTCTGCGGCAATTAATCTTAATTTAGAATCAAGAGTGCCAGATCGGGTGGCGCTGTGGCGACTCCGCCAATCTAACCCCATACGTAAAGGTCAAGGAGGCAGAAAAAAATTAGATGTAGAAGAAGCGCGATCGCTAGTTTTGATTACTTGCTATCTTGCCAAACAGCACCAAGAGTTAATCCGTCGTGCTGTTGACTTGTTAGAGCAGCAAGCGAAGAACAATCGTGAACCTCACTTCTCCCCTTTACTAGGAGATTACATCGATGCTTTCTGTAATACTTATCAAGAGCGGATGGAAGAAGACGAGAAAATCTCCACAGATGTATTAACCAATTTGGCACTCAAACTGCTGATAGATTTAGTTTTCTACAGTGGTTCCGGTGGACATCGCCGTCTGTGGCTAGCACTAATAGATCGTTCAACCAAATTTTGAAATGTCCAAGACGCATTTACTGCCATGCCTCTATCAAATTCAGTAATTCGTCGGTATACACCGCCTACCTGCACGTTAGAAGTCTTGGCGCAAAGTTCTCCTTTGTCGCGTTGGATGGGTAAATCCGTGATCAAGCAGGTTAGATTTAATCTTAGTTTTGATGACCCGCGACAACCAGAAAAGGAAAAAATCGTAGTCCAAGGTGACCGAGACCAGTTGGAAGCTTTATATACAGCAGTCTCCAGTTACGTACAGGAAATTTTACAACAGTCACCAGAAAATTTCTGGGCTTCAAGAGTTGAGAAAAAAACTGCGAGTAACACATCTGAAACGACAGCAGTGGAAGATATTCCTAACTCACAACCAGATATTTCAAGTTTTAGAAGAAACGAATTTGCTTTTAGGAGAAATATTTATTTACAACCAAGCAGCAATTTGACCCATGAATTGTTTCTTGGCTCCCTAGCTTCGCAAGTTCGTGGTTCAATTCAACTGAGTTTGCTGCAATTATTTGATTTGGCAACAGCTTTAGATGAATATACGACTGATGTTGTGGCAATGCCTACCGTTACTCAAAGACGTAGAAATAATTTTGCAATTCCTGGGTGGGCACCAGTTGCAGCAGTACTGGTGTTAGGTTTAGGTTTAATGCCATTAACCTATCAATATGCTAATCAGCTTCGAGAACAAAGAAAGACGGGTGAGACGGTAGCGACAGCAAAACAAGAAATTGATCCTGATAATTCTGCAACCCTATTACCAACACCAAATTCTTTACTGACACCTTTACCAAATGCATCACCGTTACCAACATTAGATGGGGGTTTAACGGTTCCTAATGCTTCTTTACCATCTTCTTTGAGGGCTCCCGATTCCACGTTGGGTACAATTCCGGGTAGCACTTTGCCTCCAGCTTCGACAAATCCTAACAGTAGTTTATCGAACATTCCCCTATTGTCACAAGGCAACAGCGCGATCGCAAAACCGCAAACTGGAGGACAAACAGTTTCTTTAACTCCGAATTCTCCTGCTGGGAATACTCAAGGGAGAAATAATTCGACATCATTTTCTCCAGGTAATACTAATTTGCCTTCGACAACGAGACCATTAACTAGTTTACCGCCACTTACGAACCCATCAACTCCAATAATTCCCATACTTCCTTCAAAACAGACACCTGCATCTCTTCAAAATAATAATCAACCAAGTTCCCTGACAAATACTGCTAAACTTGATAGCGATTTAGCTGCACAATTGAGAGACACTCGCACGGCAATTCCAGCCAAGAACGAGCAAAAATCAACAACAGCCGCAGCCAACAGTCAAACATTATTTGACACCAATCAAGTCGCGGAAATGAGAAATTACTTCAAAGAACGCTGGCAGCCACCCAAGGGTTTAACAGAGCCTTTACAATACAGTTTGACAGTAGGTGTCGATGGTGCGCTCGAACAAATTCTGCCTCTAGGAAAAGCTGCAAGAGATCATGTTGAAAAGGCTGGGATTCCCGAAATCGGTCAGCCTTTTGTTTCTCCTAGTCGAAACGGACAAAATGTCAGAGTTCGTGCAATTTTTAGACCCGATGGTCAAGTACAGGCTATTCCCGAAACTGATTAGTGGACAGTTGACAGTTGACAGTTGACAGTTGACAGTTGACAGTTGACAATGAGCATCTATTGATATGATATGCTCCCTATCTCATCTCCCACCATACACCGAGTTCAATAACTGTCAACTCTTAACTGATAACTGATAACTGATGATATGATATGCTCCCTATCTTATCTCCCACCATACACCGAGTTCAATAACTGTCAACTCTTAACTGATAACTGATAACTGATAACTGATTTAACTTGCGTGGGTGGTACAAATTGAGTTATGTTTAGAATGCAAGTTTTGGATTTACAAAATATCTTCATAAACAAAGATGTACTAATATGAATCAACTTTTTACTTTTCAATAAAAATCTACATTAATTTATTTATCTCTAACGGCAAAGGTTGGCGACGGTGACTTTCACCAGCGCCTTGGTTTTATTAACCAAAGGTGCTTTTTAATGTGAAAAAGTAATCCAATTTTTCTCAACAGGAATTTATTAGTTATTAGCTAATAATCGCGATTTTAATACTGCTGGCGATAAATTAATAAGTATAAACACCATCCCGTGTAAGGATTATAAAAGTTAAAAATAATAGACTGTGGACTAAAAACGCCGCTGATCAGGCGAAAAAATTCTACAAAAAATCTCAGTAAATTATAATGTTATTTTGGCGGCAACTGTTATGACCTCCAATGATTTGGTGACATCAGAGCATCTTCAGAAGGATATTGTTGAGTTAATTGAAAAATTACCGAAATTAAAAAATCGGAAATACATTCAGCAGACTTTAAATACCGTATTGCGACTTGCGGGGGATGAAATTGACCGATTAGATTGGAAAATATTATCGTCATCTTTGGCGGATATGGAACGGGGTTTCCAGTTGTTTCATACCTACCGACACGTTCGTAAAGTTACCATATTTGGGTCAGCCCGTTTATCACCAGAAACACCAGATTATCAAATGGCAAGGGATTTTGGTCGCTGCGTATCTCAATTAGGATTCATGGTAATTACTGGTGGTGGTGGTGGGATAATGCACGCTGGACATGAAGGAGCCGGACGAGAAAATTCTTTTGGTTTGAATATCGAGTTACCCTTTGAACAAGAAGCAAACCCAATTATTCAGGGTGACGATAAACTAATTCATTTTAAATATTTCTTTACTCGTAAGCTATTTTTGCTTAAAGAAAGTGATGCAGTAGCTTTGTTTCCCGGTGGTTTTGGCACTCAAGATGAAGCATTCGAGTGTATGACATTGAGTCAAACTGGTAAATTTGGACCAGTTCCGTTAATTTTAATTGATCATCCCGGTGGTGATTACTGGAAATCTTGGAGTGAATATATCAATAAGCAGTTAGTTGCAAAAGGTTTAGTAAGTCCTGAAGACCCTAGTTTGTATACTGTTACAGATAATCTAGAAGTTGCTTGTAACGCCATAACCCAATTTTTCAAAGTTTATCACTCTAGCCGCTACGTTGGCGATCGCCTGGTGATTCGTTTGAAATCAGAGTTATCTAATTTTGAAGTTGAGAAACTCAATGTTCAATTCAGCGATATTTTGGTAAAAGGAAAAATCGAGAAAAGTCAGGCTTTACCGCAAGAAGGCACAGACGAAGCTGTTGGACTTCCCCGACTGCTGTTGTACTTTAATCAAAGGGATTTAGGACGCTTGTATCAAATGATTGCAGCGATTAACCTAATGGGACATCCTTCGGTTGAAGATACTGAACATCCGGAAAGGAAGTAAATTTGGGTAATGGGTAATTGGTAATTGGGAATTGGGAATAATACCCACAGGTTAGAAACCAAATGGCTACACAAACAAAGCCCGTCTACACAGGCTAGGAAATAATCTCTAGCAAAAAACCATAATTAATTTTATGTAACTTCATAAAACCTCGTGGGATGTGTGGAAACTCAGTCGCTGTAATCGCTGAGAGGAAACACGGCTCAAGCAGTTTTAATAGTTCCCAGCCTCCAGGCTGGGGATGTTGTTTTAAATGGTTCTTTCTGAAAAATCAATAAATTTGTTATCATTAAATTTAGTGCAAATTTGATGCATAATTGATTATATGTTAAATATCAGTCGAGATATTCATTCACTATCAAGCTTTAAACGGAATACGCCCTCGTTTATCGAACAAATGAAGCAGACGGGAGAAGCCGTAGTGTTAACTGTTAATGGTAAAGCTGAAATAGTAGTTCAAGATGCACAGTCGTATCAAAAATTGCTTGATGCGTTGGAAAGGTTGGAAGCCATAGCCGGAATAAAACAGGGGCTAGAAGATGTAGAGGCTGGTAGAACCGTTTCTATGGAAGAATTTGAGCAAGAAATGCGACAAAAGTATGACATTTCAAGTTAGGTTTACTCAAACGGCAAAGGTTGAGATTGATACTGCTTATTCTTGGTTGAAAGCGCAAAACTCGCTTTATGCAGATAATTGGTTTAGGGATTTGATGGATACTGTTGCTACTTTACAGGAAATGCCTTTGCGTTGTGGTTTAGCCCCAGAAAATGACACATTTACTGAAGAAATTCACCAACTTATTTACGGTAAATCAAAAAAGAAGTACCGAATTTTGTTTACTCTTCGAGAAGATACTGTTTTCATTCTTCATGTACGTCATAGTTCGCAAGCTCCATTGATAGGTGAAATTGATCAAGAAGAGGATATTTGAACAAATTTTTTTGCGTAGTTTTTCGTAGGAATTGAATTACACGAGTTATTGGCTTGCTGTTATAAAAATTCATTTTTTGGGAACTATAAAAATAACCACTGAACACGAGATGACTTCATGAGTTTCAGTGGATACTTTCATATTCCCCCATAACATTAATTCTATAAATTATGTGGAATATAGGAGAACGGGGTGCCAAGTTAAAAGATACGTAATTACGTAAATTAAAATAAATCAAGGTGGACAAATAAATGCCCACCGAAAAAACTAACTCAAAACCCAATTAACCAAAGTTCGCACACCGAAACCAGTTGCTCCAGAAGGATTATAACCGTTGTCTTTATCAGCCCACACCGGACCTGCAACATCTAAATGCGCCCAAGCGGGGGTATCTTTAACAAACTGCTTCAAAAACAATGATGCAGTAATCGAACCACCTGCACGAGGTCCAGTATTCTTCATATCGGCAATACTAGATTTTAACCCTTCAAAGTACTTCTCTTCCATGGGCATTCGCCACAATTTCTCTCCAGCGGTTTCGGAAGCTTTTTGTAACTCGGATGCTAATTCATCGCTGGGGGTAAACAAACCAGCAATATCATTTCCTAAAGCAACTATACAAGCTCCGGTCAAAGTTGCTAAATCGACAATGGCTTCCACTCCTAACTTGTCAGCAAAGACTAACGCATCAGCCAACGTTAAACGTCCTTCAGCGTCCGTGTTATTAACTTCGATAGTTTTACCGTTAGAAGCTTTAAGGACATCACCAGGATGCATAGCGTGTCCGCTAATCATATTTTCAGCAGCGGCAGAAATAAAGTGAACTTCCACATCTGGTTTGAGTTGAGCAATTGCTTTTGCAGCACCGAAAGTAGCCGCAGCACCACCCATATCCATTTTCATGGTTTCGATACCGCTACCAGCACCTTTGATATTCAATCCACCAGAGTCAAATGTTACACCTTTGCCAACAATTGCTAACTTGCGTCTGGGTGTACCTTGGGGTTTATAGGTAAGGTGAATAAACTTCGGAGGCAAATCGGAAGCTTGTGCTACTCCCAAAAAAGCACCCATACCTAACTTTTCGCAATCTTCTTTTTCCAGAATTTCGATTTCTAAACCGTGTTCGGAAGCGATAGCTTGAGCAATTTCTGCCATAGTTACCGGCGTTAATTCATTAGCTGGAGCTGCCACTAATTCTCGTGCGAGTATCACTCCAGAAACTATTTGATTAGCAAGGGTTATAGCAGCTTCTTGTCCGTTTAAACCGAGTAAATCTACGGTTTCTATTTGTGTTTCTTTTTCTTCAGGTTCTGACTTAAAGCGGTTATCTTGATAAAGCGCTAATTGTATTCCTTCAACAATTGCTTGAGCAGTTTTTGCTGGGTCATCATGACAAACTGGTAAACTGATAGCTAAAGACTTACAATGCAGCTTTTTCGCTGATTTCGCGACTGTTGCAGCTGCACGTCTTAGACTTTCGGCATTAAAAGCTTCGGCTTTACCCAAACCAACTAAAATAATTTTACGGATAGAACCATCACTTAAACGGGTGAAAGCAGTGCTGTTAGGCTTTGCTTTAAATTCTTCGTCATCTATTAATTCTTTTAAAGCATCAAGGGATTTTTGATCCAAAGCAGCCAAATCGCCGGTTAATTCTAATCCATCTTCAAATAATCCTACCGCTAAACCATCTCCAGACCAATCTGAAAGCGCTGTATTACTCGCTCCAATATTCATTTCGTATCCAACAAGTGACTTTACTTGTACCAGTATTGCTTAAAATTTGCTTTTTGTTCATAGTTGACAGTTGACAGTTGGTGGATGGTGGAAGTTGATAACTGTTAACTGATAACTGATGGTTGACTTTTAACCTTGATTATTGACTACAGATTCTATGGAATTGGTATCAAGATCAAATTTGTTCTTAATGGCGTTAATGATATTTCGTTCGACTGGGGAAGTTTCGTTGTTTAATTTGGCAATTCGGTAACACTGAGCTAATAGAGGTGCGGCAAAATCACGGTTTAATTGATTAAGCAATGTATCCAAGGGTTGAGGAGATTTAATATTTTGCTCGATTGCTTCTAAAGATTTAGAACTGAGATTTAATGCTTGTAACTGTGGTAATATATCTGACCAAGTTTGTTCTGGATGACTAGCAAGAATCATATGTACTAATATTTGGTCCATTACTGCTTCTTGCGCGATCGCAGTTTCTAAATATTTTTGGCTTTGCTGCTGTAATTTCTCTATTGTCTCTTCGTTGGTTAAAGATTTGGATGCATCTAACTTGGTTTCGTAAAATCGACAAGCAGCATATCCCAAAGAAAAAATCATTGTTGCATTAGCGCTAGCACCAATTACCGCACCAGCAAAAGGAATATTTCGCAATAAACTCAATCCTGCGGTTTTTAACAAACGACCACCACCCAATCCTAAACCAAAAATTGCCAATACTTCACCTTTGCGGGCAGGATCTTGTAAATCTAACCCATAGAGAGATGCAATTTGATAAATCATTTCCGATTGTAATTCAGTCGTTGCGGCAAAATCAATTGCTAACAACGCTACAGCAGCACCTGGTAGAAGACTTGTAGTCAAGCCAATTCCCCCGGCTTTGACTGCTTTGTCTACCATAATACGGTGAGCAATTTGACTGGGTGATTCCGTGGGATATTTTTGCTTAAGGTGTTTGACTGCTGCTTCTGCTTTGACTAAATCAACCTTATCACTAGCACCGACAAGCCAGTTTAAATTTAAAACACCGGCTAATTTACGAATAAACCAGTTATTGGAAATATGACTGACTAAGTATCCTGCGGTTTCGGTTGCTTGTTCGATAACTCTATGAGTTTGTTTTGCTGCGGCTTCTCCTACAGAGCCAACGGTTGAAACAACTGTTGAACCGGCTTCTAATGCACCAGCAGCAACGATGATACCTGCTCCGAAAGCTGTATCAGCAATACTTCCTCCTACTTCACCTACAGTTTTAGCTACACATTCTAAGGGGGATGTATGAGCATTCTTTTCTGAGGCTGAGGGTTTTGATTCGACTGATTTTTGAGAAGCTTGATCTGACATTTAAGAATACCTACTCTACTATATATAAAGTTCTGTTTATATCTAATCTATAACTGAGTGGTGATTACTCAAACATCCTCCTAAAAGCTCAATTTAGTTATAACCAAATGCATAAATATGACTTTAGTATGAATACTAATTAGGTTGATAAGTATTGTTGCCAAAATTTAGTTTAGATAGTGCGTTCGGGAGTCGTTAATATATAAATAATCAAGGCTTTACTAGTCCACCTCTGTGGACTTGGCTTGTGTATTAGTAAGTCTGCCACATAAGTTATGAGGGGTTTATTCATCTACTGACGTGATGTAGAGACTTTATACATAACCTCTCTAGACAATTTTGGGAAAAACTAACCATTCATATCCTATTGAAGTTAGGGTATTTTTTGTGTCAGTAATTTGGGAGAGAAAGTATTTTGATTGGGTTGAGTAGCTTGTATTTGTAAATATTTCCCTGCAACCCATCCAGTATTTTGTTGATATTCTACGAGAAACCACTCCACTCCATCTTGAGAATATCTTTCTTTTCTATCTTTAAGACCAATTGCATTACATGGAATTAATGTAATTATTTGTGCATCTAAATTTGCCTTTGTCCGCATATTTAAACCATCTGCATCTGGGGGACAATTTAATTTATATTCGGATACAATTGAGTTATTTTCATTGATTTCATTTTTGAGAGAAGAAATTGAAGAATTATTCTCCGAATGCAGGGGATTTTCAAATACTTGAAGTTTTGGAGACACTGCTTCTCTGGTGGGTAAATTCTGATTATCTGATGTATTCGACTTTAAAAGTACAGGGCTGGCAAGTGCAATGAATATTCCAAGAATAAAGGAAAAAATACCTATCAATAAACTAGCTGCACGTGTTGAATTTGGTTGATTATAATTAATTGAACTAAACTTTGAACTATTTAACCGTTTTCCGAACGATGATAAAAACGGAATCAAAATAGAAATACCAAACAAAATAAACAATACGCCAAAAGACAAAAGTAAAATTTCTATAATATTCATAAAAGTTTTTTCCTCTAGATTTCTGTATGTCCAATATAAATAAGGAACTTATATGTCTCAATACAAGAACCCGTAGAGGAAAGTTTAACTATAGACTACAGGAACAAACTAGTAGATTTAGTTACAATTGATTTTTTTGTGATTAAAATTAAGTAGGGAGTAGGGAGTAGGGAATAGGCAATCTGATATCTTGCTGCTTACGGATAAATACTATAATTAACAAATAGATATTAAAAAATATAACTAATTTTCTTAGTTATACATATAGTCCATTTAAATGGACTTTTGCTATTAGACAGGGACTTCTAGTCCCTGGCGAATATGAATCTAGTCGAATAATTTGTAATTATTATTACTTGTGGTTTATCAGGTGCAAAATTTGACTAATTGCTAATCGCGAATTAAATCCGCCAAATCCGTGTTCAACAATGAGGAATAGCTGATCGATACTTCAAGCTGTATATTTGATTTCGCTACTGGATTATAAAAAGTCATTCTGACGCATAATTTCATAAAGATTGATGTCTTTTTCTAATAAACAGGCGTGTCCACTTTCCGGAAGTATTACAATTGTAGAACTAGGAAAAATATTGGCTAACCTTAAAGCTTCTGTTGTAGAAGGTAAGAGTCTATCGTTAGCACCAGCAATTAATAAAATCGGTTGAGTTAGCTGACTTAGTTTATATTCATCAGCATAAAATTCCCGAAGTAACGATATCCGCCAACGAATGGTTTCCGGTGGTACTGAGCGCATTGCTTTCAAAAGTTCTTGGCGATCGCTACTGCTCATTCTTGGTAATGAAGCCAAAAAAGGCAATAATCCTAAAGCCCCTACATCAAAAAAAAAGTTAGGTACTAAGTCGGTAAATTGCGAACCCCAATCAAAAAAAGGACGAATCCGAAAGCTAGAAGCTGGATTTAACAAAATTATTCGCTTGAACAAATGCGGTGCTGCGATGGCAACTTTTTGGGCTAAACACCCTCCAAATGATTCTCCACAAAGATATACTGACCTTTGAGTTGTGGTCTTGATTTCGGCATAAATTAACTTCAATACGCTATTAGTGAGTTCATCCCAATTAGTGAGGTCATCTCGTGGTATTGCTAAACAGCGCACATCAAAAGCAATTTCTAAACCATCAGTTTGAGTCCGTAATAGTTGACCCGATCCATCCATCCCTGGCAAATATATGAATAGCGGATATTCTGGATGTATTGTTCGCGGAGTGAGGAAACACGGCTGTAGTCCAACTTTTGGTCTATTCATCATTTACTTATTAATTGTCAATTGTCAATAGTTAATTGATAAAAATTATTATTCAAAAAGCATTTGAACGATACTACTTAGATAAAAATAAGTCAGTGATTTGCGATTCACAACTTTGGGTTAATTCTTTTACTATAGTTGTTGCTAGTTTTCCCTGATATGGACATCATAAATGTGATTGAGTGATTTCGCCCAAAGCCAATCACAAATATAGCCACAAAGATATATTAATAGGACTTAGCAACACCGGCATATTTTCTTGTAGGGGAGGCGGTGTGGATGAACACGACCGCATTCTGACGGCTGATTAATAGAGATAGGATTCTGATAGTAGCTAAATGTTTTTCTAAATAGGGAGTAGATTACTCAGAATCATAAATTTTCAACATATATAAATTTTACAAGAATATTTCAGCTTAGCTTGATAAAATTTTGACAAGTTTGATATTTGAAGACAGAAAATTTTATATTTTATATAAATAAAAAAAATAAAAAAATATCATGCTTACAAATTAATTGTATTCAGACTGACAATCATTTTGAAAAACGCTGATTAATAATTGAGCAATAAATCTGTGATTAATTATTATTATAATCAATTTAATTTAGACTCATTTGAAAATAAACCGAAACCAAATTAATTTGCTAACATTAGAATGCGGCTTGAAAAAGCATAGGCAATGTTGTATAATGACGTGGTTTTGCCTAAAAATGTCGGATAGAAAACAGTTTTTTTTAAAGTAATTTTATTTTTACATGAGTCTAGTGGATAAAACAAAAAATACATTTGCACTTACGACACCGCTATATTATGTAAACGATTTGCCTCATATCGGCAGTGCTTACACGACAATGGCAGCAGATGTAGTGGCAAGATTTCAAAGGCTTTTAGGTCGTTCAGTACTGTTAATAACGGGAACCGACGAACACGGACAGAAAATTCAACGGACAGCAGAAAGTAAAGGAATACAGCCTCAAGAATTCAGCAACCAAATTTCTGCAGAGTTTGTGTATTTGTGGAAATTGCTCAATATTCAATACGATCGCTTTATCCGCACTACCGATGCAAAGCATGAAGCAATAGTAAAAGAGTTCTTTGGACGAGTGTGGGAAAAAGGGGATATTTATCTTGGTCAGCAAAAAGGCTGGTATTGCGTGTCTTGTGAAGAATTTAAAGAAGAACGCGAACTCCTAGAAGGAAATTTATGCCCTATTCATACTAACAAACAAGTAGAGTGGCGAGACGAAGAAAATTATTTTTTTAGGTTATCAAAATATCAAAGCCATCTAGAAGAATTGTATCAGTCCAGACCAGATTTTATTCAGCCAGAGAGTCGGCGGAATGAAGTTCTCAACTTTGTCAAAAGAGGGTTGCAGGATTTTTCCATTTCGCGGGTGAATGTTGAATGGGGCTTTCCTGTACCCGATGATCCAAAGCATACATTATATGTCTGGTTTGACGCTTTGTTGGCATATGTGACAGCGTTACTCGAACCCGAAGATCAACCAACTTTAGAAAACGCTTTGGCTAAGTGGTATCCGATAAATTTGCATTTAATCGGTAAAGATATATTACGCTTTCATGCAGTTTATTGGCCTGCAATGTTAATGAGTGGCGATTTAGCTTTACCAGAAAGAGTATTTGGACACGGTTTTTTGACCAAAGATGGTCAGAAGATGGGTAAAAGTCTGGGAAATACCATTGACCCTGTAGCCTTGGTAAAGAAGTATAGCGTAGATGCAGTTCGTTATTACTTTATTAAGGAAATCGGTTTTGGTAAAGATGGAGATTTTAATGAAGTTAGATTTATTGAGGTTCTAAATGCAGATTTAGCGAAGAATTTAGGTAACTTGCTGAATCGTACTTTAAAAATGGTCAAAAAATACTGTGCAGGAAATCTAGCGTCAATTACAAACGAAAATATTCCTCAAGATAATCCGTTGAAAGCAATTGGTTTGCAATTAGGGGAACAAGTTAAAACTAGCTATGAAGTTTTAGCTTTTGATCGAGGCTGTGAAGCGATTTTGAGGTTTTCGCAAGCCTGTAATAAGTATATTGACGAACAAGCACCTTGGTCATTATATAAACAAGGACAACAGCAAGAATTAGAACAAGTTTTGTACGTTGTTCTAGAATCAGTGAGGTTGGCAGCTTATTTACTTTCCCCCGTAATTCCGAATATTAGTAGCGATATATACCAGCAGCTAGGTTTTGAGATTGATTTTAATAATCAAACAGAAGCTGCAACTAGCGCACCCTTTGCTCTACATGGAAACTGGGGATTGTTGAGTAGCGAACAACAATTAGGTGAAGCGAAGCCAATCTTTCAAAGTATTGAATTGGATTGAGAAAGATTATTTCGATTTTGGATTTTGGATTTTGAATTTTGGATGACACATTGTATTTATAGCTACAAAGAGCCAAATATCAAATATTGATCTAATCGTGAATTTCAAATCCAAAATCGATTTACACAAATTTAATTGCTCAGAGGATAAGGCGATTGAGATCAACATTATAAACATTAGTTTTGATCGATCGCTATAAATCGCTGTAACTTACGTATATATGTAAGTAATAGGTTTAAATGATTACAAAAATAACAAAACGAATTGCAAAAATAAAAAAGAGGTATGAGAATAATGTTAAATAATATACAAGAAGAGTCAATATTTACACCAGAACAAGTGTTAGAAAATCGAGGTCGTGTAGCGATATTTATTGATGGTTCAAATTTGTTTTATGCAGCGTTACAGCTGGGAATTGAAATTGATTACACCAAATTACTTTCTAGATTGACAGGTGGTTCTAGATTATTGCGCTCGTTTTTTTATACAGGTGTAGACCGAACAAATGAAAAACAGCAGGGATTTTTATTGTGGATGCGACGCAATGGTTATAGAGTGATTGCCAAAGATTTAGTACAGCTACCAGATGGCTCGAAAAAAGCTAACTTAGATGTGGAAATAGCAGTAGATATGATGGCTTTAGTCGATTCCTACGACACTGCTGTTTTAGTTAGTGGTGATGGGGATTTAGCATATGCAGTAAATTCGGTTAGCTATCGTGGTGTTAGGGTAGAGGTAGTTAGTTTGCGATCGATGACTAGCGACAGTTTAATTAACGTTTCCGACCGTTATATTGATTTAGAAGCCATCAAAGAAGATATTCAAAAGACTCCTCGTCAAGGATATCCCTATCGACCATTACCGGAAATGAGTTTTTTAGAACAATCACCTGAAATGGTAAATCCTCGTTTAGAAGTTCAGGAATAAAGCTGAATACATTTTACCTTTAACTTTCGTGTTGGGTATATGTCGGGTTTTGATGGCAATTGTGTTGTATTACACAGATGTAAGGCAAAAACCCGACTTCGGGGTACTCACATTAAATTTTTACGTCTGTGAATGCAGTATGGTGCAAACAACTGTCTAATATAAACAGGATGAAAAATTTAAGTTATAAAGTTTTTAATCTATATTTTCTATTATGTGCCTTGTCTCTATTGACATTAGCTAGCTGTGGAGCTAACAAGCCTAGTATTAAGGAACAACCAGATGAAACCGAATCAGTCCAAGAAGAAGAAAGTAAATTTACTTTTCAAGGAGTAGCTTTAGAACAGTTTGATGAAAAAGGTCAACCAGTTTGGAAAGTAAACGCGAAACAAGCTAAATACACCAAAGAAAAACAAATTGGTGAAGCCGAAAATCCAGATGGTGAATTGTATCAAGACGGTAAAATAGTTTATAAAGTAACCGCACAAAAAGCTGATATTAGACAAGATGGAAAGCAATTGTTTCTCAAAGGTCAAATTGTCGCTACAGACCCAGAGAACGGTGTTGTATTGCGCGGTAATGAGTTAGAATGGCGACCACAAGAAGACTTACTTATTGTTCGTAATCAACTTAACGGTACTCATAAACAATTGCAAGCAGTAGCTCAAGAAGCAAAAGTTAAAACTCGCGAACAGCGGATTGATTTTTTTGGGGGAGTAGTAGCTAAATCAGTAGAACCTAATCTGCAAATGCGAACCGAGCAGTTAACCTGGATGATTAAACAAGAAAAATTAATTGGCGATCGCCCGATGCAAATTGACCGTTTCGAGGATAATAAAGTTACTCAGCGTGGTAGGGGGGATGCTGCGTCCGTTTTTTTGAAAACAGAAATTGTGAATATCACAAAAAACGCCTTCATTGAATTACTAGACCCCTTGGTACAAATAGCTAGTAACTCAATGACTTGGAATATCAAAGCCGAAACAGTTAAAACAAATGCACCTCTGAAAGTGGTGCATCGTGCTGAAAATGTAACTGTAAGTGGGAATCGGGGAGAATTAAAAATCCCTCAAAAAACAGTATATGTCCAAGGTGATGTTAAAGGTGTCGGACAAAAAGGTCAGTCAATCCAATCGAATAATTTAACTTGGTACTTAGACAAACAATTAGTAGAAGCCTCTGGAAACGTCACATACAGCCAAACAAGTCCTCGATTCACTTTTAAAGGTGAAACAGCTACTGGTAATTTACAAACAGAAAACGTGGTGGTTAAAGGGGGAAATTCCGGAGATAGAGTAATTACAGAAATTATTCCACAATTAAAGAATTAAATTAGGAAGTAGGTAATAAGGTTCGGGGGTAATAGGTAATTGGGAATGTTCATAATGTCCAAATTTTACCCCTGTTCTAACAATTTCATCACATTCTACTGATCAGAAAATAGTGATTCTAAATCTCGACAACCACTTATGACACGAGTTATATCAATTCCATCTTCTTTAGGGTAGTAAAACACAACATAATCATCCACAATAAAGCCGCGTAGATTTGGTGCTAGTTTTTCATAACTTTTACCTATATTAGGAAAACTAGCTACTAATTTACACTTTTTACGTATATCATCAAAAAGCTTGCTCGCAGCTTTAGCATTACTGCGAGCAATATATTCACAAATTTCATCTAAATCTTGGATTGCCTGATCAGAAAATGAATAATTACTCATTCTTCTGATTCCTCAGCAATCTGACGTATCTTTTCTTGGAACTGTGCAAAAACTATCTCCCCATCGGTAACTTTACCTTGGATAATTTGTTCAGTCCCAACTGCGATCTTTTGCCGTAATTGTTCTAATTTTCTTTCTCTTTCTTCTAAAAGTTTAAAAGCCTCATTGATAACATCATCTGCACTAATAAATCTACCCATAGCTACTTGTGCTTGAATAAATTTCTCGTGTTCTGGTTTGAGTTGAATATTCATTGCTTATCCTTTTTTGTCAAATAAAAGCAAGCTTACCCGCACCTCAATTCCCAAATTGATCATTGAATTCAGCTTTTATACAAAACTTCATTATCAGTTGGTTTACCGAATTCGGGTATGACTTTTTTCCCAGAAGCCGGACTTATACCAGTTGAATCAGTTGCTTGCGCTTCTAATTCTTTGAGCATTGCTTGGAGTAACTTATCCTGTTGAGAACGAAAACCGGGTACAAAGGTACCTTTATTAATAATAGTAAACCAAACTAAACCACGATTTTTTGTAGGCATAACTCCAGCTAAGGCACTAACATCACTTAAGGTACCAGTCTTGAAAGCGGTGTCTTTAGGAATGTGTCTAGCGTAAGTTGTACCACGATAGTCTAAGCCTGAAGTAGGGAAAAAGTCGGCTACGGTTAAATTATGAGGGGCTGCTAAACGTTGAATTGCCATTAACATTGCAGTAGCAGCTCGTGCAGAAATTCGATTTTCTTGTCCGAGTCCAGAGCCATTGATCAATTGAATTTCCGATTGCGGTACTCTTGCGAGTTCGGCAGCAGTAGACTGGACTACCCTTGCTCCTCCCACTGATTCTGCAAGCATTTCAGCCATTTCGTTGTTGCTAAAAACGTTCATCTCATTAATTAACTGTGTCATTGGTAATGAGTAATGACGTATGAGGGGAGCTTGAGAGGATTCCACCTCTTCAGCCGCTTCAACTTTTCCAGTAATGACAACTTGGGGTTTTGGAGTACCTTTAGCCATGCGAGAGTATTGCATGGTAATATTCCTAGACCAAGTGCTAGAATTGATTGCGGTTTTGAATGCTTCTCCTGCTAATTGGGGATTACGCTGGAAATTCATGGCAAATTTACCAACAACAATTAAATTGCCATTAACCCGCTTGATGCCCATTTTGTTGAGCATATTACCAATAGTTATTGCTTCTTCCCAGACAAATAAAGGGTCTCCGCTAGCATTAATTACTAAATTTCCTTCTAAGACACCATTTTTAATTGGTCCGGTGGCACCGATCAAAGTTTCAAATTTATGGTCAAGTCCCCAATGTTTGATTACAGCTAGTGAAGTAGCAATTTTGGTTAAAGACGCAGCAGGTAGAGGTTTGGTAGCTTCGTGATTAGCCATCAGTATCGGACCTGATTGTATCCAAATACCTTGGACGGCGTTTTGTTCGGGTTTGATTAATTTTAATGTTTCTAATTCTTTTAAATATTCTTGTATCATCTGATTTCTGCCTGGATTTGGATCGGGAGTGAGAACTAATCCCGGTCCCGTTTGCCAAGCCAAAACATCAAAAGCCTGCACTGGTTCAACTTTGACTCCTGCCATATCTAACCATAAAGACATTAAACCCGAACCAAACAATTCCAGCATCCTTAACTCCTATACAAGTTATAGCTACCATTACTGCTGTAATACTACGCACGCATTGCATACCCATTATTCATGCTCGTAATCATAGCCGTTGATTATTGCTTCCGTGAAGAGGGTAATATAACAAATTTTGGTTATTTACCTCAAGTTTGTGCATTTTTTTTCGCAGCGTTTATTATTACACTTGTCGTTGTGTTCACCTAATGCAAGGGAAGGCATCGCACTAAATCCATGGGTGAAAAACTCAACTGAATTCTAGAGTATAAATAGTTGTTGTGACGAGCAATTTTGATTGTTTTTGTAGAGCATGGAATGGTTTAATTTTCACGTTTAACTTTTTTCTCAATCAACCTAGAAATAATCAACGGTATCGCTTCGTAACCGATAAACACTAAGAACGCCTTTTTTTTTTGCATGATTACGTTCTCGTAGCTGTGAATATCTTCTTGATATCCACTAGTAAATCAGGTAAATTTGAGTAATTTTTGGATTTCGGAGTGGGAATAATTATCTTGACTTGAATTATTTAGTCAGCTTTGAGAGAGGGACTTATAGTCTTTGGCTAATTTTTGATCAACATTTTTACAATTTGGTGAATATTAACATCTTGATTTTGTTTTACGGTGGTAAATATAAACTTTTAGTTGGGGAAATACAACTATTACAATGTAATAATTAATCTCATAAATCTGATAATTTTTTTTAGTCTCTCAATTAGGTCAAAAGTGCTTGACGCAATTTTCATCTTAGGAATAATATTTTTTTATTGCCTTGGGAATCGAATTTTGTGCCAAATATCTACCCATAGGGAGATGAGAATGGAGTGATAGAGGCAAATTCATGTTATGTTGAGCAAAAGTAGAAATTGATGCCTTACTTAATAAAAGTAAGATTTGGTAGTGAAAAATCTACCGCGACTAGCAGAGGCATCTGGTAAAATTTGTAAGGTTTCTGGAAGCTCTGAGCAATGGGATCGACTGGCGTAAGAATCGCTATTGATGCAATGGGAGGAGATAATGCACCCGGTGAAATCGTGGCTGGCGCACTGCGAGCCGTGGAAGAATTGGGTGTAAAAGTGTTTCTGGTAGGCTCTCCCCAAGATATTGAACCTATACTGCCCTCATCAATAAAATCGGAACAAGTAGAAATTGTCCCCGCAGAAGGCACGATCGCGATGGATGAGGAAGCTTTGAGCGGCATTAGACGCAAACCAAAGGCTTCTATCAACGTAGCGATGAGTTTGGTTAAGCAGGGACAAGCGGATGCTGTAATTAGTGCCGGTCATTCTGGTGCAGCGATGGCAGCAGCTTTGCTTCGTTTGGGAAGACTTCCGGGTATTGACCGTCCGGCAATCGGCGCGGTATTCCCTACAATGGTTGCTAGCAAACAAGTCCTAATACTTGATGTTGGCGCTAACGTAGATTGTCGTCCTCAATTTTTGGAGCAATTTGCCGTTTTAGGGTCAGCTTATTCTCAGTATGTTTTGGGTGTTACAGAACCCAAAGTCGGTTTATTAAATATCGGTGAGGAAGAATGTAAAGGCAATGATGCTGCCATTCGCGCTCACCAAATGATCAGTGAAAATCCGTACATTAAATTTGTTGGCAACGCTGAAGGACGCGATGTGCTTTCGGGCGATTTTGATGTGATTGTGTGTGATGGTTTTGTCGGCAATGTTTTATTAAAATTTGCTGAAGCAGTCGGGGAAATTTTGTTGCAAATTATTCGCGAGGAATTACCCCAAGGATTGCGCGGTCAAATTGGCTGTTCTATTGTAAAACCAAACCTGAAACGAATTAAGCAGCGGATTGACCATGCAGAACACGGTGGCGCTTTACTTTTAGGCGTAAACGGTATATGTGTAATTGGTCATGGTAGCTCCCAAGCTCCTTCAATTTTTAATGCCGTTCGTCTGGCAAAAGAAGCTGTAGATAATCAGGTATTACAACGCATTCACTCCCAAAATCTCAGCGAAAAAGGCGTTTTATGATTTAGTCAGAGTGGCAGTTAATGTTACTAGTCTATAGTCAGTAGTTTGAAACTGGCTATAGGCTAATGATTTTTATTGTAATGATTTGGCTACAGTCCTTTCAGCGGATAGCTGTGGAGAGAATGAGTGCAAAATTTAGGAATCGCAATTACAGGAAGTGGCTCGGCAGTGCCAGGAACTTTCCTGGATAACCAAGGGCTGAGCGAGCTGGTTGAAACATCGGACGAATGGATTACCACAAGAACGGGAATTAGTCAACGAAGGTTGGCGACAGCGGCGGAATCGGTTACTAGTATCGGTACTGCTGCTAGTTTGAAGGCATTAGAAATGGCACAAATCGAAGCAACCGATTTGGATCTGATTTTGCTAGCAACTTCGACTCCCGATGACTTGTTTGGTAGTGCTGCTGCAATTCAAGCTGAATTGGGAGCAAGCAGAGCAGTGGCATTTGATTTGACTGCGGCTTGTTCTGGTTTTGTATTTGGATTGGTAACTGCGGCTCAATTTATTAGAACGGGTGTATTTCAAAATGTACTTTTAGTTGGGGCTGATATTCTTTCCCGCTGGGTGGATTGGGAAGATAGACGTACCTGCATCTTATTTGGTGATGGTGCTGGAGCTGCTGTATTGCAAGCGAATAATTGCGACCATCTGTTAGGGTTTGAAATCAAAAGTGATGGAACGCTCAATAGCTGTCTGAACCTTGCTTATACACCCCAATCAACAGAATTGGTTAAAGGTGTAAATATCTCTAAAGGAAATTTTGGTAATGTTTCGATGAACGGTAAAGAGGTTTATCGTTTTGCTGTAAAGCGAGTACCAGAAGTTATTGACAAAGCTTTATTTCGTGCCAATTTAACTGTCGAACAAGTGGATTGGCTGCTATTACATCAAGCAAACCAACGTATTCTTGATGCAGTTGCTGAACGTCTTTCGATTCCACCGGAAAAAGTAATCAGTAATGTCGCAAATTATGGCAATACCTCTGCTGCTTCCATACCTCTTGCATTGGATGAAGCAGTAAGATTTGGCAAAATAAAACCGGGAGATACTATTGCTACATCTGGTTTTGGAGCTGGATTAACCTGGGGTGCAGCAATTTTTAAATGGGGAAGGTAACAAAGTTAGGAGTTAGGAGTTAAAAGTTTTTACTGCTAAATTGAAGATATATTTTTTAGCAAAATCGAAACACTTTAGAGGAAAATAACTGATTGGGAAAAAATTTAATTTAACCCACTCTAATCAAAGTAAATTCCTCAACTCTTAACTCCTAACTCCTAACTCCTAACTCCTAACTCCTAACTCCTAACTCCTAACTCCTAACTCCTAACTCCTAACTGTTCACTGATAACTGATAACTGATAACTGATGAGTAAAACTGCATGGGTGTTTCCCGGACAAGGTTCCCAAACTCTGGGGATGGGAATGGATCTACTGGATTTGTCCGAAGCTAAGGAAAGGTTTATTCAAGCTGAAGAAATTTTGGGCTGGAGTGTCAGCGAAATTTGCCTCCATGAGGAAGAAAAGTTAGCTCGTACTCTGTATACTCAGCCTTGTTTGTATGTAGTAGAAACAATTCTCGCCGACATTCTCAGTAAGAAAGAGAAGCCAGATTTAGTAGCTGGTCATAGCTTGGGAGAGTATATTGCGCTGTATGTCGCGGGTGTGTTTGAATGGTCTGCGGGTTTGCGTTTGGTAAAACGTCGGGCTGAATTGATGGAAAATGCTGCTGGTGGTAAAATGGCGGCTTTGATCGGCTTTGATCGGGAACAATTAGATCAAATCCTCGCTGAAACAGATGATGTGGTATTGGCAAATGATAATAGCTCTGCACAAGTGGTAATTTCCGGTACTCCTGAAGCTGTAGAAAGTGTCATGTCCCAAGTTAAAGCAAAACGCAAAATACTTTTAAATGTATCGGGAGCATTTCATTCTCCAATGATGGCATCCGCATCTGCTGAATTTAAAGATGTATTATCCTCAGTAGAATTTCAGAGAGCTAGTGTACCAGTTTTATCGAATGTTGAACCAGTACCCAGCATGGAAGCCGATGTTTTAAAACAACGGTTGGTGGAACAAATGACCGGAAGCGTGAGGTGGAGAGAAATTTGTTTAGCGTTACCACAACAAGGAATTGAACGAGTTGTAGAAATTGGTCCAGGAAACGTGTTAACTGGTTTAATCAAGCGTACTTGCTCGGATTTAAGTTTAGAAAACGTGGGTTCTGCTGCGGAAATGTTAGGAGTTAGGAGTTAAGAGTTAAGAGTTAGGAGTTAGGAGTTAAGAGTTAAGAGTTAGGAGTTAAGAGTTATTTCCGCCAATTACGAATTAGCAATTACCAATTACCAATCCCCAATTCTTAATGAAATATGTCTCGAAATCGCGAACCGTTTGCTAGCCTTTTACTTTATCGTGCTTTTAAATACGCAGTAGTTGACCCGATGCTTCGTGTTTATTTCCAAGGACGTATTTATGGTACGGAAAATGTTCCTTTTAGTGGACCTTTAGTAATAGTAAGTAATCATGCAAGCAATTTTGACCCGCCAATTGTTTCTAATTGCGTCCGCCGTCCGGTATCTTATATGGCGAAGGAAGAATTATTTAAAATCCCGATTTTGAAACAAGCAATTGAATTATATGGTGCTTACCCTGTAAATCGGGGAACTAGCGATCGCAATGCGATTCGTAAGGCTTTAGAGTATCTCGAACAAGGGTGGGCTGTGGGTCTTTTTTTACAAGGTACCCGCACTCCAGACGGCAGAATTACAGACCCTAAACGAGGTGCAGCCTTAATTGCAGCCAAAGCAAAAGCACCAATTATACCAGTATGTTTATGGGGTACTCAGGAAATTGAGCAGAAAGGTAAAGCTATTCCTCGTAAGGTTCCGGTTACAGTTAGGATTGGCGAAGTAATTCCGGCTCCAACTTCCACAACTAAGGAAGAGTTAGAGACTGTAACTCAAGAATGCGCGATCGCCATTAATCAACTGCACGATTTGGGACGATAATATAATACTATTGCCAACAGTAGTTTAACTTTTTGACGGAGGTAGAGTGTATGATGAAAATTTTGTAGGATGGGTATTTAAAACCTTGAGAACTATGCTTAAGGAAGTAGCCTTAATAAGTAAATTTTTTTAAATTTAGTGAATCAATCTTTTTTATCTCATTATCCATTCCTGAGCATAACATGAACGATTCAGATAATGAAAGCTTTTTAGCTAGACTAAATAACTTTGCCTTGGTTCGCTTTTTACTTTTCTTTGCTTGCGGTTGGGCAATTGTAGAACTAGTATATTATTTTCAAGCAGTCATTGTAATTTTTACTTTTGCTGCGATTTTGGCTTTTTTACTCAGCTATCCTATTGAATGGTTAAAACGTTTTGTACCCCATACACTAGCGGTTGTTTTTGTCTTCTTAGTTAGTATAGTAATTATTGGTGGTTTAGCAATAACGGCAGGTTTAGGACTTTTATCTCAAGGACAAAGATTAATTGATAGTGTAGCGACTTTTTTAACTTCTTTAGTACCTTGGGTACAGCAATTAGAAGAAATTCTCACCAAGCGAGATATTAGAATAGATTTAACTCCTTTAGAACAAATATTAAGAGAACAAGCTATTGCTAGACTGATTACTGTTTTGGAACTATTTCAAGGTTTTATAACTAATTTTATGACTTTCATTTTAATTGCCGTTGTTGCTTTTTTTATGCTTCTCGAAGGAGAAAAGCTTTGGCTGCTTATTTTAAAAATTATTCCAAAATCTCGACGCAAAAGATTTACAATGATTATGAAACGCAGCTTCCTGGGTTTTTTTCGAGGTCAATTATTATTAACATTGTTTTTAACAATATCAACTTTTATTGTTTTTGTCGTCCTACAAGTACCTTTCCCTTTAGTCTTAGCTGTAATAGTTGGTTTTCTGGATATAATTCCAGGTATCGGGGCAACATTAGGAATTAGTGTAATTACTTTAATAGTTTTATCTCAAGGTGTTTGGTTGGCACTTAAAGTATTAGCTGTTTGCATTGTACTTCAGCAAATTCAAGATAATTTAATTGCACCTAGAGTTATGCAAGGTGCGTTGAATTTAAATCCGGTAGTAATATTTTTTGCTTTATTAGTAGGAGCTAGAGTTGGAGGTTTATTAGGTATTTTTATCTCTATTCCAATTGCGGGAGTGATAGTTTCTTTGTTTGAAATTGATGAGATGAAATCTGAAATTTGAATAAGTTGTAGGGAATAGGGAAAAGTTAAGTGTAATGATTTTTTTCAAGATTCAATCAAAGGATGTTTTAAAAGTATCTGGCGGTTTATAGTCGCCCGGTAAAGTATTAAATTAGACTTTCAAAACATCCTCTTAGGATTCCTATATAGGAATTACGCAATATGTAGCCCAAAAAGTTATTTTTGCTTGGGGGTAATTCATGAATCAGCCCTACTAAGTACCCGTGCAAAATTAATTTAACATTTTAGTTTGATAGGGAAGAGGGAAAAGGGAAGAGGGAAGAGCGATATAACTCAGTAGTAAATATACAATTAATTCTGCTTACCCACTTATACTCTTCGTTTTGCGTAAGTCCTGATATATTAGTTATTGAAGAATAATTAACGGCTGATGACTAATCCAGATTTAAGAGCGCAATTGGATGAAATTCTAGATGAATCGGAATGGGGATGGTTAATTCCTCACGTACAAAGAGATTCTGTAATTGTAGTAGCAACAGAATTGGATTTATTAGATGTGGGAGAAGCCATAGCTAGTGATCAAAGTTCACAAGTACAAAATTGGATTGATGGTGCGATTCGTTGCTTAGGGAATCACGGTAATCAGTCCGTACATACCTAAGCCAGTGAAACTTAAGGCAACTTAAGCACTGAACTCTTTTTACGATGTAGGTGAAAGTCCTACCCGCTAGATTCGAG